>OGCO01001294.1_pt1 | contig 38710 bp, 70 predicted proteins | sample 1570171 | NCBI WGS metagenome assembly OGCO01 (sample SAMEA4370583, study PRJEB24528) | human gut metagenome
TCTTAATCAGAGGGTCCACGGTTCGAGACCGTGCGGGGAGACCAATTGATAAAATGGCTTAAACACTAGGTTTTACTAGAGGTTTGAGCTTTTTTTATATCTTGTTTTAGATACTTTATTTAAATGAATTAGAATGAGTTTAGATGGATTTGGTTGGTTTTTGCGTTGTCAAAAAGTTGTCAAAAAAACTACTCATTTGAGAGTAGTTTTTCATAAATGTTTTTTTTATTTAATTCTAATTTATTTTTTATAAAATCCTCTAATGGATTATTCTCTCTTAATGAAGTTTTATCTAAATGAATATATACTTGAGTGAGCATTTTACTATCAGCATGCCCCATATAATATTCAGCTTCTTTTAATCTTACACCAGAATAATAAAGTAGGGTGGCAAAGGTGTGTCTAAATGTGTAAGGGGTAAATCCATCTTCTTTAAATTCAATGTTTAGTTCCAATGCCTTCATTCTAATTTTATCTTTGATTTTCTTTATCAACCATTTGTAAGATTGACAAGAGAGGTATTCATCTTTCTTACTTGAAAGATTTGTAAATAGCTTATTAGTTTGTATACTTGATAAATAATATCTTACAAAAGGCAAAATATTAGCAAATAGAGGTATGTCTCTAACACTAGTATTGTTTTTAGTGAATTTTTGAAAAATTGCTTGATTTGAAACGTAGACAACAGTTTTATTGATTCTTACATATCCACTTGTTTGAGTAAGAAAAAAATCATCCTTAGTAAGTGCTCTTGTTTCTTCTGGACGAAGTCCGCAATACTTGCTCATGATTACAAACATTTTTTCACGATCGTTAAATTCAGCAACTTCTGTTAAATAAAATTCTTCATCACTTAGAATTCTTTTTTCTTTTTTTTCAACTTTAGGTAATACAATTCTTCTACATGGATTTCTATTTATAATTTCATCATCAACAGCATTCTCCATTATTTGATTTAAAGTCATATAAGTTTTATTAGCAGTATTTGGTTTATCAATTAATTCGTTAATTACTTTTTGAATATGTGATTTTTTTATATCGGTCACTTTCATATAATCGATTAAAGTAAAATGATTTTTTAATATTGAATCGTAACTAGCAATACTTTTAGCGCTTATAGATGGCTTTTTATTATCAAACCAAACATATTTATAATCTTTAAAAAGGACGTCCTTTGAATGTAATGAAAGTCCTAATTCGTAATCTATTAATAATTGACGTTTATTTTTTTCTAATTCTGAGATTGTTTTTCCATAGACATAAAATCTTTTCTTATTCAAATAGATAGAAGTAGCATATCTGCCATCTTTTCTTTTTTTATATTTAGCCATAATTTATCATCCTTGTTCATTTATTTGTTGCTTTAAATCTATGAGCAAATATGATAGAATAAATTTGCTCATGAAGAAAAAGCATAATAGATCCTTTCTTTATGTTTTGAAAATATGTGGTAGTATTTTCCATTTTCATGTGTAGATCAGTGGTGCCAGCCACTGACTTTTTTAATTTAAATTAAATAAATTATAGAAAGTGTCTTCATCTATGATTTCAATATCTTGACCCTCTAATTTATATTTTTCAGCTTTTTTGTGTTTACTTGATTTTCCATCTTTGATGGATGAACAATAATCATTATTTCCTAATATTAAATAATTAGTTTTTTTAGTAACTGAATTATCAAGTATTCCTCCAACATTAACAACAAGTTGCATTGCATCTTTTCTAATCATTTTTTCAAGTTTGCCAGTAAAGACACAATGTTTATTGTAAAAGAAATTGTCTTCATCAATTTCAATATTATCTGGTTTAATGGCATGTATATCTATATTTTTGCTAGAATAATTTTTTTTAGCAAATATATCATTGATTTCTAAACCATTATTTTTCATTTTTTCTTTAATACAGTCATAAAGTTCTTTAGTACATAAGCAATCACTCATAGAGCGATGTTCATTTCTAGAAATTTCTAAATAATTAGACATATCAGTTAATCTATGATGACTTAATTCTTTAAATAGCTTTCTACAAAATTGTAATGTATCAATATATTCATTTTTTAACTCTTCGTTAAATCCCTTTTGTAAGAAAGAAACATCAAAAGAGATATTATGACCTACTAGTACATCGTTACCTATGAAATTAAGTACTTCTTTCTTTAAATCTATAATTTTTGGTTTACCTTTTAACATTTCGTTTGTAATTCCAGTAATAGAAGTAATGTATTCATTAATAAGAAATCCTGGATTGATTAAACTATTATACTTGTCAACGATTTTGTTTTCTTTTACTTTAATAATTCCTATTTCGATAATACTATCATAATTTGGTGAAAGCCCAGTAGTTTCTAAATCTAATACACAGTAATTGTCTATTATTTTTCTAACATATTTCATATTTTTCTCCATTCATAATCATCTAAATAATTTTAACTATTTTAAATTTTTCTTGTCTTGTGATAAAAATCTAGCAAATTCTATTAGTTTGATTGTAGCTTCTGTATTTAAAGTGTTCTTAATCATATATGATAATTCTTCATTTATAGGATATGATGTTGTTTTTACGTTTCCGTTATAATTTAAACCAGTTACTAAATAATCAATAGAAACTGAAAAGATAATTGAAAGCTCTTTTAATACAGTGATAGGGATAGCTCTTTTTCCTGCTTCATATTTTTGTAATGTTGATCGTTCAATTCCTAATGAGGAAGCTAAGTCTAATTGGGATTTATTTAAATTTAAACGACATTTTTTGATTCTTTGACCTATTTCAATATATTCATTATTTTCTTTAGAATAATCTGGAACATCATTATTTTCATCATCTAAATCCCAGTCCATTAAATATGATGGAGTTGTATTTAAAACTTTTGAAAATTTGACTACTTTAGATTGTGATACATCATTTTTTCCAAGTTCTATCTTATTTATTGTTGATTTGGAAGTATATCCCATTGCAGTTGCAAGTTCTTGTTGTGACATTCCCAATTCAATTCTTCGTTGCTTTATTCTATCTCCTATGCCCATTTCAAACACCTCCTTTATAAGATTATACTAACATGTGGTGGCTAAATATTCAACTTTAATTGAAAAGTGTTTCAAATATAGTTGACATATAGTCTACTTAGATGTACTATGTTTGTGAGGTAGATAAATTAGCTACTAAAATGGAGGTGATAAAATGACAGATACATTAGAAATTAAAAAGATTATTAGAATGAAAGGTTTTACTTTAGACACACTCTCGAAAAAAATAGGGATTTCGCGCACTTCATTAAGTTATAAAATCAATAATATAGTTGAATTCAATGCACAAGAAATAAAACATATTCAAAAGATTTTAGAACTTTCTAATGAGCAAAGGGATCATATTTTTTTTGCGGAAGCGGTAGATAAATAATCTACTCAAAAAAATACTACCACTAAAAATAAAAAAGGAGACACGTGAAAATGGAAAATACTACCACAAATAATTTATATCCAAAAAGATACATGTCAATTAAGGAACTTGTTCCATATGGTTTTACTGAACATCAATTGAAACAGTTTTTAAAAATAAAAGGGTTTCCTGCATATAAAGCGCCGGGAAAGACTTCTAAATGGCATATAGATACAACTAAGCTAGACAGTTGGTTAATGAGAAGATTTGGAACCAAGGGGGATTCATAAAATGAAAGTTATAAAAAATAGACGAACTATTTGGATTATTAGGTTTGACAGATGCTTTTTAGATCTTCTAAGAACTGAAAATTTGAAAGATTATTTTAGCGGAAAGTTAGATGCATACGTTGAAATCATGTACCTTCAAAACATTATCAGCAAAGAAGAATATCAATATTTATTTAACGCTATTCAGGAAGCAAGAACATTAGATCTGTCACTAAAAATGGAAGAAATCTTAAATAAAGTTTAATAAAAATACTTTCTCAGCTGAAAGGAACTTGTCATTAAATGCCATTTACTAGTATTTGTTTGTACGTATGTGTTTCATTTATTGAACTCCCTCAGATGGCAGGTTCCTCTCAGTTGAGAAACTTCAATATTAACATTGAAAGGAGAATACATATGGTTCTGTTGGTTTCGTTTATAGCTAATATAGTTCAGTTTATAGCTAATATAGTTCAAGTAATTATAATCATGTTTTTAATAAAAAATTACAAAAAATTAGAAGAAATGTGGTTTCAATTAACGAATAAAGTAATTGCTTTAAAGTATCAAGTTAGAGAAATGCATATTGAAAAGAAACGCATTTTAAAAGAAATGGATGAACTAAAAAATGAAAATAGTAATTTCATGGTTGAAAAATAGAAGAATTAAAGAAATGAAAATTGAAACACTTTCTTCTAGAGGATTGATCACAATCATAGTTGTTCTTTTGATTTTTGCAAAATTGCTAACAATGATAGCTGATGCGCTATTGTCAATCATTTTCTAAATATAACAGATAGTTCTTATCTGTTAGCAATCATAGAGACTCTTACTACAATCGATACACAAGTCCCTTTACAAAAATTCTATGATTGCTAAGAGGTAATAACCTCTGAAAAGCTATTATCAATCATTCTCATACCTCCAAATTTGCAAAATGATTTTGATTACAAACATAAAAAGAGAAAAATACGATGTTTTTAAGTGATAAATACGTTTTGATAATAGCTTTTTATTTTTTTGAAAGGAGAGAAAATATATGGATACTGAAAAATACTGCAGTCCAGTAGCAACTCAATTGTTTCTTGATTTGTCATCAATCAAATCAAAAGACGGACAAAGAGATACATACAGTGATTTTCTAAATATCTACGTGTTGAAAAATATTAAACAGTTTGAAAATGCGGGTGTATGTGATGATTTCGATACGTTAGCTGCACATTATTATTTGAGTGATGTAATGATTTTTGGGAAGCTATGTGTGATTTTGAATAAGCAAGAAAATAAAAGAAAAGTTCTTTTGGAAACAAATGATCTTTTAGCTGGTGAGATGTATCAAGAAAACAAGGATTTCATAGATAAATATTTTCAATAAAAAAAGAGACCATCAACCAATGGTCAATGGCATCTAGAAATTATATTAACCTAACACAATCATTATAGCATATTTCTATTAAAAAAGTAGATATATTCTATTAAAAATATAGTTTCTATGATGTCTTGTATCTCTTGTAATGCGTCCTAACAAGTCGACAAAAAAGAAATACATAGATAAAGAATATGACTATGAATCTTTGTATGATACACCTATCAATCAGTTAGAAGAAAAGGAAATAGAGAGCCTTCTAAAGACAAACAGCATTGATCATCATTACGTTGCTAAAACAATAAGTGCTGGAAATATGTTTGAGGTTGAACTTTATCCAATCTTCAATAAAAAAGATTTCCAAGAATTCAAGGCAAAAAGAAAATCAAAGAAAGCACAGAAAAATCTAAATGATAGAAATTCAAGAAAGCAATTCATTAGATTGATTAATTCCAACTTCACTAAAGATGATTACATTATGCATTTGACTTATTCAAATGAAAATCTTCCACCAAGCATTGAAGATGCTGAAAAGGAAGTTTACAAGTTGATTAGAAAAATCAACTATAGAAGAAAGAAAAAGAAGCTTCAAAATGCCAAATATATCTATGTGACGGAGTATGATCTTCAAAAGAAAATTAGGGTTCATCATCATTTGATTATCGATGGAGGTATCGATAGAAAAGTGATGAAGGACTTATGGACAAATGGAATAAGAACAAAAGTCGAAGAACTTGAACCAGATGAATATGAACTGTCTGGTCTTGCTAATTATTTGTCAAAAGATCCAAAAGGAAAAAAGAGGTGGAAATCCTCGAAAGGTCTTAAAAAGCCAAAAGAAAGAAAAAGCTATACTTCTTTTTCTAAGAAGAAGATTAGAAATATGATTGCTGATGATACAAATGTATCAGTTTATATGAATAGCAATTATAAGTCTAAAACCTATCTTGATCATGAAATCCGCTATAACAAAGTCAATCATATGTATTACATCTATGTACGTATGAGAAAGAAAGACTTTACTGAAAAAAAGAATGTAAGGAGAAACATCTGAGATGAAAATAAAATTGACAAAGTCGATGCTTAAATCATACATAGATGAATTTATTGAAGATGAAGTTATGGATGAAAAAGCAGCAGCTACATATAACAAATATAGAAAAGTTGTAAATGATTTTGTTGATTTTTTTGATAAAGAAGATGTAGCAAAAGCTGATTTGATTGCTTACAAGAAAAAAATAGTAGAAAACTTTTCTACTAAAACAGTCAATAACTACATCATCATTATCAATAAGTTTGTTAAATATGTAGAACTCAATGAAAAAGGAGAATACAACTCTACAAAAGCAAAAACATATGTAAGTGACTATCGTTTGAAAGTTATCAAAGAGCAGGAAAAGACATCGATTGAAAATGTCATCAAACCAGAAGAATTTAAACGTATGCTATCAAAGGCTAAAAAGACTGGAAATATGGAAACTTACATGATTATGAAGATATTTGGATACACCGGTATTCGTGTATCAGAACTTAAATATTACACAGTTGAAAATATCAAAGAGAGCAAATCAAAAAAATATGTAACTGTATTCAACAAAGGAAAGGAACGTAGTGTTCCAATGCGAGGAGATTTGAGAAGAGAGCTACTTGCATATGCCAAAGATAAAAAGATTGAATCTGGTACGTTATTTCCATCAGAAAAAAAGAATGATGGTTCAATGATATCAGAAAGAACAGTTGAAAGAAGAATTTTAAAGATATGTGGAATGTGCAGAGGTATTGATTTAGCAAAGGCACATCCGCATTCATTCAGACATATGTTTTCTATCCAGTTTTTAAAAGCCGGTGGAAACTCTACGGAGCTTGCTAGGATTTTAGGACACTCGGATATTAAAACAACTGAAATATATGCAAATACTTCTGTAGAGGAAAAGAAAAAGAATGTTGAAAGAATCAAATATTAAAGAGGTGATAAAAGTGAAAACATTAAAGGAATTTTTAGAAGCGTTTCAGAATGAAAGCTACAAAATTACCATCGTTAACGGAATGGTAGGAAGTGACGATGAACATTATGTGGTAATTGCTACAGATAAGAAATATAAAAATTATTTGAAAGAATGCCTTTTAAATGCAACTGTAACTGGTTTTGCAATAGATTATGATCAAACTTTAATTATAGAAGTCACAACATAGAAATGAGGTAAAAAAATGATTATAGAAGTAAAAACAGTAGAGATACTTGCTAAACAAAAAATGCAGTTTGAAGCAACAACTGTAATAAAAGAAGAAAAACTAATTAAGTTTATGACTGGTTTTAAAAATAGTTTAAAAGAGACCAGAAATGATGGTTATATCAAAGAAGTAGCTTTGCATTTAGGAGTGGATGAAAACAATAATCTTATCACACGTGAATATGCAAAAGTAATACTCAAACCATTGTTTATTCATTCTAATGAAAAAATAGAAGAAATCATACAGGAAATGAAAAAAGTAGAAGAAAAAATAGAAAAAGTTTTTTAATAACAAAATCTCTTGAAACCCTTGCTACATAAAGGATTAGAGAGGTTTGAGTGATGTCGTATAATTATAGGTTATACGTCATTGCTATATAAGTGTTTGAGGAGGTCAAATATGCAAAAAACATACAAAAGAGCCATCTTTGAATGCATTGATTATGAGGACATGAAAGAAATATTTAGAAAGAATTATGCTGATAAATATAGATTGATAAGCTATAGACTTACAAGAATAAACGAAGTATCACATAGGGCAATCTTAATAATGCATCAAAAGAAGGTGAAATAATGGGAGTATATGGATATAAAGGATTTGATACAAATCTTAGATGTAGAAATATGCAGTTTGAGGTTGGTAAGACCTACGAAACCGAAGGGGATCCTAAAACTGCTAAAAACGGTATGCATTTTTGCATGGAGCCATTTGGAGTCTTAAAATATTATCCTAAAAATCAAGGAAACCGCTATTGCATTGTAGAAGCACTTGGATTGCTTTCTACTGATGATCAATTAGATACAAGAGCTTCAACAAATAGATTAAGAATAGTCAAGGAGATAACTGAAGATGAATTGTTCGTCATTCAAAAAAAATATAGAGATGAATTGGACAAAAAAATAAGGAGGGGCATAGATGAGTTTCAAACAACAACTAGAAAATAGCAATGATTCAATGATTGTAATGATTAAAAACTATCTTTTATCGAGAAATGATACAAGCAGCTTGCTAGAAAAAGAAAATAAGAACATTGATGACATGATGCTTTTTATCGGTCATGATCTCTATGTGAAGTATTTGGAAGGAAAAAGCAATCAACGTATGGCATGTGTTACTGGTCCAGATGAAGAATTATATGGAATAGTACTGCATTATCTTGATGAAGATAACATTGATATGAATGCAATAAAAAAGAAAATGGAAAACATCATGCTAATGCATCCTGGTAATGCAAATGATGATGAAAAAGAAAACAGTAAAATGCAGCTTTTACAAATGCAATGTGATGCGTATAAACAAGAAATTGAAAAGATGAAACAGGAAACAAAGCCAAAGAGAACAGCTAAAAAGAAAAAATCAAAGGTAAATGACATGCAACTAGGTTTTGATCTATGAAAGTAACAAAAAAAGAAGTCGTTGATGAACTGATTAAGATACCTGAGTATAGAAATATTGATTATCTGATCAAAGAAGGAAATAAACAGGCAAAAAGAGATAAATGGAATAAGCTGATTAGATTAGATGATCATACATATTTCTGTACGAGCTGTAATTCAACGCACCAGGATAAAAAAATCAAAATAAATGAGTATAAGAAATGTCCTGTTTGTAAATCAAAGTCTCAAGTTTATAGAAAGAATAGAAATTTAATGGATTATTGCTGCTTTTTAACAATTACAACCTTGAATAAAAGAAATGAGCTTGTTTTAAGAACGTTTTCATTTAAAAAAATGTACAATAAAAAGCTTTTAAAAATCAGTCATGAAGTTTTAGAAGTATTTCGATGGAATTTAGACAAGAATTTATCGGTTAAAAGATACGCTAACTGCAATAACTATGTTGTTTCATTTAAATATAATGAAAAAGATCGATGGAAAGAATTAACAGATGACTATAAATGGAAAGCAAATGTCCCAAAAGCAGGTTACTTTATTGGAAGCAATGTAAAAAAATGTATTGAAAAATCAAAATATAGGTATGCAAATATTTTAGAAATATCAAAAAGATGGTATTTAGAAAATTACATTTTTATTTATGACATATTTCCTGAAATAGAAATGATTTACAAGATGGGAATGACAAAATACTTTAAACAGATCATGCGGTATATGGGAAGAAACGATGTCAATGATGTAAGAAAGTTTTTAAAAGAAAATAAAAGATTTTTTAGAGTATGGTCAAAAATCAACCCTGATAAGTATGAAATGCAGATGATGGTTGATTTAGATACTTTTGATATAGAGTATGCAAGAGATGCATTGAAAGTTGGATATAGAAAAAGCAAAAATCTTTATGCAAATGACAAAAAAACAATTCAATATCTAAAAAAACAAAAAAGAAACTTTTCTTTTTGGCTGGATTACATTGATTTTCTTGAAAAACTCCATGTGAAAATAGATAAAAGCAAGCTGTTTCCAAAGGATTTAAAAAAAGAACATGACAAGATGTTTAATAATCTTGAAGTCCTTGACAACAAAGAGTATGAGCAGGAAATCATTGATTTTGAAAACATGATAAGACCGTACAATTATGAAAATTATGATTACGTTATTAGAGCTGCAAGAACTGTTGAGGAATTAGTGAATGAATCAAGCCAAATGAATCATTGTGTTAGAAATTACATTCCTAAAATTGCGGCACATCAATCTGCAGTATTCTTTGTTAGAAAACAGGAAGAAAAAGAAAAATCACTGGTTACTGTTGAAATAGATCCAGTTAATAAGATTCTTTTGCAGGCTAGAGGATATGACAATAAAGAACCAACCACAGTTGAAATGTCTTTTATCAATGATTGGTGTCATAAAAGAATAATAGATAACTCTATGCTTACAAATACACTTTAGGAGGTGCATTATGAACTATCAAGAATTTTTGGAATCAAAAAAGAAGATAAAAGAAACAGATGGAATTGATATTGAATTGGATGATCTAAATCCTGTTTTATTCGATTATCAAAAAGCTATTGTTAAAAAAGCACTCAAAAAGAAAAGATTTGCACTTTTTGAAGCATGTGGAATGGGAAAAACATTGCAGCAATTGGAATGGGCACATCAGGTAAACAAAGAAACGAATATGCCTGTTCTTATCCTCGCCCCTTTAGGTGTAACAGTTCAAACCGCATATGAGGAAGCTCCACTGCTAGGTTATGAAGTAAAAGTATTGAGAGATGATTTTTCGATTGATAATGGACTTTACATTACAAATTATGAGCAATTGGATAATATTGATACAAATTTATTTGCTGGTATCGTCTTAGATGAATCAAGTGTTTTAAAAAACTTCACAGGCAAAACAAGAGTACAACTGACAAATGCTTTTAAAAATACAAAATATCGTCTTTGTTGTACAGCAACTCCAGCACCAAATGATTTAATGGAATTATTGAATCATGCGGATTTTCTAGGAATCATGACAACTGCACAGGCACTGGCAACTTATTTTATCAATGATATGAAAACTGGTTCATATCGTTTAAAAGGACACGCTACAAAGGATTTTTATAAATGGTGCTGTAATTGGTCGGTCAATATAGAAAGTCCTAAGGATTTGGGATATGAAGCGGATTATTATGTGCTTCCTAAATTGATTGAACAAAACATCATGATTGATATTGATGTCATCGATGATGATTTTGAACATGGATTATTTAGAGAAATAGGAACATCAGCTACATCTTTTCACAAAGAAAAGAATAGAACAGCTGATGTGAGAGCTAAAAAATGTGCTGAAATAGCAATGAAAGATAATGAACAGTATTTAATCTGGTGTGATACAAATTTAGAAGCGGATCTATTAAAAAAATATATTCCAGAAGCAGTTGAGGTTAGAGGTAGTGATAAACCACAAAGAAAAGAAAGATGCGCTTTAAATTTCAAAAATGGTAAAATAAGAGTTTTAATCTCAAAACCTAAAATCTTTGGTTACGGAATGAACTTCCAAAAATGTCATAATGTTATCTTTTGTGGATTGACTTATTCTTATGAAAATTATCATCAGGCATTGAGAAGAATTTATAGATTTGGACAAAAACAAGATGTCTATTCTTATATCGTATTAGGAACAACTGAAATGCATATTTTAGAAACGGTAAATAAAAAGAAAGAACTGCAACATAATCTCAAAAATCAAATGGATATGTCAGTTCAAGAAATACAATTATTAAATTTTGAAGGAAAAGAGGTGAATGAGGTGTTTCAACTACAGAAGATTGAAATACCGAACTTTCTATGAGTTACAAATTATACAATGATGATTGCGTAAATGTATGTAGACAGTTGCCAGATGATTGTATCGATTTAACAATCACATCGATTCCATTTGCTAACCTTTATACTTACAGTGATGATCCTAGAGATTTTAGCAATGTAAAAGATTTAAATGAATTCTTCCAACAAATGGATTACTTGATCCCAGAACTTTATAGAATAACGAGACCGGGGCGCATCATTGCATTACACGTGATGCAGATTCCAACTTTCAAAGGAAGAGATGGAGCAATGGGATTGATAGATTTTAGAGGAATGACCATCAAAGCTTTTCAAAAGCATGGATGGACTTATCACGGAGAAATCACAGTATTTAAGGATCCTCAAATTGAAGCTACTAGAACTAAATCAGCATCTATCTTGTGGAACTCTTATAAGAAGTTTGCTGAAATCACACGCACGGGAATGCCGGATTACGTTATATTGATGCAAAAACATGAGCGAGAAGATGAATGGGTTCATGTAATACACGAAAATATCGATGATGAGTTTCATCAATGGACACGTTTAGCTAGTCCTTGCTGGGGAATTGGTAAAGAATCACCTAAAGTATCAAGAACAAATGTCTTAAACACTAAAATTGCCAAGGAAGAAAAAGATGAAAAGCACATGACACCACTTCAACTTGATTTGATTGAACATCTTATTAAATGGTATTCAAATGAAAAAGAAACAGTATTTGATCCATTTGGCGGAGTTATGTCAGTTCCTTATTCAGCAGTTAAATTAAATAGAAATGGAATAGGTTGTGAAATCAAAGAAAGTTATTTTAAAACGGGATTGAATTTTATTAAAAACTTAGAGCGCTCTTTAAATCAACCTACATTATTTGAATTATGAAAGCTATCTGGATAAATAACATTCTTTATAAACATCAAGATAAAGTAATGAATCATTATAATCTAGAATCTGCAGATGAATATGTAAAAAAAGTCTTTCCAGATGCGGTGTACATGGAAAGAAGATAAAAAGAGACGTGGATATGAGCAGGTGAGTTTATTTTGACAAATGATATTAAAAAGGAAATAGAAAAAGAACCAACAAAAAGAGAAAAGTTAGAAGATTTCTTGATTAATTGGACAAAAGAAAAACATTTGCCCTTAGTTTATGAAAATAAAAAACTCAAAAATGAAGTAGAACGTCAAAAAGAATTGTTCAATCATCAAAAAATCGAACTTGATTATCAAGAAACTAGATATAAGCAATGTGACAATGAAAGATTGCGATATCGTGAGATGGCAGTGGAATATAGAGAAGATAATAAACGTTTAAGACAAGAACTATTTTTATTAAGAAAGGAGCTAAAAAATGACAAATAAGAAAAAGATCATGATGAAAGCATTGATTGTAGCAGTTATGTTTTTTGGATGTTTGCTTTTATTGACGGGTAGAGTTGCTAATATTCTAGCTATTCTATTGTGTCTGGGCTGCATTGAATTTCTTTTATTGAATCAACTCTATAATGAATTTTCTAGCAAAGGTAAAAAGAAATGAATTATCTGATGTTAGATAAAGATGATATTACAAAGTCATATGGAAAGATTTCAAAAAAAGAATTATTAAAAGAATTGGATTTTAAAGAATATCAGTTAGTTAGCTTTTTAAATAATCAAGGTGTTTTTAGAGAAAAATACATCCTAGTAGAAGATGATGAAAAGGATGGCATATTGATAGGAGAAGTAACTGGGAAAAAAGCCAGAAAATATTATGCAACACGTGATGGAAGATTCTACATCAAATGGGCTAGTGGATGTATAACTGAACTCTATCCTTTTCCTAAAAAAAGAGGAAATGAAACAATCGCGGTAATAAGATTCAACAGAAAAGAAAGGTATGCTAAAAACCTAATTGCATCATTATTTATTAAAGAAATGAATAAAAGTGACTTTGTTATATTAAAAGATGGCAATTGGGAAAATATATCAGTTGAAAATTTAGAAATCATTTCTCAAAAAGAATATAGAAGCATCTCTAGAAAGAAGGAACAGAAAAAAGTTGGAAAATTTATAAATAATCAGTTGTTTAAAAAATATTCATCAGCATGGGATGCATCGAAAGACTTATGCATTTCTTATCAAACTGTTATCGATTATTGCTACAACACAGTTAAAGATCCTAAGCAGGATTTGAGGTGGATTTGATGAATAATAAAAGAAGTAATCAGTATGTTGTTTATGATAAAGAAGAAAATTTGATTATGGTTGGAAATAGTGCAGAAATAACAGAAAAATTAGGAATAACAATAGGCACATTTTATAGCTATGTAAGTAGAGGAGATTCATCGAACAGCAATTATAGAATCTATCTTATTAAAGAGGATGAATAGTGATTTATGAGAACTTGTTTAGAATGTAAACATTTAGATAAATCAAGAAAATTAAACAGTGGTGAAATACATTCAAAAAGATATGGATGCAATTCAAGGTGTGATGGATACATATGCGGTTGGATCAGTAGAGAGAAAGAACTAAGTGAAATGGGATGTAGTTATTTTGAAGAAAGGAAATAGAAACTAAATATGAAATTATTATTATGTGTTTTATTAGCTTTGATAATCAATAAATTATTTATTTAGGAGGGATAGAAGATGATCATAGTAGATAACATTGCAGAATATGAAACATTATCAACTATCAAGAACTTTTGTAAAAATCACGATGAATGTAAAGGATGTTTATGCAGCTTTATGTGCAGCTTTTTTAATAAAGATATTGTACCAGAAAAATGGGAAATCAAATTGGGATTAAAAAAAGACGATTCTAAAAAAACACAAGATATAGATATTACTAAACAAATACAAGAGAAGATATCAGATAAGCTAGTTGATGAAAAGTATGATCATATGACTAGTAATGAAATAGCACAATCAATTATGAAAAATTCATTAAAAAAACAGTAAAAAGTTTTTTAAAAGTAAAATCTCTTGAAACCCTTGCTACATAAGGGTTTAGAGAGGTTTAAGTAATGTCGTATAATAATAGGTTATAAGACATCGAAATATAGGCGATTCAAGGAGAAAAAATATGAAATTTGAATTAGATTTACTGGAAACAATAGCCTATGATGTATTGGATGAAGATGAAATATTTTCAAACGTTTGGGTATTATCAATTATGAAAAATAAAGGTTATTTTCAATATGTGCCTGATGATATGACTTTAAAAGAAGCAATCATTATGTACAGAAAATTATTAAATATTAAATGATAGGAGAAATTAAAATGAGTGGTAATTATGAAAAAATTATTGATGATATATTGAAAACTCAAGATGAAGAGTTAAAAGTTTTTTTAGTTGATGAAATGAAATCAAAAGAAAATGAATATGATCTTGCTAAAAAATTAAAATTAAAGCATAAAAATTTTGAAAACGTTATAGAGCTGGAAGATTTTGTTAATAAAAGAATCATTAACAAATCAAATATTATTAACATCCAATATATTCAAAATGGATTTACAGGATATTATGTATTATTTTATTTCAAATAAAGGAGATTATTAAAATGAAAAATTTAAACATTAAAGGAAAATTAAGAGAAATGTTTACAATGCAAAAAGATTTGAATGAAAACATTTTAAAAGAATTCGGTGAAGATAGCATGACAGAAGAAAAATTAGAGTTAGCTATTATCGACGAATTAGGGGAGTTAACTCATGAATGTAAAGGAGCTTGGTGCTGGTGGAAAAAAACACAACCACCTGTCAATCGTCAAAGAGTATTAGAAGAATTGGTTGATGTTTATCATTTCGTCATGACATGGGAACTTTACCAAAGTGATAATGATATAGATTTTATTATTAAAGAGTATGGCTATTATATCATTCGATTTGGAATGGGTGTAACAGGTGTGTTAGGCAACTTTATCGGTGCTGTAGCAAGTAATTTTGAAAAGCTAAATGATCTTTTAGATTTAACTGAAATGTTAGGATTTTCATTCGATGAAATATATCAAGAATATCTTAACAAAAACAAAATCAATTACGAACGACTTAAGAATGGGTATTGATCATGACAGCACAAGAAATGTTTGAAAAATTAGGATTTGAAGAAATATGTCATGAGATAGTTGAAGGTAGAGATGGAACTTTTAAAAGCAATAAATCAGCAATGTAAGGAATTGGGGTGGTTAGATGATTAAGCCACTAACACCTCAATTTAGAAGTGATATTCTAGAAAGCCTTAATAAACAATTAGAAGAACTTAATAGTTGTGAAAACAACTCTTATGTAGTTTTACAAAAAAATACAATTAATCAATTTAAAAAATTAATCAAGTCATTGCCCGATGGCTATCCAATTCCGGTTGAGAGGAGAAATGGAAAATGAATAAATATGAAAAAGCATTTAATTATTTGAAAGAACACACATCATTGATACTGTGGATGAAATGATTGATATAAAAGAATTAGTGGAAAAAGCAATACCAGTAAAGCCAATCCATGAAGAGGTACAAAGTAAAATCAATGAATTATATAGTCATGAGTTTTGGTTTTGCTCTAATTGTAAAAAACTCGTAATGACAAAAGATGACTACTGTGTAAATTGCGGACAAGTGATTGATTGGAGGGGTGGAGATGAAAAACTTTGAAAAATTTGAAAAAGAAATCATTGAATTAACAAATACAAAAGTAATTTTTGGAGTTTTAGAAACAGGTGGCATACCTTGTAAATGCAATAACATGGAATGTTGCAACTGTTTATTAGGAGAGTTAGCAAACAGATTAAATTTAAGCTGTAACAACGCAAGAATTTTATGGCTTTATCAAGAATATAAAGAACACATCAAGTTATCTCGATTAGAGTTTGAATTGTTAAAACATTTCAAAAACCAAGGAGTGTATTATTTTGCAAAAGACAAAGACGATACATGTGTTGCTTTTTATATGAATAAACCGAATAGAAGCTCTGAAATGTGGATACCTAGCACAGGAAATTGGTACACCATGTTTGCTTTTAAAAATTGCTTTCAATTTGTTAAGTGGGAAGATAAAGAACCTTACAAAATTCAAGACATCCTAGATAATTGCGAGGTGGTTGAAGATGAAAATAATAAATAAAGATGATTGTTTGCAAGCTCTCAATGCTATCAAAATGTATGGTGGAATTAATATTCCGTTATCTGCATTTGATACTTTTGATAGATTAATTGAAGAACATTTCAGTCCTCAATCTCTTAAGTTTGAAGAACTTCATGAAAATATGTGGGTTTATGATGTAAAAAATAAATGTTGTATTTATATTGAAGAATTTACTGTTGATAATCAAATGATGATTATTAGATATCCAATGAGCAATAGAGATTCGAATTGTGAATGGTGTAATTTTGAAGAGAATAGATTTTATCCAATTATTATTCCAATCATAGGAGATAATAATGAGAAGCACATATAGAAACCTGCAGATTATAAAACATGCCTTGCAGTATTACATTTCTAGACCAAATGCCAATGAGAAAGATTTAGCAAGAGAAAAAAGTTTATTGAAACGTATCGAAGATGAAGTTGAATATTATCAAAAAGCATATCATATTACAAAAAAAAGAGGTGAAAATAATGGATATTAAAGAACAAATGAAAGAAATCATGGATGCATCTGTTACATGTGATAAATGCAATCATGAATTTGTAATAAAGGAAGAATCGATAATGAAAGAAAAGATGGAAGTAAAAGGATTGAAGTTTGATCTAATTTATTTCTATTGTCCTTCATGCAAAAAAATATATCGTGCTTCCATTCAAGATAGAAAGTATTATCTTTTAGTTGAAGAGCTTGATAAAGCAAGAAAACAAGTTAGAGATAACTTTGGAACGTTTGATACAACTAAAGCTAATAAATTAAATAAAAAGCTAAAAAAGAAATCTAATGCATTAAAAAATCATGTATTAGAAATGAATGATAAGTTCTCTGGTGAATTTGCTTTCTTTGTTGATAACAAAGGAAATAGGACTATTGAGTATATCGAAAATGATAACATCAATTAGAAGTGAAAGGAGTAGCATATGAAAGAATCTAAATATCAAGTGTTGAATTGGAAAAGATGGAAAGCAACTGCAATTCTATTAAAAGAAACAAAAAAAGAATTAGAAAATACTACACAAGCTATATCATATTCAAATGAATTACCGGGAGGTTCACACAAGACGATTTATGAAAAATATAATAAACTTATTGAAAATCTTGACAAATATGACGAACATATAAAGATGTATGATACTGTTATCGACTTTTTAGAAGAATCTATTACTAAATTACTAAATGAAAAGCAAAGGGAAGTAATTATAATATATTCTAACTATCCTAATAACAGTATTGAAAGAATAAATGAAGCTGTTAAAAAAGGATATTCACAAGCAACTTTCTATAGAATTGCTGATGAAGCATTTGATATTTTAGATGAGGTTTTAGCTTTAAAAAATAGGGATGTAGAAAAGATTTTAAAAGCTGAAAAAGAAAATTGATAATTATTTGATAATTTTTTTAAGGAAAAATGTGTTATTATGGTAATGTGGTTTAAATGAAAACAACATCAATGCTTTGTCTTGAAAGCGAAGAGATAGATTATGTCTATCTCTTTTTCTTTACAAAAAAAGGAGGTAGATATTATGTATCATGGAATTCAAAGGAAAATAGTGACTGATGAATGGTTAATCAAAGAAACAAAAGTTAAAGCACAAAATAAAGATTATATTTATGGTTATGAATATAATGGAGTCTTTTATCAATTGGATATGTTTCCAGAAAACATAAACCAATCATTACAGGAACTAAAAGACAAAGGATATAAGAATATCTATTACAATAAAGTGGATGAAGAAAAGAAGAACGCTAGAAAAAGTAAAGCAGCTAGTCAATGATGGTGATGTTCATGCATTCTATGTATCACGTGAATGGAAAGATAAACGCATAGAGATACTTAATAGAGATCATTATGAATGTCAAAGATGCAAAGGTAATTATGTTGTTGAATCAAAACCAGTAAAGAGAATTAAAATCAAACGTGCAAAGTATGTACATCATATCATAGCGATGAAAGATTGTTTTGAATTAGCATTGGATGATGATAACCTAGTAAGTCTTTGCTTTGAGTGTCATGAGATAGTTGAAGGTAGAGATGGAACTTGGAAAAAATTCAAGCATAAAAAGAAATTAACTAAAGAAATGTGGTAATTCAGTATACCCCCCGTCAAATTCTCATGCGAATTTGAAACACGGAGAACGGGCATGTGGTCCTAACTTTTCAGAAATATTCGCGCGTGCGTGATAACGGGTGGTTGATTAGAAAAAATATTGAAAGGGGTGTTGTTATGACAAAAAAAGAAATCAAGGATGACTTGCTTGAACAGTTGGAAGCTCAAGGTAAGTATCAAAATTACTATCTTGATTTGATTGAAGATTATATGAAATATTATGATCTTAAACGAAAATGCCAACAGGACATCAGAAAAAAAGGATTGCGATATACAGTTACATCCGGAAATGGATTTAAAAGCGAAAAGCCTAATGAATCCGTGCAAAATTTAATGAAAATAACAACAACTATGTTGAAAATCCTTGATGAATTAGGTTTACAAAATCCAATCAACACCTCTGATAATTCGGATGATGATTACTATTGATTGAATGTCAAGAAATCAATGATTATATCGACTATGTAAAAAAGAATCCAGATAAGATAAACAAAGAAAGAAAACTGCTAATAAAGAACATCGTTATGCCTACATTGGCTAGAAATGATGTTTTTTTTGATGAAAAAACATATCAAAATTGTTTAAAATATTGCGAAAACAACTATTATAAGCTGTTTCCATATCAAAAATTTATCTATGCATTTGTTTTTATGTATGTCGATGATGTCCCACTTTTCACAACAATCATTATATTGATGGGACGTGGAAATGGGAAAGATGGTTTTATCATGCCACTGATGAATTTTTTTCAGACACCATTATACGGAATTAAAAATTATCACATTGATATCATCGCAAATAATGAACAGCAAGCAAAAGACAGTTTCAATGTTGTTTATGAAATGTTAGATGCTCAATGGAATAAATTTAGAAGTAAATTCTATAAAACAAAAGAGCTTATTAAAAATAGAAAGACAAGAGCTGAGTTACGTTATAATACTTCTAACGCTAAGACGAAGGATGGTAAGAAATCGGGAGCTATTCTTTTTAATGAATATCATGGGTATGAAAATTATGATCAGATAAAAGTATTTAATTCTCAATTAGGAAAAATAAAGCATGCAAGAAAATTTATTATTACTACAAATGGGAATGTTAGAGATGGTCCTTTGGATGATTTAATTCAACTATGCAATGATATATTAAAAACAGGAGAAAATGATTTAGGTTATTTTCCCTTTTTTTGTAAAATTAATTCAAAAGAGCAAGCTAATGATCCTAAATATTTTGTTTTAGCAAATCCATCGATGGAATTTCTTCCAGATTTAAAAATACAAATTTTAAGAGATTTTAAAGAAGCACAAAAATTACCATCGATGATGACAGAATTTTTAACTAAGAGAATGAATCTACCTGCGAGAAATGAAGAAATCACAGTAGCCAAATGGGAAGATATTTTAAGAGCTTGTTATAGTGATGTAGAAAATAAGATAGAAAGAGCGATTCCAGATGATATAAACTATCATCCTTGCATTATAGGAATTGACTATGCAGATATCCGAGATTTTGCATCTGCTGGCTTGCTTTTTAAAATAGATGGTGTTTATGTTTGGAGACAAAAGACATGGATTTGCAGGAACAGCCCATTTTTTGAATCAATTAAATTTCCTATAGAAAACAATATAGGATTAGAGGGATTCAATGATTATGAAATAGTCAACTCAGAAAGTTTAAGTATAAATGCGATTGTCGAATGGTGTATTGAGCAAATGCAAAAATACAATGTGGTTAAAATCATCATGGATACGTATAGATTTAAGTTGTTTAGAGAAGTATTTGAACGAAAAGGGATTATTATAGAAGATAAGAAAAATCCAGCTGGACTTGTAAGAATGATTAGAAATCAAGGTGCAATCAATACATATGTAGCTCCTCTAATCGAAAAAGCATTTGTAGATGGAAATATTAATTTTGGGAATAGCGCCATCATGCGATGGTATACCAATAATACCGCTGTCAAAATGGACAAGTATGGAAATAAATCATATGGAAAAATAGAACCAAAATTAAGAAAAAATGATGGTTTTATGGCTTTTGTATGTAGTATTTCTGGAGAAGATATGTTAGATGAAACGATTATTTATATATAGAAAAAATGAGGAGGTGAATCAATGTTTCAATTTGTAAAGAAATTGTTTAATAAGGATGGTCAACTAGTTGATTACTATATCGATATGATGGCTGAAAAAAATAGACTTTCGCAGTTGGCATTAGAAATTGGATTTAATAAGATTGCTGATTTGATATCGAAATGTCCTATTGATGTTTACTCAACAGATAGTGATGCAGTCAAAACGGAATATTGTTTAAATGTTAGACCTAACCCAAATGAATTTGCTACTGATTTTTGGAAACAAGTTGTTATAAAAATGTGTACAAGTAGTGATGGATGTTTAGTTGTACAAATGAGTGATGGAAATATTTATAGAGCTGAAAGCTTTGTGCAGTCGGATGATGTTCTATATCCTAGAACATTTTCAAATGTGGTTATTAGAAGCGGGGATAGAACTTATAAACTGGATAGGATATTTACATCAAATGATGCAGTCTTATTTAAGTATAAAAATGAAAAGTTGTTAGCTTATCTAAATGAAATCAATCAAGAAAATGCGATTGCTTGGAGTGCTGCTATAAAAGGAGTAAAGTCAAAACTTTCAAAATTTAAAATTCAAATGCCGGGGAATATACAAGTGTATAGTGAAAAAACCCGACAACCAATAACTGAAAATGAGTATACAGAAAAAATTAGAAAGGACCTTTCAAGTGATGATATAAGAGTTATCTTTTCTAGAAATGGACTCGACATAAGTGCGATTGACAGCAAGTCAACGATGACTGCTAGTGATGTCAAAGCATTAAAAGATGAAGTGTTCACAAATGTAGCGATTGCTTTAGGAATTCCCAAAAGTGTTTTCTATGGTGAAGTTACTGAAAAAAGTGATGCTAACAATGAATTTATTACGTATGCTGCCGATCCAATTATTCAAGAGTTGAATGATGGGATGAATGGTTGTTGGCTTTCTCAGCTCGAATGGGAAAGAGGGGATAGGATTTTAATCAATACAGATGCAATCAAGCATATTGATGTAATCGAGCAAGCATCTAATCTTGATAAATTATATTCTAATGGCTGGTCTCACAACGATATTTTAAAATTACGTGGTAAACCACCAATCGATGAAGATTGGGCAAATGCTAGAAGATTTACTAAAAACTATGCTACAGGCATGGATGAAAATATGAAAGGGGGTGATGAATAATGAAGAAAGGACATGAAAAGTTCTATGAATTCAAAAAATCAAATGAAGAAATGACAGATCTTTATATTTATGGAGACATCACCTCATACAAGTGGGATGAAAGTGATGTAGGTGCCTATGACTTTTTAAAAGAATTGAATGATGTCGATACAGATAACTTAACAGTTCATATCAATTCATATGGTGGTTCTGTAAGTGAAGGTCTTGCAATTCATAATATGATTAAAGAATTCAAAGGAAATGTAACTACTGTATGTGATTCTTTTGCATGTTCAATTGCAAGTGTCATTTTTATGGCAGGAAAGGAAAGAGTCATGCATAAAGGTTCATTGCTGATGATTCATCATGCGTGGACTTGGGCAAGCGGTAATGCTAAAGATTTAAGAAAGCAAGCAGATGATCTAGATAAAATCACAGAACCATCGATTGTTATTTATGAAAAAAATTCAAATCTTTCAAGAGATGAAATAGTTGAATTGATGGACAATGAAACATGGATTACTGCAGAGGAAGCTTTAGAAATGGGATTTGCTACATCAATCAAAGAAGATGATGATGCACAGCAATCAATCAATGAAATGTACTTGAATCATCAAGTTATGTTGAATAAGGATTTAGAAAAAGAATTGAATGAGGTAAAAGAAGCATTGAAACTTGAAAAGGCAAAAAATGAAGAGCCATTAACAGGTTGGAATGCTTTTTTTAATACAAAAAAATAGAAAGGAAAGAGAAAAAAATGAAATTTAATAAAGTAGATAAAGCTACATTAGAAAAAGCAAAAGAGATTTTAGAAAAAGCAGAAGATAAATCTCAAGCAATTTTAGAAGCAGTAGAATTACTCAATCAAGCTGCTAATAAGGATTTGATTGAACAAATCTTAAAAGAATCAGCAAATGCAAATGCAAAAGCTCAAAACTTCAATAAATTAGGATTAAGACAATTAAGCGATGAAGAAAACAAATTTTATGATGCTTTAAAAACAAATGTCAGACAAGCTATCGATGGAAAACAAATCGACTTGATCCCAACAACAATCATTGATAGCACCTTAGTTGATGTAAAAAAAGCAAGTGATTTATTATCATTAGTATCTTTTGCTCCGGCTGATGTAAAAAAATGGTTATCAGCATCTAAAACTGGCACATATGCTTGGGGAAAATTAACAGATGCAGTCAAAGGCGAATTAAATGTTGCATTTGAATCATTAAATATCGAATTAGGAAAAATCACAGCATATTTAGTTATTCCTAAAGCAATCAGAGATTTATCAAACCCATTTGTTGATAAATATTTTACAGCTATTTTAGCTGAAACAATGAATGATGGTTTAGAATATGCATTCTTATTAGGAACTGGAGTAGAACAACCTATCGGTGTTTTCCGCAAAATCGATGAGGTCGAATCAAATGGAGAACACAAAAAGAAAACTAAAAATTCAAAATTAACTGAATTTACACCTAAAGGTTTAGCTCCAGTAAAAACACAATTATCACATGATGGTAAAAGAGCGATTCCATCATTAGCGTTAGTATGTAATCCAAATGATGAAGCTGCTTATGTAGATCCCGCCTTATATGTACAAGCATTGGCTGGTGGATATGTGCAAGTATCAAAAGACAAAATTAGAGTGATTCCAACTGCTAATTGTCCACAAGGGGAAGCTGGATTCTTCATTGATAAGCCAGATTATTACACAATGGGATTATCAGCAATTCAAGTTAAAGAATATGATCAAACAAAAGCAATGGATGATGCAGATGTCATTATTGCAAAAGCTTATGGAAATGGTAGAGCAGTAGATGATGATGTATGTTTCTACTTTGATCCAACAAAATTAGTTGAATATGTTCCAAAATATTTCCAAACAAATGCACAAACACAAGCAACTGAATAATTGAAAAAATGGATAAAAAAGTTATTGATAACTTGATAGATGAAATTAGAAAAGAGAAATTTATTCCTTTTTATTATGAAGACTCATCTATTAGAAATAATATCCGTGAGGGAAATTATCGCTTAACAAAACTAGTTGGAACTATTGATTATGATGAAGATTTGACTGCCAGAGCGCTATTAAAAAACTATGTGCTTTATGCATATAATAGTAGAACAGATGAATTCTTTGAAAATTACAGTGATGAGATTTTGTCTTGGCAAATGGACAAAGTTCCTTTGATTAAAAATGATGAAGAAAACTAGTAGAATTCATATGCCCATTTATAATGATGGGCTTTTTGAAGTTTTTGAAATCATAGAAGATGATAGCGTTCAAGCAAATACTTCATTGCAATCAAAAGATATTTCTATGACATATCAAGAATTAGGTATATCAGACAGATTAAGAAGCGATTTAGACTCTCATGATATTGATATTCAACTAAAAATTAGAGTTCCATACGTCAAAGGATTTATTGATTCAATGAGTGTTTTGAAAATTGATGGACAATATTATAAGGTTTATAACATTTATCACTTTGTTGATAGTAATGGATTTAAACAATCTGATATAACTCTTGTAAATTGGGAAGGAGAATATGATGAAGAAAACGGATTTTGTCAATGCATTAAGTAAGCTAGATATTCCAATCAACGAAGGTCAAAGCTCTGTCAATAATGCAAGTAAATATCCTAGAATCGTTTTTTGGGAAATTGCATGGGATGACAAACTAGCAAGTGATGATGTCTATATCACTATTGAAACGATTCAAGTATCATTCTTTTCTAGAAAACCTAGACATGATAAATTGCTTGAATTAAGAGAAATGATGCGAAAATTAGGATTGCATCCTACGATCTATCATGAATATGTAGAAGAAAAAAACAAAGATAGAAATTATTATCATTCTTACTTTTCGGTAGAGTTAGAAGTTGATAATGATGAGTGATACAAGTGAATTTGATGGACTTCTTGATTTTTCAAAAGCATTAGAAGAATATGCGAAAGTATCTGATAATGTAGTGGAAGAGGAAGAAAAGATAGCACAAGATTTTGTCAAAGACTTATTGAAACTGCCCAGTCCTAAATCAAAGATTTCTAAAAGTGGATATACACATTTGATATCCACTTTTTCTTATAGAAAAAAAGCAAAAGAAATAGAGATAGGCTGGGGGAAATATTATGGTCCTATGGTCGAAAGAGGAACTATCAAGATGAAAAGTAGTCATCCTCATTTAGTACCTTTATGGAATAGAAATTCAAAAAGATATATAGAAAGTTTTAAAAAAAGAAATAATTTATAAAAATTAGGAGGTAGAAAGATGTCACAAAAAGAAAAAAGACCATCGATTAAAGAATCGGTCGGTGGATTGAGATATTGTTTTGCTACAACAAACGAAGTAGATCCTCAAATTTTCTCGGGTAAATATGAGGAGGAGGTTGCTGTTTCAAACGTTGTTAAAAGCATCAAACGTACCGAAAACGGAGATACGACACCGGTATACGCATCTGGAAGAGATTATGATACAGTTTCTGATACTTCATCCGTTGATAGTGAAGTGGAAGTGGTAGCATTTGATCCTACTGATTTAGCAAAAATGCGAGGAGATGAAATTACAGAAAGTGGATTGATTTTAAAAGGTGGTTCGAGCGAACGACCATTTTTTGCATTCGGTCAAACTGTTTTCTATCGCCAAAACAGAAAAAAATTCAGATGGTATCCAAAATGCAAATTAACAGCTGATACTGATGATACAAATACAAAAGAAGAATCATTCAGTGAGCAAAATGATACAGTCACAATTAGAGCCTATCCGTTTAATGATAAGGGACAAATTGCTGTTGAATTTGATACTGCTGTAAAAACTGCAACTGGATTAACAGAAGAAAAATTCTTTAATCAAGTTATCACATCCGATGAAGATCTAAAAAAAGTAATTGCAGGTGATTAGTGATGGATAAACAAGACATCAAGTTAACGGATGGCAGGGTCATAGAAATTCAAGTCAGCTTTTTAACTCTTTATCTGATTAAAAACAATAATCTTGATAAAGAAACAAATGCATTAAATAGGATGACTGATAAATATGAAAAGATGGATGATAAATCATCTGTTGCTGCTAAAAAATTGCATGAAAAAATAGAAGATAAACAATTCTATATGGCTGCAAAAATGATTTATGTAATTTTACGATCTAATCGTGAAAAGGTTGAATTTGAAGATGCATTGGCATTATGTCCAATTGAACCGGATGCGATTGTAAATATAATCAAGCAGTTTGAAAATAAAATGAAAATCCTCAAAAAAAAAGGCAATATGAAGAACTTTGTGAAGAGCAAGAAATAGATTTCACGATGAATCTTTATCTTGCTTTGACACAGCTTAATTTATCAGAAGATGATTTTTGGCATATGAGCCCAATTACTTTTGATGAATTATTAGAAACTCATGTTGAATTCGAAAGGAGTAAAATAGAACATGGCTGATGATCTAAAAAGAGTCGGTCTTGTGTTCAAGGCTGATGGAACAGCTGATTTTACAAAATCATTAAAAACAATCAACGCACTGACTAGGGAAAACTACAGTGCTTTTTCTTTGGCTAAAAGTCAATGGGATAAATCAACATCATCATTGACAAAGCTAAAAGATACACAGTCATATTTGACAAAGCTAAAAGATACACAGTCATATTTGACAAAGCAAACAGAAACTTATTCATCAAAAGTTTATGCATTAAAAAGTCAACTAGAAGAACTTGAAAATGCAGAAAACAAAGATGAAAAGGCTATTGCCAATAAAAAGCAACAATTGAATAATGCAGAGTCAAGTTTGAATAAATATAAGAAACAACTTTATGAAGTAAACGCTGTTTTAGAAAGCGGTCAAGCTCAAATAGAAGAGTATGCTAAAAAGGTTGAAGCTTTTGGAAACAAGACAAAAGAAATAGGAAATGGATTAACTAAAAATGTTACTGCTCCTATTGCTGGATTAGAAGTTGCAGCTGTAAAAGTAGGTAGTGACTTTTCAGCAGGAATGAGTGAAGTATCTGCTGTTTCTGGAGCAACTGGAAAAGATTTAGAAGCTTTAAAAGATAAAGCAAAGGAAATGGGGGCATCCACTAAATTTAGTGCAAGTGAAGCTGCCGAAGCTATGAACTACATGGCAATGGCAGGATGGAACACGCAACAGATGATAGACGGATTGCCAGGTATCTTAAATCTTGCTGCTGCTTCTGGTGAAAGCTTAGCAAATACAAGTGATATCGTAACGGACGCATTAACTGCTTTTGGATTGAAAGCGGAAGATTCGTCACACTTTGCCGATGTTCTCGCAAAAACATCATCAAGCGCAAATACGAATGTTTCCTTGATGGGAGAAACATTTAAATATGTTGCACCATTAGCAGGAACATTAGGATTCAGTGTTGAAGATACTGCTCTTGCAGTTGGTTTGATGGCAAATGCTGGTATCAAGGGTTCACAAGCAGGTACTGCTTTGAAAACAGCTATTGCTAATTTGGCAAGTCCAACCGATTCAATGAAAGAACAGATGAAAAAATTAGGCATCTCAATTACTGATACGAATGGATCAGTAAAACCATTGATTACAATCCTAGAAGAATTAAGAACTAAATTTGGAAAATTAAGCAGTGCACAACAGTCAGCCGCTGCAAGTACAATTTTTGGAAAAGAATCGATGTCTGGAATGCTTGCAATCATCAATGCAAGTGACAGTGATTTCAATTCTTTATATGAAAATATCAAGAATGCAGATGGTGCTGCTAAAGATATGGCTGATACGATGCAAGATAACTTGCAAGGTGATTTGACTACTCTATCTTCTGCATTAGAAGGTGTAGGAATCAAAGTATCAGAAGTGTTAGAACCAGCATTACGCGACATTGTAGAAGCAATTACTGATTTATTTTCTTGGCTCAATGGTTTGGATGATGAAATAACCAATACCATTGTAATCATTGGAACTGTTGTAGCTGCAATTGGACCATTATTAGTTGTTATTGGAACGCTTGCAGGACCAATATCCACCGCGATATCCTTGTTTGGAAAATTCAAATTGGCATTATTTGGAGCAACTGAATCAACAGGAGCAATAGGTACAGTAGTCAGTGCACTGAGTGGACCAGTACTTGCAATCATTGCACTTGTTGTAGCAACAGTAGCTGCACTTGTTAACTTGTGGAATACAAACGAGGGATTTAGAAATGCGGTTGTCGATATTGCAACTCAAGTCATGTCGATACTACAAAATCTGGCGGTCGTTATTCAACCGATACTTGATACATTGAAAATTGCACTTCTTGCAATTTGGCAAGAGGGATTAGTTCCCTTATGGGAAAATTTCCAAATTGTCATAGCGAACATCGTTACATTGATTTCATGGCTGTTCGATGGAATTAGTCCTATTATCAATGCAATTGTTTCATTGATAGAAATAATTGTTATTCCATTAATCCAAGGATTATTGACAGTCATAGTTGGTTTTGTGACAAGTTCAGCGGGATTGTTAGGTTCATTTTTATCAAGTGTATCTGGAATAATCGATGCGGTAATTCAAGCTATTCGAGGATTGATATATTTCATTACTGGAGTATTTACAGGAGACTGGAGAAAAGCATGGGAAGGTGTCATTGATATCTTTGGTGCGATTTTCAATACGATAAGAAACGTATGTAGGGCACCAATCAATGCAGTTATAGGATGCTTGAATGGAGCAATCAGTGGAATCAATAAAATGATTGATGGATTGAATACGCTTCATTTTGATATTCCCGATTGGGTTCCTGCACTCGGTGGTAAGAGCTTTGGATTGAGCTTAAGTCATTTAGGAAAGATTCCGGCGCTTGCTACTGGTGGTAACTTATTAAAAGGAAGTGCTATCGTAGGAGAACGAGGTGCAGAGTTGTTAACTCAAATGGGGACTCAAACAAGAGTAACTCCATTAACAGATTCCGGTGGTTCTAATAAACAAGAATTGATCGATTATCAAAGACTTGCAGATGTCTTTGTAAATGCTCTTGTTAGAGCAGGATTATCAATTAAACTAGATAGACGCGAATTAGGAAAGTTGATAAGAAGTGAGGTGTACTGATCTGATGAAAAAATATGATATTAGATATGTTGGTAACAAGGGGACAGTAGATTTAAATACTGCTCCTTATCTTATCAAAAATATCGAAACACTATTTGAAAGTGAAATTAGTTTCAATTCTACTTCTTATCAGCTTGACAATCGTAACGATATAGACAGCTTTTATTTTAATGGAACTGAAAAGGACATTGAAATCCAAGTATATAGAAAAAACAAAGAAGAATTGATTAATGATCTTGATTATATTTTTGGATATGATTGTGAGATTGTTAAAGCAGGTAAGCTTTATATAAATGATTACTATGCTTATTGTTATTTCATCAAGCCTAAACCTAATTATTTTGCTAAATACAGTAATTTAGAAATGCTAACATATACTGTTAGATTCTGTTCAAAATGGATAAAGGAAACAGTGATTGACTTCAATATGAATGATGATATCACTTCATCATCTGGCATGAAATATCCTTTTTCTTATCCTTTTTCATACAGAGCGGTAAAAAAAGATAGATTTGTTAACAATATACATTTTGCTTCTTCAAAAGCAAAGATTATTTTCTATGGACCTTGTAAAAATCCAAGGATTTCAATTGCTGACAACATTTATGCAGTCAATACGGAACTTTTAAAAGAAGAGAGAATAGAAATTGATCCATTTGAAAAAACAGTTCTCAAGTATACAGCAGATGGTGTAGCAATCGATGTGATGGATGCTCGATATAAAAAATCAAGTATTTTTGAATTGATTCCAATTGGATTGAATCTATTTGAACAAACGACTCAATTCTCTGTAAGAGTGATTCTTTATTACGAAAGAGGGACTCCAGAATGGAAATAATGCACGCTAGAATTGATTCATCAACACGAAGTAATGATTTATATTTAAAGGAAATGCCAGTCATTGCAAAATTTAAAAAAGCTGAATTCATCATAGGAAAGAAAGCATCACTTGATGATAATGATTTCTATATTGAGTTATCAAAAGAATATTTCAAAAAAATGGATATTCAAAAAAATGACTTGATTTATATTCCTAATAGTGAATTTGGTGGCTTTGCTAAAAAGATACAGAACGCAGATGATTCAACTGTCAAAATCACGGGAGTAAATTGGAGATACTTCTTACATCGCTTTGTTATATTTCCAAAATATAACAGCAATTATAAAGCAAGGGATGATTATTTAACTATTGATAATGAAGAAATCCATAAAGCTCTTGAAATATTATTCAATAATGTTTTCTATAGTGCTTTTTTAAAACTCTATAGAGTAAGTGATAAGGATACTCAAATCAATACAACTGTTTCATCAAGATATGATTATCTCTATGATAAGATCATCAATATTCTTGATGAAAAAAATATGAGGTTGAAAGTCTATCATACTTATGATTATGATGATAGAAATATTGTTGTTGAAGCAGTTGAAAAAAATGTCATCGATGATGTATATAACAGAGATTACAGTATAGAAATCACTTCAAGTATTGATTCTACCAACTCAGTAGATACAATGATTGCTTTAGGCAAAGGAGACTTGCACGATAGAAAAATCGTTTTGATTAAGCATTCTATCGATGAAGATGGAAATGATGCATTTGAAAAGATTACGGACTTGTCAAAAGATGAAATAGGAAATATCGATTCATCAATGTATGTCTATGATTATAAATCATGTGAAAGTGATGATGATTTAGTAGAAAAAGCGATTGAAGAATTTAAAAATCATCTAGAAACAAAAGAAATCAATTTAGGTGTTACTTCATTAAAAAAAGAATTAGAATTAGGTGATATCATTACAAGCGTTGATGATATCACGGGACTTTCTATTGAAACAGAAATCACTAGAAAGATTCTAACAATTGAAAACGGAATAAAAAAAATTGAATATAAGGTAGGTGAGTAATTTGTCACAAAAGGGAATTACAATCAATACTACTGATGCAGGGCATGTTGACGCAAGTGATCATGCTCTTTTGTTTAGTGCTATTTTTGGAATGAATGGAATTTTAAATGTCGGTTCAAAAATGGAAATATCTAAACAGTCAGACAATAAAATAAGAATCATGGATGGAATGTATATGATGTCTAATGGTGTCCTAATAAGAATTGAAAATTATGAGGATATCACCATTACAAGTGGTACTTTGGGACAAAAAAGAAAAGATATCATTATTGCAGAATACATTAAAAATGGAAATGGAACGGGTGATGATGTAGCTAAGATTAGAGTTGTAAATGGAACTTATTCATCTGCTAAGCCTGTTGAACCGACGTTGGTAAACAATGGAACAACTATTCAAGAAAAATTAGCTACATTATTGATCAATGAAACAACGATGACTATTGATTCAGTTTCAGCTAAAGTCATGCCTGTTCTAGCAAATGCAGTATTTTATAAAGATTAAAAAAATAGTAAATCGAAAGGAAAAATATTATGGCAATTAAAACAGTACAAGCAATAATTAATGGAGTACCTACTACTCTTACTTTAAATCAACAAACTGGAAAGTATGAAGCTACGATTACTGCTCCGACAAAATCCAGTTACAATCAAAGCGGTGGATATTACAATGTAACAGTTAAAGCAACTGATACAGCAGGAAACAGTACATCTAAAGATGCAACTGATGGAACTTTAGGAAGCAAATTAAAATTAGTTGTAAAAGAAAAAGTTGCACCAACAATTACAGTTACTTATCCAACTGCATCAGCAGCAACTACAAACAACAAACCTACATTCACTTGGAAAGTTTCAGATGACGATTCTGGAGTTAATTCAAATACTATTGGAATCACAATTGATAGTGGTTCAAAAATTACATCTGGAATCACTAAAACAGCTACTGCTGGTGGATATGAATGTTCATACACTCCAGCTACAGCTTTAAGCGATGGATCACATACAGTTAAATTCAATGCATCTGATAATGATGGTAATGCTGCTACTCAAAAATCAGTTACATTCAAAGTTGATACTGTACCACCAACATTAAACGTTACTAGTCCAGCTGAAGGCTTAGTTACTAATAACGCAACAGTTACTGTTAAAGGTACTACAAACGATGCAACTTCATCACCAGTTACTGTTAAAGTAAATGGAACTGCAGTTACAGTAGATGCTTCTGGTAACTTCTCAACTACAGTTACATTAACTGAAGGTTCAAATACAATCACCGTTGTAGCAACAGATAGTGCTGGTAAAGCTACTACAGTTACTAGAAAAGTTACATTAGATACAAAAGCACCAACAATCACTGATGTTTCAATCACACCAAACCCAGTTGATGGTGGTAAGACATTTGTCATTGCTGTATCTGTAACTGACTAGTTATGGTTGTAAAGGTTATAGGAAAAACTGATACGTTTACTGTAATCTTTGATAGAATCGATGAAAAAAGATGGAATGCATTAGTTCCTGCAAACGTTGCAGGTGAATATATCATGGATTTATTTGCTTACGACGATGCAGGTAATGTGGGATATATGGCAACAGCAATGTTTACTGTAGATACATCTAACCTATGCTTCCATCTTGAAATCATCAATTATCAAAGCTGTATCAGTCTTTGTAATGATTATATTTGTGAGATCAAGGAGGTGCTACCATGCAGAATTTAATAAAAATGTATGCAGGAGAAAAAAGGAAGATACGTCTTTTTGTTCATTCAAAAAAAAGCCCGAAGATACTTTTATCATTAGAAATGCAAAAGCTGAAATCTATCTCTATGGTGATTTGATGCAAACGATTGAATGTGAAATCGATGAGCATGATCTTATTTTTTTATTAGGCATCGAAGAAAGTGGAAATTACAAAATGATTATTACTTATGTTATTGCAGATGAAGTTATTAAAAATAAATTTGAAATTGAGGTGAGATAATGGGATATAAAATATATAATGTTGCATTATCAAAGCAAAATGTAAGTGCAGGAGAAAGACTGACAATTTCAGTTGATATCATTACATGGGACTGGTTAAAGAAACAAATGACATGGAATTCATTAAAAAGCAAATTCAAATGGAGTGATTTGATTGGCTGATACCCCATCAAAATTAACAGTTCCAAGTGATATTACAATGTCAGATCCTGCGGATATTAAAAAGTTACAAGATGAAATAATTGCATTGTATAAAGCAGTCAATCAATTGATTGATGTTGATGCTGAACAAAATAAAAAATTAGACAATGCAGTATATTACAAAGAGTAGATTGATATCTGCTCTTTTTCTTTGGAAGGAGAAAAATATGAAAAATTTTGAAACACGTGAGTGCGTTGTACACACACACACACACACAACTTACACAAATTAGAGAAGGTACAACAAAGTGCCTTTTCTCATTCTTTAAAAAGATTGGTGGTGACAAGCATTTAGGTTAGTTTTAACCTAGATGTTAACATGCCAAAACTTATTGATAAAGATGAAAATGAATTGCTTAATTTACAAATGTCTACAGATGAACATTGGACGGGTAAATATTGGATTGATGGTAAAAAAATCTATAAAAAAATCATTACATGGACTGGATTGAGGGTAGGAGTAAGTACAATCAATCATTCTATCAGTAATTTGAATGAATTCATCGATTATGAAGTCACATGTACAAACGGAGAAGATTTCTATAGATTCCCAGTTGTTTATTATGCAAATGGGAATAACGGAACGTTCTACTCTACGTATTTCATTTTGAATGTAAACAATATTCGTTTTGCTAACAATTACAGTTGGGCAAATTATAAATTTAAAGCAATTATTCGTTATACCAAAAACTAAAGGCACTAGTATCTTTTCTTATTTGATTTTTATTAAAAGAATTAAAGAAAGAGAGGATCATACAAATGTCAAAAATTAAAAAATTCGTGGGGGGGGGTACTGTTTACTAGCAATAGTAAAAACAGTATCCTTTTACCTATTACCTTTGACAAAGGAGGTGCAGTTGAATAGCTGTGCTTCTTTAAAAAGAGGTGTTATTTATGGCTAAACTTGTTAATTCTAACGGAGATGAAATCAATGCTGATGTTGTTTTATGGAGTGGTAGTCACTTTGGTTATGTGCACGATTTAACATTAAATGATGATGCTTTGAAATTTAAAGAGCTAATCATAATCAGTGATGATAGCGCAGTTATTGCACCAATTATTGATAGAGAGATCATATATTCTGGTGTAGTTAACAACTGGACTGTTACTAGTATGTCTTTTAAATATAATCAGGCATCAAAACTGTTACACATTGATAATTGTAGATGGACAAATTCATCTAACAATCAAGGTACAACTGTTACTAAAGTCATTGGAAGATATTAGCCATAGATAAAAGCTATTCTCATGATATGGGAAAGTTTGTTAAAAATGATGGAACTAAAATTCCAATTGGAACAATATTATTTGATGGCGCAACTCAAAGTGATTTTACATTAAATGATGATATATCCAATTATGACTATCTAGAGATATTCTATAAAAGTCATAACTGGATTAATCCTAAAAGTACAAGAATTCCATTGAAAGTAAGCAGCAGTGTACATTTATCAGATGCTCATACAAGTAATGGTACTGATGTTGCAATTTATGAAATGACACTTACTTTCAAAGGAAAAAATGTCACAGTAAGCGGATGTACTAAAGTTGTTGGAGGAGCATATATAACTGCTGTTGAAGGAACGATATATCAAGTAATAGGATACTGATTGCTAGCAAATGGGAACTTATGCCTCAATTTGTTAATGCAAATGGAAATACATTATTAAATCTTAAGTTTTCTTTAAAAGAACAGGAAACAGGGATGCAATGGATTGATGGTAAGAAAATATATTGCAAAGTAATACTCGTAAGTGGGTTTGATAGCAATGATGTATATGTAGCACATAATATATCAAATTTATACAGTGTATTGAGTTGTGATTTATTTATGAAAACTAGCGATGAAACAAATCACATGATACCGCGGGCACATAAAGATCAAGATCATGATGGTATTTCTATTCAGGTAACTAAAAAAAATTTAATATTGCAAGTTGGACAATCAAATGGTTTTGCTGATGCTACAGGATATGCAATATTGAAATATACAAAAAGCAAATAATTAAAGGACGAAAGTCCTTTTTTTGATGTCCTAGATAGGACTAAAAACTGTCTGGAAAGGGTGATTGAATTGAAAGTTAAAAAATATGATTTTAATCAGTGGGTAAAAGCTGCCAGTATTAGAGCGGTCAAAACGGTAGCTCAAACTGCTGTAGCATTAATTGGAACATCTACTGTCATGAATGAAGTCAATTGGGCGATGATCGTTAGTGCAAGTTGTCTATCTGGTGTGGTTTCTATTCTAACAAGCGTTGCAGGGCTTCCAGAATTGGAAGAAATTGTAGATGAAAGTTAGGAGTGAAATCATATGACAGAAGCAGTTACAGTTGCTTTGATTTCTGGTCTATGTGTAGCTGTGCCTAGTGTAATCACTACAATGTTTTCAAACAATAAAGCTAATACATTAATGAATTATCGTATTGATGAGCTGACAAAAAAAGTTGAAAAGCACAATAACGTAGTTGAACGTATGGCGCTTCAAGAGCGTGAAACTAAAGCAATATGGAAAAGAATTGATGAAATCAAAGAGGAATTAGAGAAAGAGAGTGAATAGCTCTCTTTTTATTTTAAAAAAGGAGGAAATAGCATATGAGTTATGTTATGAAAGAACATTTAGCGAATAAAGCTAATTATGGTTCAAAAAGAGATTTATCAAAAATTAAATATTTAGTCATTCATTATACAAGCAATGATGGTGATAGTGATGAATCGAATGGTAAATACTTTGCTAGGGAAATTGTCAAAGCATCTGCTCATTACTTTGTTGATGATGATTCAGTTACACATTCAGTTCCAGATGATTACGTAGCTTATAGTGTTGGTGGTAAGTGTCAATCGGCTCATCATCCATATTATGGTACGATTAAAAACGCTAACTCAATTTCTATTGAGATGTGCGATAATCATAAAGATGGGACTGTTCATATTTGCGATGAAACTTTAGCAAACACTTACGCTTTAGCTAGAGCATTAATGAAAAAGTATAATATTGATATTGATCATGTCGTACGTCACTACGACGTAAATGGTAAATTATGCCCAAATTGTAATGGCTTATTAAATGACAACGTATGGCAAACATTTAAAAACAATATTCAAAATTCTACAACTGGAGCATTAGGTACAGGTACTGTAGTTCCATCTGCAGCTAAAAATGACAACTTAGATAGTTTGATTGCTAGAGGACAACAACACTCAATTAACTTCACAGGACATAGTATCGCTACTGATGGTGCTTATGGTCCTAAGACTCAAGCAAACATCGCTAGATGTTTTCAACATGCTATTAATTTAGATTATGGTGCTAAATTAAAGGTTGATGGTGCTTTTGGTAAAAACAGTAAAGCAGCATTAGGTCAACACTATGTCAAACGTAAAGAAACTCAATATTTAGTTACTGCTGTTGAAATCGCATTAATGTGTAGAGGGTATGATCCATCTGGTGTTGAATGTCCAGGAAAATTTGGCAGTGGATTAGAAGCTGCAGTAAAACAATTCCAATCAGATAGAGGATTGAAAGTTGATGGAATTGCAGGAAGAAACACTATTTTGAAACTAATGGGTGTTTAGAATGAAAAGATTAAAGATTATTATCATTATATTACTTTTATTGAATATTTGTTTACAATATAAAAACACTCAATATCATTCTCAAATCATAGAAAAAGACAATCAAATTGAGAAATTAAAACAAGAAAATTTGAAATATCAATATCAGATTGAAGAAATGAATGAGCAATGGGGAGTTTACAGCGAATAATTAAATAGTATAATTAAAGTTGTAAAAATTTAATTGTATTATAGCTAATCCATACTTTAGTTAAATAATTCGACGTCAAGAAACAATTGAATATTTACATTAAAAAAAGCCTACTCAATCAAGAGTAGGTTTTTTATTTATTCATATTCGTATTCGTTTTCAATGATAACATCAACACGTTTCATAATTACATCAGCAACGACATCATCTTTTAAAAGTAATTTGAAATCAACTTTCAATTTGAAAAAGTCCATTAAAACGATATATGCATAGGCATTAGCGTCTACTTCTTCATTTTGAAGATTGTATTCTCTTATAGAAAGTTCATTGCTCGTTTTATAATTATCAAAATCAAAGACATGTGTATCGATTTGGTATTTATGTCTTAATTCATGCGCAATAGCAAATGCCATATCTACGTCACCGTATTCATATTTGGTTTTTAAATATAAAATTGATTTTCCATTTTCATAACCCAGTGTAGCAAGTTGAGTTCCTTGATTGAATTTCTTATCATCTGTAACTATACTATCAGGTAAAGAAATACATAGATCATCACATACTTCTTTTATAAATTCTAATATTCCGTTCATATTTTTTCTCCTATTTGCAAAGATAATCCATATTCAACAAACGATTATATTTTTTTACAATCGTTTGAGCATCCTCTATTTCTTTAATATTTAAAATAAATTCTTTTGATATAAAAGCATTGTTTTTTATAGAAGAACCACCTAAGCGTTTTTTGAAATCGCCATCTTGTACTTTGATATCAATATAAGAATTGATTTTATTTTTTTCTACTCTTACAAAATAATAGTTTCTGCTTATTTTAACTTTTAAATCAGTTGTTCCACAGCTTAAACTATCAATATTTATATACATGTCATGGTTTAAATTTATTTCTTTCATTTTTTTCACCCTCTCAATTAATCATCGATTAATTCCATTTTATAAGTATTATCATATAATTTATTAAATCTTTCATAAAGCTCTGTTTCAATGTCTTGTGTTAAGTTTTCAGCAATAATAGCAACACCATTATTGTCTTTATCTAAAAAATCAATTACAGTAAATGTCCCATCTTTATAAGGGTATTCTTGAATCTTTCTAGAATATTCTTTAATTCCATTATCAATTAAAAATTGTTTGATTTCTTGACTTGTAGCATTCATATTTTCTTCTCCTTTGCAAACATTGATCATTGTATTTTTTAATAATCTTAATTTTTCTTCTGATAGAGCATTTCCATTATTTTTCCAACCTCTAAAGGTTGAATAGTTAACACCAGCTTTTTCACAAATTACTTTCATATTAAAATATTGTGATTTTTCTAAAATGAATTGTTTTAAATCTTCCATTTCTATCTTTCCTTTCTATTTTTTATACATATAAATAAAATTACCAATACCGCTATTAATCCGCCTTGCATAATATTTTGATGTGGAATATAATATAAACGGAAGAGGGATTTTTTAATTCCCTTTCCTGTCTTTTAAGATTTCTTTGATTCCTAGAACGATCGCTACAACGTATGCTAGGGTTTCCAAGAAATCTTTTAAATTATAAATTCCAAACATCTCTATCCTCCTTTCTACACTTATATTATAATACAAATTTGTATTATATGCAATACTTATTCGATATAAATAATACAAATTTGTTGTAAACAAATAGTAAATATTTTTTAACTATTTGCCTTGTTATATAAATTGGTATGCTATTTATTAATAGTGGTCAAATTGGTAGTCAAAATCCAGTTATTTCCTAAAAAGTAACGCTATAATGCGGGTTTTGAACGTTCATGATTCTTGACTCTTAATCAGAGGGTCCACGGTTCGAGACCGTGCGGGGAGACCAATTGATA
>OGCO01001298.1_pt1 | contig 38656 bp, 29 predicted proteins | sample 1570171 | NCBI WGS metagenome assembly OGCO01 (sample SAMEA4370583, study PRJEB24528) | human gut metagenome
CGCTTAGACATACATTTACAACAAGAATGTGTGAAGCTGGAGTAAATATAAAGGTCATTCAAGACGCACTCGGACATTCAGATATTTCAACTACACTGAACATCTATGCTGATGTTACAAAAGAAATGAAAGCGGAAGAGTTCAAAGGATTGGATAGCTACTTCAAAGTATAATATTGGACTTCACATACAGAAAGAGAACATACAGAGTGTTGTGTGTTCTTTTTTCTTGTTCTGAAGCAGGAAAAGATAAGGCTGCGTTACTTTGATGTGGATTGACATTGTAAATAAGAGAAGTTATAATTTCTTGTATATGACTATGCTCTTGCATATACTACTATCGCCCTACATCATTTACATCATATTTTACATCATTTGCCCGCAAAGTGACTCAAAGTAGAGCAAAAATATGAAGTATGGGGGATAATTGGAATATGGAGAATTTAATAGTATTAACACCAGCTTGGTCGAGTATGAAAGAACCACAAAAAGGGTCCCGACATTAAAGACGTTGGATAAATAAAGTGCCAAAAATAAGGCGTTTGAGCCTTGTTAACACTACTAGGTGCTACATTTAGTGCTACAAATATACAAGTTGTAATACGTTTCAGTACTTGATAATAATTTATGCACCTGCAAAAAGAGAATCAATAGAAATGGGTAAAACCCTTTCCAGAATGAAAAAGAATCATTTTGGAAAGGGTTTTTTGTGTTATGGATATAAATTTTGAAAGGTGGTGATATGGATGCTTAAAGTCAGATTGTCTGGAACTAAAAATGAACTTCGGAGATTTATAAAAAATATGAGTAGGAGTAGACAATACGACTTGGAAACGATCTCGGATTTCAAACCCTATAAGAGAAACAAGAAGTTTCGCATCTTGTATGTGAATCTAAGGAAAAAAGAAAAATAATAAAATTTGAAAATACGGAGGGTCAGAATTATGTGTAAAGTAATAGCGATTTGTAATCAGAAAGGTGGCGTATCCAAGACCACCACAACAGTAAATCTTGGAGTTGGAATGGTAAGGGAAGGAAAAAGGGTGCTTGTAATTGATGCAGACCCACAAGGAAACCTTTCACAGAGTCTGGGTATTGAAAATCCGGACGAACTGGAGATAGCACTTCCTACTATTATGGAGCAGATTATCATGGACGAGGAGTTTGATGTTTCAGAGGGAATTATTCATCATGTGGAAGGAATTGACCTCATGCCTTGTAACATTGATTTATCCGGTGTGGATGTTTCTCTGGTAAATGCGATGAGCAGAGAGTTTGTGTTGAAGACCTATGTGGATTGCATGAGAGAATACTACGATTACATTCTCATTGACTGTATGCCAAGTCTGGGAATGATAACGGTAAATGCTCTTACGGCATCTGATAGTGTGTTGATTCCGGTGCAGGCTGCTTATTTACCGGTAAAGGGTTTGGAGCAGTTAATTACGACAATCTTCCGTGTCAGAAAGCACCTAAATCCGAGGATTCAGTTTGAGGGGATTCTGATTTCCATGCTGAATGCAAGAACTAATTATGCAAAGGATATTATTGAACTAATCACGGAATATTATGGTGAATCCATTCCAATCTTTGATAGCCGGATTCCTTTTTCTGTAAAGGCCGCAGAAACATCAGCAGCCGGGGTAAGCATATTTTCGCTGGATAAGAAACATCCGGTGGCCGGTGCTTATGAAGAACTGACAAAGGAGGTGCTTGCTCATGAGTAGAACAAAGGCATTAGAAAAAGTGAAATTAACAAGGTTTGATGATTTGTTTGGTGGTAAGGAGGTGGAGCCTGCGGTAGAAGCCGGAGAAGTAAAGCAAATACCAATCTCGGAACTTCATGAGTTTCACAACCATCCGTTTCAGATTCGCTCAGATGAAGAAGTGGAGGAAATGATAGAAAGCGTACGTCAGCATGGTGTGTTGGTGCCGGGAATTGTACGACCACGAAAAGAAGGCGGTTATGAGATTATTGCAGGACATACAAGAAGACATGTTTGTGAACTGCTTGGTATTGATACCATGCCGGTTTTTGTAAAGGATTTGGATGATGATGAAGCCAGCCTGATTATGGTAGATTCCAACATCCAGCGAGAGAACATCTTACCCAGTGAAAAGGCGAAAGCCTACAAAATCAAGTACGATGCCATGAAGAACCAGGGCAAAGAAGGAAACAGCCTTCAAAAAATGTCGGAGGAAAGCGGCGAGAATTATAAATCCATACAAAGATATATCTGGCTTGCCAGACTTAATGATAATCTTTTGGGAATGGTAGATAAAAAGAAACTGGGTTTTATCCAGGGTGTAAGTTTATCGGTTCTTTCCGATAAAGAGCAGGAAATGGTTTATGATGCGATTTGCCGGTATGAAAAGAAGTTGTCGACGGTACAGGCTAATACCATAAAGCAGTTGAGTGCAGATGGGAAATTGGATGAAGAGACACTGGAACGTTATTTGTTTTCTGTTGAAAGGCACAGTAAGAAGAAAGATATTACTCTGAAAAATGAACGATTGGCAGAGTATTTTGAGGAAGAAACCACAGAAGATGAAATGATGGATGTCATTTTTGAATTACTGGAGAAATGGAAACAAAAGAGAGGAAGTGAAGAAAATGAATAAGATTATTTTGCTGGGGAATATGACGAGAGAACCAAAGACAACAAGGAAGAAATATGAAGATGGCAGCGAGATGGTTATTACAAAGTTTGACCTTGCAGTAAATCGCAGAAATAAGCAAGAGGGAAATGCCGATGCAGATTTCTTCCACTGTACATCCTTTGGCAGACAGGCAGAGTTTGTAGAGAAGTATTTTCATAGCGGTTCCAGGGTGCTTGTGGTTGGTCGTGTGCAGAATAATAATTACACGACCAAAGAGGGAAACAAAGTATACGGTTTTAGCATTATTACTGAAGAAGTCGAGTTCGCACAGAAGAAAAGTGCAGGAAACACAGTAGCCGATGCAGATGATTTTTCGTCTGATAGAGATGAACAGGCACCATTCGAGAGCAGGTAGGTGATAACATGGCAGAAGGTTTCTTCCGAAGTAAAAAAGGTTTTACAGTCGTTCAAAATGAAATAACAAGAGATGTAAAAATTTCTTTGAAGGCAAAAGGATTATATCTTGTGATACAAGCATATATCTCTATGCCGGATAAGAAATGGACAAAAGAGGATTTCAGAAATCTGACCAAAGAAGGGAAAAAGGCATTTGATAGTGCATGGAAAGAATTGAAAGATTTTGGATATTTAAAGGTTCATTTCATGCCGGATAATGGCAAGTGGAAGACCGAGTATGAATTGCTGGATGAACCGGATTTGGGTCCTCATACGTTATACCATAATAGTGAAGGAGAGGTTTCCAGTGATAATCTGACACGTGCAGAAAAGAAACGTCAAACGCAATCGGTTACGGATGAACATTCATCTTTTCAATCAGATAATGCGGATGAAGATACAGAAATTGGCGATTCTGACCGTTACCCCCTTTTTGGTACTAACGGTAATTCTGACCGTTACCCCCCTTTCGGTAGCAACGGTAACGGTAGTAACGCTTACGGTAGCAACGCAAACGGGGGTAACAATAATAAAGACTATAATATAAAACCTGATATAAAACCTAATATAATAAATCCTAATCCTAATCAATATCAAGAAGAGGATGGGAGGGGAGAAGAGTATCCGATGGAGTTTATTGAACATCATTACGATCTGGATGAAGAGTTTGTGTCTTTGTATCAGGAAAAGCAGATAAACACGATGAAGGATGTCCTTTATGATGCATTGAATACCCAAAAGCCCGTCATTCGGGTGATGGGTGAAGATAAACCGGCAGCTGTTGTGAAGTCCAGACTTTTGAAGTTGGACAGGCTTGATATTGATTATGCCATAGAACAGTATAAAAAGCAGGTAACAAAAGTAAGAAATCACAAGGCATATATGCTTACGGTTCTTTATCAGGCAAAAGCGCAATGTGATTTGGATATTAGTAATCAGGTCATGTACGATTTTTATGGTGCCGGTCAAATGGAAGATGTAGGAGGTGATGACAATGGGGAAGAAGAGCGAATGTATTCGGGTCCCGATACTGCTTCGTATGGATAATCCAAGACACCAGTTGGTTTACAACATTTTGGAGAATGTAGACAACAAAAGTGCTTACATACGTGAGGCAGTGATTTATTATTATCGACATAATGGAATTTCGATGAAGTCAGATGACATTCTGGATGATATTCGAAATGTGATACAGGAATGCAAGGAGGAACTTTTAATCGAACTGGAAAAACGTTTGGAAAGTCATTGATTATGACAAATTAGAAAATATGTTTTAAGGAACTACAAAATACGATATAATTTAATTGCTAGGAATGACTAGCGTACAGCGAAAGGCGTGTGATTTTTATGAAAAGAATAATTGTGAAAATAAGTATTGTGTTACTTTTAGTGCTGGCAATGGCTGGTAGGAAGGAGACAGAGGTTTCTGCCAAGATTAAGACAAAGAAGATTACCATTGATCTTCGTGGTGGAAATACGGCAATTAGAGAACCGGAAATTGTCAGAAAAGCCAAAAAGGTAAAAGTAAGGAGCGGCAAGAAATCCGTGGTTACAGTTAAATTTAAGAAAAAAAGGAAACAGATTTATTTCAAAGCTAAGAAAAAAGGAACCGTGGTGGTATCCGTTTCTTGCAAAATGAAAAATGGCAAGACGAAAAAAATGAGGTACAAGGTCAAAGTAATAAAAACAAAAGCACCTACCGATTTGGAACGAAGCAAAAAGGCATTCGCGATTCAGAACCAGTATCGGAAAGCAAAAGGTGTTAAGGAACTTGAATGGTCCGATGAGATTTATGAGTTTTGCCGGTATCGTTTGAAAACCAGCGGATATGATAAGCATGTTAATCTGGCTAACGATATGAACGCTTATTTTGGTGGATTTAACGTATATAAAGATTTACTTTTTTCAGAGAACATGACAACAGGAGGAACAGCAAAAGATGCAATGGAATCCTGGAAAAAAAGCCAGAGGCATTATAGGAATCTACTTGCAGAACGACATGTGTGTGGAGCAATTGCCTGTTACAAAGGCATGTGGATTGCAATCTTTTATGACAAGGACAAATCTGATTTTGTAAATTGGAAGTCTTTTCAGATGAAGAAGATTACCGTAAAGCGATATGACAGTGCATCGAATCGTTATATTGCGGGTTCCGGATTTGCCTATTATGAAGCACCAAATAAGAATGATACTTTAAAGGTAGACAAGATTCCATCGTCAGAAGGAAAAGTGGTTTATCTGGAAATTGGAAAAAGTTATGTGTTTTATGAGCGCATTGTACCAGATGGATATGAGAAAGCAAAGACTGTCCGGATAACGGTTGAAGAAAATGGGAGCAATGAGATTGTCTTGAGCAATTAAATAGTATATAGATATAGGGAAAAGTCCTTTAGTGAGTAAAAAACTAAAGGGCTTTTTCTTTTACAAGCGTTTGGACAAAATGTCCAAACGTGGTGATGTTGTCAGAGAAAGGAGAACCTTATGAATGAACTCGAACGTGCTCCACCGAAGCGAAGAGGGGCGAAGTAATCTAACAAAAACAGAAAAGAGGTAAAGAAGAGTGAAAAAGAAAGCAAGAAGAATGATATCGGCAGTTTTAGCAGTGGTCATGTTATGTGGAATCATTCCGGCTAATACTATGGTATCAAAAGCAGCAACAACAGCCAATGTCAGCTTGTCCTCTCTTGGACGAAAAGGAACCGTATCTTTTGGTTCGAAATCAAAATCCGGAACATGGTGGAAAATGCGTTTGGGCTCAAAAGAGGCGTTCTGCTTAAGCCTTGGACATACCTGCCATTCGGGAAATACTTATGCTGCAGAAAACAGTTATAAATGGAACCAGGATACGGGTGGTGAAAAACATGGGTATTATGCAAAAATCATCCGTTGGTATGTGTTAAACGGGAAACGTACGCAAAAAAGTTTTGTGATGAGTCAGGCTTTGATATGGTCGGTTTCCGAAGGACGAAATTCCGAAGCACAGTTAAAAGATGTTATCAAACAGGTAAAGGATAACACTCACACATATAGTTCTAAGACGGTCAATGAATTGTACAATGCCATCTTTGAACCAAGTGGAAACTGGGAAGCCACAGCAACCATCTGGCAAAAGACCGGAAACAGTAAAGGTTACCAGAAGTTGATTACGGTAGATGCGGATGAGACACCTAAAACTAATGTACCGTCTGTATTAACTGATGTAACTTATTATCGCCAGCGAATTACGGTTAAGAAAAAGGATGAAGATGGAAATGGACTGGGAGGCATTCAGTTTACCTTAGATGCAGATAATCTGGACGATTTGTATTCTTTTTCCGTGTCAGATCGAGATGGTGTGGAAAGCAGCAGTGCCGATGATGATAATGAAACATCCTTTAGTCTTACCGGATATACAAGAGATTCCGGAAGATTGGCATATCGCATGACATATCGTCTGCAGACGATGGATTACTATTACTATACGGATAGTGAACTGGCAGATATGGACAGTGATGAGAAAAAAGCTGCCAAGAAGTTTTTGACGGATGATTTGGAACTGGATGAAGGGATTGATTTTCCATCTGATTTGACTAAGGCATCTGCACAGAAAATGGCAGCACAAGAAATCAAGGATTTGATGGATAACATTTCTAACACCTATACTTTGACAGAAAATAACACCGGAGAGAATAAGAATCTGATTGTGGACCCGACATATGCGAAAGGCGTAAAAATTACATTGGACAAAGATGACAGTTGGCAGAAAGATTCCAGTGGTGCATGGCCGGAGAGCGACGATGAGATTCCGTCTGATTATGAGAAGGCTTACATTACCGGAGTAACGAATCACTACAAAAAGGCTTCCATCAATGTGATTAAGGCAGATAAGTATAGTGCGGACAAAAAGGCACATGGAGATGCTTCTTTAGAAGGAGCACAGTTCCAGTTATATGCAGATCGTGCTTGTACAACAAAGGCTACTGTATACAATGCAAGTGGCTCGAAAATAACAGCCGGAGTCTATACGATTCAAAATGGAAAAGTGACTACGGATTATCTTCGCAGTGGTGTGACCTACTATCTGAAGGAGATTAAGGCACCTGTTGGTTATAATTTGTCTACAGAAGTGATACCGATTGTTGCGGATGCTTCTGAGAAGACAGTGGAGTATACCAAAGAGATATCGGATGAAAAATACGGAAATAATCCGATTCTTGGTAAAGTTGCAATCCAGAAATACTATTCCGATGGTGAAACCGGATTGTTAGAGTCGGAGGCAAATACCACATTTCAGGTTTATTTAAAGAGTAAAGGCAGTTATAAGGCTTGTACGGATTACGAACGTGCCATTATCAAGACAGATAGTAATGGCTACGCAGTTACCGGCAATCTATATTATGGTACTTATGTTGTTCATCAGGTGGATTCTGGAGATGTGGATGCTATCCATGTGGATGATTTCGATGTGGAAGTAACCGAGAATGGAAAGGTATATACCTTTCCATTGAACAATAAGTTGTTTAAGGCATATCTCAAAATACTGAAAAAGGATAAACAGACCGAAAAGCAAGTATTGAAGCCGGGAACTGCTTACAAGATTTATCGGGTAACGGACGATGGAGAGGAATTGGTAAGCCAGAGTTACAGCAATGGAAACCAGATGAAGACCATTGATACCTTTATGACGGATGAATCCGGAGAAATCATGACGGTCAAACCGCTTCGTTCTGCCAAATACCGAATCTATGAAGTGGATTCGGCAAATGGACTTCATATTGTGAAAAAGTTCATTGAAGTGGAAATTAACAGCAAAGCAGATAATTATGAGTCTTATGTGGACGAGGATGGTTATACTCATGCCATTATTACAGTGACGTATACCAACGAGGAAACTTATGGCAAACTGGCAATCTCAAAAACCGGACAGATGCTGATGGGATGGGATTCCGAGAAAAGGGAATTTATCTATGAGGATCGTTCTCTGAAAGGAGCAGAATTTGAAATCTATGCCGACGGGGATATTGTGACGCAGGATAACCAGGGGGATACATGGTTTAAGGATGGAGAAAAGGTGGCAACAATAACCACAGGCGAAAAGGCGGAGTTTACATCTGATTGTAAAGGTATTTGCAATTACTCTGTGGATGAAAACGATGTGGTTCATATTACATTACCGTTAGGAAAATACAAGGTAAAAGAAGTGAAAACACTTTATGGATATGTATTTCCGAAAGATAATGAATGGCATCTGGAGTTTACATGGGAAAATGGGCAGGATGAATTTGTACTGAACTCCACAGAGGATACCGATAAATCGGGAAGTTTGAATCTTCGCAATGAACTGGCAAGACCACAGATTTCTCTCATAAAAGAAGATGCGGATACGAAGGAAACAGTAAGTGGAGCTGCTTTCTCCTTGTGTACTGCTCAGGATATTTACAATGTGGATGGAGAAAAGATTGTAGAAGCAGGCACGGAACTTACCACCTTGACAACCGGTGAGGATGGAACTGCCATCTGCGATATGATGTTACCGTTGCAGGATGAAAATTATGTGGTATCGGGAAATGCAGTAAGTGGTTCTGCCGTTTCGGTAGAAAGCGTAGCGGTGGAATCAGGAAATTCAGAAAAAAATCCAATTTCCAAGGCATTAAATTCCGGGATGTACTATCTGAAGGAGATTTTCGTATCAGACAGTTATTATTTGGATGAAGAGCCGATTCCGGTTCAATTGTGTTATAAGGATGCAGTTACCCCAGTTATTTATGTGAACTGCCGGAAGGAGAATAAGCAGACTACAAATGAGATTGACAAGTTGTCAGTGGCAGATTCCAGTGAGATTGCAGGATGTAATCTGGTTATCACAGATGATGAAGGAGAAGAAATCATTTCTTGGACTTCAGGAGATAAGGATTCGGTCAAAGTATCGGTTACAGAGAAGGATGGATACTGTAATCTGAAATATTCTTTTGATGAGAAGGGAAATCTTCATGTCGGAGGATTGCTTCATGACAAGGACTATACATTGACAGAAACCCGCCCGGCAGATGGATATGTAACAGCGGATGCCATTGTATATCAGATAAAGCAGAAGACCGCAGAGGATGGCAGCGTAAGTTCTGTGGTAAGTATCAAGCAGGAAGATGGCACGTATGCGGATCAGGAAGATAATAAAACGGTTATGGTGGATGAACAGACACACATCCAGCTTTTGAAACTGGACAAGAAAAGTGGTCAGGCTCTTGGTGGTGCCAAGTTCGTGGTGATGGATTCCAAAGGAAAAGAAGTTATGAAGTTTGTGACAAAGGACGAGGCATACGATATCACTGGTAAGCTGGTGGTAGGTGAAACTTATACCTTTACTGAAGTTTCTGCTCCATCCGGTTATCAGCTGGCAGAACCAGTTAAGATAACGATTAATGATACCAGTAAGGTGCAGACGGTCACTGTAAAGGATGCACCGTTCCCTGACGTGCCGGATACACCACAGACCGGAGGAACACTTCCGATAATTCCTCTTGCTGCAGGCTTTCTTGGAGTGGTAGCTGCGGCGCTTATGGTGTGGAAGAAAAGAGGCGTGGTAAAAAAATAAGAAAAGTGTGGTAGTGCAGTTAAAGGTTTGGTATAATTTTGATGTAGGGAGCAATGGAAATTGTTCCCTACAAATAAGAATTTGTAGAGGAAAAAAAATGTGGGTATCTAAAATAACAGAGGAAGATTTAACCGATGAAATAATAGATAGATTATTATTTGAAGGTTTAGAAGATACAGGAGAAAATGTTGATTGTATTATTGTTTTAGGAAGCATAAAGGCAACAAAGTACAGAGTTCCCGTAGCGATAAATGCTTATAACGCAGGGAGAGCAAAAAAAATAATGCTATGTGGTGGTGCATTAAGAATGTTTCCGGACGGAGAATTTATTGAAGCTGAGCATATGTATAAAAGAGTTATCGAATTAGGAATACCTAAGGAAAATATAATTTTAGAAAAAAACTCACAAAGTACCGTTGAAAATATACTTTGTGCTATGGTGGAATTACAACGCACTTTCTGGTTAAATAATGTAAAAAAAGTATTATTGGTGACTACCACATATCATATGAGGCGAAGTTTAGCAATCGCAAGATATTTATTTCCAATACATATAGACGTAGTTCCATGTCCGGCGAATGATAATAATACAAATCGTTATAATTGGATGAATTCATCAGAGGGTATTGAAAGAGCAAAAGGGGAAGCGTTGAATATTGTCAGATGTGTAAAAAATGGCGTTATTCCAGATTTTGAAATATGATTTTATAAGTTCAATTTGTCTATTTTTAAAGATAGAGAAATCTGCGGAGGTAAGAATACGGTATGTTTGAAGAAATATCATTCCCTGAACATGAATATGAGTCAATTCAAAATTATTTAAATAAACTGGGCTATTGTTATACCACGAGGGTATATAAAGAAATCGGAAAATATAAAGCTGGAGAATTATATATTGCCCCATGGGGTGATGTATTGAAAATAGACGAAGTTAAAACATACTGGAAAGTATCAGAACGCCCTTTCTATGACGAAATGAATGATGACGAAAAGATAGAAATCTGTAAATATTCCGAAGATATGGGATTACCATATGAATTTATAAAATTTTCTAGAAGTACAGTACAAAGCCCAATTTGTTGAACTCGTGAAACTTCCAATTTGTAGAAATGGAAAAATTTATAGTTTACGGTCGTATTGTAGCAGAATTAGAGAGATTTAAAGCAAATGCAAAAGACAACTATAGGTTGAGAATATAAAAAATGAAAAAGGAATGATGAGAAATGATAAAATATCCTATTTACGTGACAGTAGATACTAATATTTTGGATGCAGCAAACTTTGATTTCAATGAAAAGAGTACGCTTCAACTTTTAGTAAATTATGTAAAAAAGGGAAAAGTGAAAGTTGTATTAAGTAATATAGTAGTTAAGGAAGCAGAAAAACATATTGCTAAAAGAGGTGTTACTGTATGCTCTCTAATGCGAAAGCTAAGAGCAGATGCTTTGAAGACAGCAACTGATTATCAAATAAAACAATTGGGATTAGGGCATATTCTGGATCTAAGTACTAATAAGGCTGAAATAAGTCAGAAGAGTATAGATTTGCTACATAAGTATATAGCAGATTTGGATGCGGAGATTCTTGATACTAGTAAAATAGATTTGGATGCAATAATAGACGATTATTTTGAAATCCGAGCTCCATTTCAAACTGGTGAGAAAAAGAGGAAAGAGTTTCCGGATGCATTTATAGCAAATCAAATCAGAGAGAGATTTGGACATGAAGAAATGGTTGCGATAATAAGTGATGATAAAGGGTTTATAGAAGCCTGTCAGCCATGGGATAATCATCTGTTCTTTTCATCATTAGGAGCTTTATATGGTGAAATGAATACACAGGAGGAATTTTTTGCGGCTACAAAAGGTTTTGTGATAGCACAAAAATCTGATATTGAATCATATTTAGGTCAATACATAAAGAATAATGTGGAGATAAATGTAATTGGTTTATCACATGACAGAAAGGGGGTAACTGAGGGATATGATTATACCGAAACTTACTTGAACAGTCTATCAGATATAACTATTGGAATTCATTCTGTTGATGAAATTGATGACAATAAATCCATTGTAACTTTAAAATGCGAAGGTTCATTCATTATGGATTGTTTTTATGAGGACTATGATAATGCTCCATGGGATTCAGAAGAAAAAAAGTATGTTTATGTAGACACTGTTGGAATTAGAGAAGAGCATAAGTCGAATTTTGCTTGTAGAATTGAAATTAACAGAGTAGAAAATACTTTTGAGATATTACCATTTAAAATAATTTTAGGTGGAGATTCAAGAAAAGAGAGGTATGAGATAGAAGCTGATTTGGAATATGAATATGATTATGAGCGAGAGATAGCGGATATGGATCGTGAATCGGCTGGACTGATTCCATTAGGTGAATATGAAATGTACCTTGAAGAAAATCTTGCTGAATCAAAAATGTCAGAGGAGATTATTGAGCGTTTTAATTGCATTAATGAATTGCATGGAGAGTATGAAGAAATATCGAGCACATATGATTCGTTATTGGAATTGTTATCGGATAGAGAAAATATTGAAAAAATAATACGTATTATTTCTTCAAAGTTGGAAGAAATCACAGATTTTCCAGGAGTAATTGATGAAGATGATATTTCTGAAGAAGAAATATCTGAGATTGTGAAATGGATAGATTCCAAATATGAGGATGCGTTAAGAAAAATGGAAATAACAAATCTTCCAGATAGAATAGGATATGGAGATGATATTGAGATATTGGGGATTGATGACCAAAAATTAATTTTGAAAATAGATGAAATTAGTATTAATCCAAGTGTAGGTGTTAAAGAATGGATTGACATTAGTTTATCTGATAAAAAAGAAATAATAGCAAGTGGAACAATAGAACTCACAGTGGGTTATATTGAGTATGATGAGGATGGTGGTGTAACAGATGGTTTGGCAGATGAAATCGGCTATAGTTACCATTCAATAATTGAGCAGTTGGATAATTTCATATTAGAGCAAAATGAATATATGAAAACTGAAAAAACAATTCTTGAAATTCTTGAAGAAGCAATTGAGTAATAATACAGACATGGCAGAGGATATTATGAAATTAATGAAAGTATATGAAACGTAAAATTTCAGTTTGTGAGGGAGAAGGTAAGCAGTACAAGTTGGAAAAATGGAACATTCAATGTTCTATGAATAGAACACCTTCCAACTGTTTTCATTGGCATTATAAAAAAGCTGAATCCGTTTCAACGTGTTAAATACACTAATCTTACATTCAAATTTCCAAAGATGGTTGGCCGGGGCAACCGATGTTCCGTTGGGCATAGTATATGCTGTGCGATTCGAAACATCTTTGTAGGATTTGATGTTATAAACCTGATATTCGCCGTCTTCATCAGTGATGCGTATTTTTAGCGGAATAATGCTTCCATCGGTTTTATGTTGGCAAATGACATCTGCTAAGGTGTACTTTTCTTGTATAACTCCCATCATCGGCACCTCCTGTCTTCATCGTATATAACATTATAGAACAAATGTTCTGTTTTGGAAAGAGGAAATTATGTCCATGAAAAATTATTTGTATCACTGAATTAAGTAACAAGGAAAAGAAACATATGAAACAACTAAATAACAGTTCAACCCCAAAAGGAAGAAAAGTATTTAAAAGAAGAATACTTTTCTTCCTTTTTTTGATTTTAGCAGTCATTGCTTCGATTCTGTTCCTATATCTGAAAAAAACTGTGGATCAGGAGAGAAAGCAGGACAAGATAGAAGAAGAGATTACCACGGAAAAAGAAAAGGATGGTGTCGGGAACCTCCACAAAAAGTACAAAGATATGATTGGGTGGCTAGAAATCAAAGGCACCGGCTTTTCTTATCCGGTTATGCAGACAGGCATCGAAGGTCATCATAAGGATGACTGGCAGTATTATCTTCACCGGGATGTGCATGGAGAGTACAGCTTTTATGGAACGCCTTTTTTGGATGTTCGCTGCACTGTTGAAAGTGACAACCTGATTATTTATGGTCACAACATCAATGGGAGACGATACTTTGGCTATCTGCAAAATTTCCGGGAGGAAACATTTTTTAAGGAGCATCCCAAGTTTTCCTTTACTGCAGTTGGTGAAAAAGAAAAGGAATACGGCGTCGTGTCTGTGTTAGAGACAGATAAATATGCCGAGTATTATTCTTTCACGGACTACGGAAATGAAGAGGATTACTGCAGGATGGTAGAAAAGATTCTAAGTCACAGCAAGTTTCAAAGTGAAGCGGCAAAGAAGATGAAAAATGAAATTGAGGAAAGCAGTGCGGAAGCATTCTTTCGGAACTACCAGTTTGTGACGCTTTCTACTTGCCGGACAATGGATGGAAAGGATAAGCGGCTTATGGTAATCGGCTGCAGGAAACGATAATGCCGGGATGTGATATTTTGGCAGATAACAAGGAGGAAAATCCTCTCCTCGCATAGGAAGCTCGGATTTTTGCTCCGCAAAAACAAGGAGGATTTAAAATGCACAAGGAATTAGAAGTTATGAAACCCCGCTGCAAGGGGTTGTGGAAAAAGTGTTCTGCTCTCATGGCAGGCATGTATTTTCGAATCTTGACGGTTGCCCCGATGTTGGCAAAAGCAGCAGATAAAAAGAGTGACACGACGGATACCGGAGTGTCGGATGTAACCGATGGAATTGATGTTATCAAAGATTTGGTGCTTGGCTGTGTTGGTGGTGTCGGAGTTATTTTTCTGGCATGGGGCTTGTTGGACTTTGGTACAGCCTATGCGGCTCATGAAACAACGCAGCAAAGCCAGGCGATAAAGAAAGTGATTGGTGGTTTGATTATGATTGCAGTTCCGGCAATTCTTAAGTTGTTGGGTGTTTCATAAGAGAAGGAAAGGAATCCTGCAAAGGGGGTGATGACAGTGGGATTATGGGATTCCGTAACAGGATTTTTTGAAGATTTAGGAGATTTTTTCAGTGGAAAAGATTTCTTTGAGTGTGCAGGGTATGCATGGAATGACATGATGCAGTTGGCATCCGATGTGCTGACAAAGAATCCGGCAAAAGGGACATACAAAGATGTGTGGGAAAGTATATCTACGATATACACAACCTTAAATGTAGTAGCAGTATCTTTGTTATGTGTCTTTTTTCTTTATGGCTTTTGCCGGGACAGTTGCGATTTGCATACGGATTTGACATTTGATAAGACGATTAAAATGTTTATCCGGCTGATTATCACATCCAATGTTCTCAGCATGGCACTAAGCTATATGCCAAAGTTTTTCTCATGGGGAAAGAGTCTGACGCAGGCAATTCTCGGAGAGAACGGTTTGTATATGGTATATGACTTTGATGGTGCGAAAGTATACGAAAACATATCCAGTGCAGACTTTGGAACGATGACAGCCTTTTTAACCAGTATACTGTTCTTTCTGTTTACAGTGGTCTGCGGCTTTATCGTAGTTCTGACCGTCTTAAATCGTATCTTAAAGATTTATATGATTGCACCGTTTGCCGGGGTGGCATTGTCTACTTTGGCGGCAGGAGGACAGACAGCACAAGTGGGATATTCTTATATTCGTACCTTCTTTGGATACGTGTTTTCCGCATTATTAATCGCCGTAGTGATTGCGATTAGTGGAAGTTTTATTGATACGGTTTCCATAGATACGGAAAATGCATTGATACGATTACTGGAGTATTGTTTGAAGATGGGGGTCATCGCCTCCTCTGTAAAAATGTCAGATAGTGTCATGCAAAAAGCATTTGGTTTGTAGAAAGGAAAAAGATATGACAAAGACAATCAATCCGGATGTTGCAGCCTTTAAGGATGATTTCTTCAAGGGATTATCCTTCAGAGAGTGCATTTTCGGAGGCAGTGCATTACTTGTAGGAGTAGGAGGAATCTTACTTCTGCATTTTTATTTTGGCATGGGAATCAATTCAGCCATTACAATCTGTATGCCAGTCATTGGAATTATCGGATTGTGTGGGTTTTATCACAAAAATGGAATGACATTGGTTCAGCTTGTAAGAAGCACCATAAGGCTTATGCTTCAAAAGCCTTATGTATATGAAACGAGAAATTGTTTGAAAGAATGGGAGGAAGAAGATGAAGAAAAAGGAACAAAAAGAAATACAGGCAAACGTAGATTATGAGATTGTGCAAAAGAGAAACAGTAACAAACGACTCATGGCATACGCAAAAGCCAGTGAAGAACTGAAAAAGAAATAGCGTTTGGACAAAATGTCCAAACGTAAAGATTGGGTACAGGAGGAAATCAACCTATGACGAAATATGAAAAAATCTCTGTTCTGGCAAAAGAAACTGCCAGAAGTATCGGAGAGAATAAAGAAAGTTGGATGAATTACCTTGATGTTGCGTCGAGGTTATACAAGTATCCATTTGAGGACCAAATTCTCATATATGCACAGCGTCCGGATGCCACCGCCTGTGCCCCATTGGAAATGTGGAATGAGAAAATGTTTTGCTGGGTGAATCGTGGTGCCAAGGGGATTGCTCTTATTGACCAGGAAAGTGATTATCCAAGGCTACGTTATGTGTTTGATGTATCCGATGTGCATAAGGCAAGACGGATTGGGAAATCTCCCTTTATCTGGAATATTAGAGAAGAACATGAAGAAGTAATTCTTGCCGCACTGGAAAGGATTTATGGAACTACCAATCAGGATTCATCGTTTGAAGACAGGATTTATCAGATTTCCAAAAGAATAGCAGACGATTATTATGAAGAGATTGTGGATGATTTGATTGATGTTTCGGCAGGCAGCTATCTGGAGGATTTGGATGGAGATACCGTGTCACTTCGGTTGCGGGAGACGTTAGAGCAAAGTGTATGTTATACCGTTCTCAAGCGATGTGGCTTTGATATGGCAGAGTATGAGGGCGAGTTTCCCTTTGATTATATCCATGAGTTCAATACACTGCGTACCCTGTCGGTGTTAGGAAGTGCCACATCGGAATTATGTGAACCCATGCTGATTCAGATTGGGCGAAGTATTGCACGGTATGACAGAGAACTTGCGAGGCATCCTTCTCATGCCAGAGCAAGCAGAAAAGAAGCAAGGGTCATTAGAGAAGATGATTTTGTGATTGGATTGGATTCCAACACAAGTGACTGGTTTGTCTATGATAACGTGACAGCAAAGAACATCTGCTACTGTGATTCCGAAGAGGAAGCAAAAGAACATATACTGTGGATGGTAACACACAATCAGTTTTATAAAAACGAAAGGATGGAAAAAGAGAATGAACCTGACATACGAGAAGAACGGAGATTACCGGATTCCGAATCTGATACCAGACGAGGAGAAGCAGACCATGTTGATCAAGTACGGAATCCTGCGGAGGAATTATCTGAAGAACTACAAACGGGGGATTTACAGCGGAATGCTTCTGAACGGAGAATTGATGGGGCATTGTCTGGAGATTCAGGAACAGGCAGAACAAAGGTTAGACAATCTGACGGAGAAACTCATGAAATCACAGGGAGTGACAGAGCAGTTGAAAGCGACCAATCCCTTGGAGTGGACAAGAAAGATGAACATGATTTATCAGCAGGCGGAGGAAGTGATTCTTCAGGAACTGGTTTATCAGTAGAAGAACTGGAAGGTTATGCCCCGCCGGAAAACAGTCCTTACCGGCAGATGGATTTATTCTCTTTGATGTCGGAGCAGTTAGGCAATATTGCCGTGGCACAGGTGGAAAAGCCGATACAGCTCTCTTTCCCCGGAACTATTTCCGAGGAAAAGGTTTCGAAGATTCTTTGCACAGGAGGAGGGTTGGAAAACAGCAGAAAGAGAATCTTTGCAAAGTATGAACAGGGGAAAACACCGGAAGAGATGACGGATTTTTTACGCCGTGAGTATGGTTCTACCGGAAAGGGATTTAACTTTGGTGAAGAACAGATTTCCGTGTGGTTTGATGAAAACGGAATGTTGGCAGCGCATGGCAATTCGGCACTGGAACATACGGAATTGAAACTTTCCTGGGAAGAAATTGAAAAAATCATCCGAAGTCAAGTGGAAGCCGGTACCTATATGGATTCGACGGAGGCATATATGGTTGATTATTATGAGAGAAAGCGTATCACCAATCAACTGTACTTTTTCTATCGGGATTCCATTGGTGAGTTTCCCAAAGGGTTAGAGATAAGCGGATATAATTATCCGGGTGAAGAAGAATACCTGATGGATTTGCTTACGAAACCGGATAAGATTCAAAACATTGTAGCATGTCTGGATGAAACGCTGCAAAAGATTGAATCCGGGGAGATATCCATACGATTCCGGTTAGCAAAGAATCCTTATGAACTTCGAGAGGATGTTGCTGATTTATTGAAGGAACGGATTTCCTATCCCCTTGCGGAAAAAGTGGATGTTCTTACCGAAGATTTTATTACATCGGATGAAATTGATTATGTGCTTAGCAGTGGCAGCGGATTTGCACAGGGAAGTTTTCGGATTTATGACTTTTATCAAAAGGTTCATACCGTGAAAGAAGCAGCTGATTTTCTGAAAAAGGAATATGGAACCGGTGGTTCCAGTCATGCGTTAGCGGGTTCGGATAACAGTTATAAGGATTATGACGCAAAAGGTATCCATTTGAGAAAAGGTCACATCTTTACACCGGATGCGGAAGTGCTTTTATCCTGGAATGTGGTTGCAAAGCGAATTGAAAAACTGATACAGGAAGGACGGTATTTCTCGGACAAAAAGAAGATAGAATATGCAGCCTACAAAGAAGAACAAGAAAAAAAGGCACTGGAACAGGCAAAAGAGGAATTAAGTGGTGTAGATACTCCGAATGAAGGAGAGAGTATTCAGCCAGAAGATAACTTGACGCAAGAGATAGAAACAAAACAAGAACTGCCCAATGTTCAGCCGGAAGAGATTTCTGCAGAAAACTATGTGATTACCTCAGATGAACTGGGAATAGGAACACCAAAAGAAAAGTTCCGTTGGAATGTGGAAGCGATTCAGACATTGCAAAAAATAGAAGCAGAGGAACGAATGGCTACCGCAGAGGAACAGGAAACTTTGGCACGATATGTTGGATGGGGCGGACTTGCAGATGCCTTTGATGAAACGAAAAGTGCATGGGCAAATGAATATCAGGAACTAAAAAAACTTTTATCCGAAGAAGAATATGTTTCAGCGAGAGAAAGTACCTTAAATGCTTATTATACAAGTCCTACTATTATTCGAGGAATTTATCACACGCTTGAAAAAATGGGATTTGTCAAAGGAAATATCTTGGAGCCGTCCATGGGTATCGGAAATTTTTTCGGCATGTTACCGAAGACGATGAGAGACAGCAAACTTTACGGTGCAGAACTGGATTCTTTGACCGGACGTATGGCAAAGCAGTTATATCCGAAAGCCAATATCACGGTAGATGGATTTGAGAAAACCGGTTATCCCAATGATTTTTTTGATGTGGTGATTGGGAACGTACCATTTGGACAGTATAAGGTGCCGGATAAAAAGTATGATAAGAATAATTTCCTTATCCATGATTACTTTTTTGCGAAAGCCATCGATCAGGTGCGACCGGGCGGTCTTATTGCGTTTATCACCAGTAAGGGAACGATGGATAAGGAAAATCCGAAAGTTCGTAAGTATATTGCACAACGGGCAGAATTGTTAGGAGCAGTAAGACTTCCTAATACGGCATTTAAGGAAAATGCCGGAACAGAAGTGACGTCGGATATTATTTTCCTGAAAAAAAGAGACCGTGTCATTGACATTGAACCGGATTGGGTTCATTTGTCAGAAGATGATAATGGAATTGTCATGAATCATTATTTTACTGAAAACCCGGACATGATTGTTGGGTCGATGGAAATGGTCAGTGGTCCTTATGGTATGGAAAGTACTTGTGTGGCAGATACCTCTTTGCCATTCAACGAGCAGTTGGAGGCTGCCTTTAGTCAGATATCCGGTGAGTATGAAGAAATTGAGTTGGAATTATCGGAAGAAAGTACGATGGATGAAGTGATTCCTGCCATTCCGGAAGTAAAGAATTTCAGCTACACCTTGGTGGATGAGAAATTATATTATCGTGAGAACTCCGTTATGAAACCAGTGGAAGCCTCCGAAGGAATGATTCGTCGAATCCATGGGATGGTTGCCATTCGGGACTGCACCCAGGAACTGATACGGCTCCAGTTGGAAGAATATCCGGAAGAAGATATTAAGGCAGAGCAGAAACGGTTAAATGATTTGTATGATGCTTTTGTAAAAGAGAATGGCAGAATCGTTTCCAAAACGAATAAACGGGCATTTCATCAGGACAGCAGTTATTGTCTTTTGTGTTCGTTGGAGAAGCTGGATGAGGAAGGAAACTTCCTCGGAAAAGCAGATATGTTTTCAAAACGAACCATCAAGAAAACGGAAGTGGTTACCAGTGTTGATACAGCCAGCGAAGCGTTGGCGGTATCCCTGTCGGAAAAAGCAGCGATTGATTTTGCCTATATGTCAGAACTCACGGATAAGAGTGAGGAGGAACTAATCGAAGAACTCACAGGAGTTATTTTCAAAAATCCGGTTAGTGAAATCTGGGAAACGGCAGATGCCTATCTGAGTGGAAATGTCAGAGATAAGCTGCAGGTGGCCGGGGCTTTTGCTGAAAATGATGCAAGGTATGCCATCAACGTGGAGGCACTGAAACGAGTCCAGCCAAGAGATTTGGATGCCAGCGAGATTGAAGTGCGAATTGGTGCGACATGGATTGAACCAAGATTTATCGAAGATTTTATGCGGGAAGTGTTTGAAACGCCGTCTCACCTTTTGGAAAGGGATGTTATTAAAATCCAGTATTCTGACGTAACCGGACAGTGGAATGTAAAAGGAAAAAATGCAGACTACGGAAATACTCTTGTCAATATGACGTATGGAACGAACCGTAGAAATGCCTATCAGATTTTAGAGGATTCTTTGAATCTGAAGGATAGCCGGGTATTTGATACGGTCATCGAGGATGGCAAGGAAAAGCGTGTCCTAAACAAAAAGGAAACAATGATTGTGGCGCAAAAACAGGATGCCATGAGAGAAGCCTTTCGGGACTGGGTATTTCGTGACCAGGAACGAAGAGAGGTTTTAGTAAATAAGTATAACGTGCTGTTCAATTCCACCAGACCGAGAGAGTATGATGGTTCTCATTTGGTATTTCCGGGAATGACACCGGATATTGAACTAAAGGATTATCAAAAAAATGCTGTGGCACATGTCCTTTACGGGCACAATACGCTGCTTGCCCATTGCGTTGGTGCAGGAAAGACCTTTGAGATGGTAGCTGCCGCCATGGAAAGTAAGCGGTTAGGCTTATGTCAAAAGAGCCTGTTTGTTGTTCCCAATCATCTGACGGAACAATGGGCCAGTGATTTTTTGAGACTCTATCCGGGAGCCAATATTTTAGCGGCTACGAAAAAAGATTTTCAGCCGGCGAACCGTAAGAAGTTCTGTTCGAGAATCGCAACGGGAGATTATGATGCCGTTATTATCGGGCATACACAATTTGAAAAAATTCCTCTGTCGGCAGAGCGTCAGGTTGCCATCATTGAGCGCCAAATTGAAGAAATCACACTGGCAATTCAGGATGCAAAGGCAGACAAGGGAGAGCGTTATACCATCAAACAGATGGAAAAGACAAAAAAGACGCTGCAGACAAGATTGGAGAAGTTAAACGATACTTCCCGGAAAGACGATGTTGTCACTTTTGAGCAGTTAGGTGTGGACAGGCTTTTTGTGGATGAAAGTCATTATTACAAAAACCTGTTTTTACATACTAAAATGCGGAACGTAGCAGGCATTGCCCAATCGGAAGCACAGAAGTCTTCGGATATGTTTGCCAAGTGCCAGTATTTAGACGAACTTACGGGAGGAAAGGGAATTACCTTTGCTACGGGAACACCGATTTCCAACAGTATGACGGAGTTATATACCAATATGAGATATTTGCAGTATGATACGCTGCAGCAAATGGGACTGGGACATTTTGATGCCTGGGCATCTTCCTTTGGAGAGACGCAGACAGCCATTGAACTTGCACCGGAGGGAACCGGATACCGGGCAAAGACGAGATTTGCAAAGTTTTATAACTTACCGGAGTTGATTTCTCTCTTTAAGGAATGTGCGGATATCCAAACACCGGATATGCTGGATTTGCCGGTACCGGAAGCAGAGTATGAAAATGTGGTACTGGAACCAAGTGATTATCAAAAGGATATGGTGGCTTCTCTTGCAGAGAGGGCAGAGGCAGTTCGTGACCGCAGGGTACAGCCGCATGAAGATAATATGCTGAAAATCACAAATGATGGAAGGAAGTTAGCACTGGATCAGCGGTTAATCAATCCGATGCTGCCGGATTCCCCAAGTTCCAAAGTAAACAGTTGTGTGGAAAAAGCCTATGAAATCTGGGAAAAGACATCAGAGAATCGGTCAGCACAACTTATCTTTTGTGATTTGTCTACGCCAAAGGAGATAGGGAAAACCACAGCCACGTTTGAAGGCGAAACAGTGGAAGCAGAGGTGTTTGATGATGTCTACCATGATATCAAAAGGAAACTGATACGGAAAGGTGTTCCGGAAGAACAGATAGCCTTTATCCATGAAGCGAATACAGAATTAAGAAAGACGGAGCTGTTTGGCAAAGTAAGAAGCGGACAGGTTCGTTTTTTGTTGGGGTCTACACAGAAAATGGGAGCCGGTACCAATGTGCAGGACCGGTTGATTGCACTGCACCATTTGGATGTACCATGGCGCCCATCGGATATTGAGCAGCAGGAGGGACGTATTCTCAGACAGGGGAATCAGAATGATACCGTATCTATTTTCCGTTATGTCACAGAAGGAACCTTTGACAGTTATTCGTGGCAGGTGATTGAGAATAAGCAGAAGTTTATCAGTCAGATCATGACTAGCAAATCACCGGTGCGAAGCTGTGAGGATGTGGATGAAGCAGCACTTACTTATGCGGAAGTGAAAGCGTTGGCTACCGGAAATCCTTATATCAAGGAAAAGATGGATTTAGATATTCAGGTTTCCAAGTTGAAACTGATGAAGGCAAACCATACCAGTCAGATTTACCGGCTGGAGGATAACATAGCGAAGCATTATCCAAAGCAGATCGAAACGCTGAAGGAGCGTATTCGTGGATTTGAGGCAGATATCGAAACGGCTCATAAACATATGCCGGAGGATAAGGAAAGTTTCGTGATGAAGGTGGGAAGCCGGACTTACTATGACAAAAAGGAAGCTGGGACAGCCCTTATTGCACTGTGTAAACAGATGAACGCTATGGGGCAGACAGTACCCGTTGGAGAGTACGCCGGATTTGCGATGAAAGTTACCTTCGATTCCTTCAATCGTAAATTTGTTATGAGCCTCAAAGGAGAAATCAGTCACAATCTGGAAATTGGTTCGGACGCAATCGGCAATATTACCCGAATCAACAACGTTCTTGAAAACATGGATAAGGAACTGGCGGAAGCACGAACAAAGTTAGAGAACGTGAGTCATCAATTGGAAACAGCGAAGATAGAAGTGCAAAAACCTTTTCCTGCCGAGCAGGAATTAAAGGAAAAAATGGAGCGGTTGACAGCCTTGGATGCTTTGTTAAATATGGATGAGAAAGGAGAGGATGTTGTTTTGGATGAAGAACCAAAGGTAATGCCTTTGGGAGAGTGGATGGTTGAGCATTTGATGACGGAATTCATGGAAGAGAATGAAATCACGGAAGAACGTGCAAGAGAACTTCTTGCGGATATGGTATCGGAAGAAGAGGACGAAATTGTATGTTTTTCCACGGAGTTAAATGGTGCAAGTCTGGATGATGAGGAGATGCTAAAGCAGATGGCGGAATATATGGATGGCGATTATTATGCCATTCCCATATCGGAAAGTGATTATCTGATTGCACCAAAGACGGAACAGGATACCGTTGTTTATCTGCAGGCGGTACTTGGCCGTTTGGGTTCTTCCATACTGACATCTGAGGCAGTTACCACACACGCCGCTTATGAATATGATTCTTCTCTTCAGACCATGAAGCCGTTTAATCATGTGGGGATTTTGCAAGGGCTTATGGCAGTGGGAGAAGAAAAAATGACGTACCATACGGAAACATTTCGTGAGGAAGCAAAAAAGGAAAAGAAACACTAAAAAACAGGACAGTATGTCCGGAAAGAATGAGGTAAAGAAGGATGAATTACAATGAATTTAAGGATTATGTCAAAGAACATGTATTAGATTATTTGCCGGAACAGTATAAAAATGCCAATATGGATATTCGCCAAGCGGTTAAGAACAATGATGTCGTACTGGATGGATTAACGATTTTTAATCCCAATGGAAACATGTCGCCTACCATATATCTGAATGCTGCTTATGAGGAATATCAGCAAGGCATGGATATCGAGGAGGTTGTTGGAAAAATCGCAGATGCCTATATTGAACATATCGAACCAAGGGAGGAGTATCGGTTTAACTTTGATTTGCAGGAAGTGAAAAATTATGATGCGGTCAAAGACTTCATTTATCCCAAAGTATCCAATCTTCAAAGTAATGTAAATCGGTTATCGAATATTCCATATACGCAAAAAGAAGATTTGGCAATTACCTATCATATCTGGCGAATGGAAATGAGGAATCCATGGGGTCCATTACAATCAACAATGATTTAATGGAAATGTACGGTATTGACATGGATACCCTCCATGAGCAGGCAATGAACAACATGGATAAAATATCCCCAGTTAAATTTGAGTCACTACAAGAAACCATGGTAGGGATGTTGGCATCTGACTTTGCAAGAGAAGAAGGAATTTCGATAGAGGAAGCAAAGGACTTAATCCGAGGTTCAATTCCGAATGATGGTCCGGATGTGTATTGTGTATCCAATGAATCCAGAGCGAACGGTGCCGTTTATATCATGCGTGAGGATGTTCAGCAAATGGTGGCAGAAAAACTCGGTGGAGACTATTATGTTCTCCCCTCATCCATACATGAAACGTTGATTTTACCCAAAAGAGAGGATATGTCTTTTCAGAAATTGCAGGATATGGTTCAGAGTGTCAATTCAATGTGTGTTTCTGAGGAAGAAGTATTGTCAGATGGTGTTTATCAATATGATGCCAAGAGCCATACATTCAGTCGATGTGATAAGAAACCGGAACTTACCTATAAGCAAGAGGAAGGGATGACAAACAATATGGAAGTTAAGGAACTGGTTGCTACGGCAGAGAACAAACAGGAATATGGTTCGACTACTCCGAACCAGACACATGAACCGATCAAGCACAAGGCACACTAGGAAGCGGGGGAAGATATGGAAGTACAAAAAACAACGGTCACAGAATTAGAAGCACGTTCTGTGACGGAACTGCAGGAGATAGTAAATGCTGCCAAAGAAGACACGATGATATGCGTGAGTTTGGAGGTGCCGGATGATGAGTGATGAATTAAAACAGGTGGATGTGCGTTTGAAATTGGTGGAGGGGAATGGTGTATACAGTGATAAACCCATTACAAATCCAGAAGAAGCCATTTCCGTAATGGCCGATGTGATGGCGGGACTAGACAGAGAAGAGGTCTGTGTCATCAATCTGGACAGTAAAGGACATCCCATCAATTTCAATGTGGTAAGCATTGGAACGCTCAATTCTTCCTTTGTATCCGGCCGGGAACTTTTTAAGTCTGCTATCCTGTCAAACGCTGCCTCCATGATTCTTTTGCATAATCATCCCTCTTCGGAACTCCAGATGAGTCAATCCGACAGAATGGTAACAGAAAAGATGATGTATGCCAGTTTGTTTTTAGATATCGAGATTTTAGACCACGTCATTGTAGCAGGAAGAACCGGGGACACACTGAGCATAAGAGAAACTTATCCGGAGATATTTGATAAGAGCACTTATGCCAATGCGATTGTCCGAGTGGCAGATGGTGTGGAAGAAAGAGAAAACTCTTATGATGCAGAACGTTTGGCTACCTATGAATTGTTCCAGATTAAGGAAGGAGGCAATGGACAGGCGTATCAGTTCATGGGAATGGACTTTGTGAATAAAAATAAACTGGTGGTAGACAAAGACGATTATGAAGAGGTGTACCGTGGGGAAATAAAGGAAGGAGAAACACTGGACACGCTGTATGAAAAATTCAATCTTTATCATCCGGATGATTTTACCGGACATTCCATGTCTGTCAGTGATGTGATTGTGATTGAAAAAGAATATGAAAAAACGGCTTACTATGTGGATTCCTTTGGGTTTACGAAAGTGGCGGATTTTTTGGAAGAGAAAAAATATCACTCGGCAGAGACAGAACAGGCGGTAAGTCGCTTCCGGGAAAAGACAAAGCAGTATTTTCGACTGATAGAGGGAATGACCACAGAATGTATAGAAGAAGAGGTGCGGGAATATATCCAAATGAAAATCCGGGAATATCACTTGCCGATTCAGATTCGGGAAGTGATGGTATATGGAAGCCGAAGCCGGGGAACAGAAAAAGCAGACTCGGATTTGGATATTTTATTTGAATATGCCGGAGCAGGGCGGGAGGATGATATTTTCAATCTTCTGCATGAAGATGATTTTTGCATTGGAGAGGTAAAGGTCGATATCAATCCGGTTACAGAACAACAATCCGGAGATTTATCCGAAAGGCTCATACGGGCAGAGGAATACATGGAGCAGGAGCTGGCTTTTGGTATTGAGGACAGGTATATTACGATTCAGTTTGTGGATGAGGGGTATGATTATACCATTTATGATGTGGATGGGAAGGAATTGGATGGCGGTGTTTACGACAATCCGGACATTTCCATTTATGAAGCCGTAAAAGATATCGTAGAGGATTTGAAACAGAAACCGGATACCAATGGAACAAAGGGAGCAATCACAGCAGAATCCAAACTGAATCCTCTGAACTGCGAGGAATTTCGGGATGAACATATCTGCTATCAGGAAGAATATGGGAATCAGGATGTTGCCCCGGTAGTTATCGAAGCCAGAAGAGAAATCCAAGAGAAAAAGGAGGAGCATTTGCACCAGAGAAAGAGGTGACGCTTTTTTTTGATAAGAAGGAGGTTAGGATAATAATGTTAAAACTATTAAAAAAGGAAACACATACACCACAGACAGAACGGATTTACAAAGTTCCGCTGTGTATTCAGGACACCATACCCATTTACCGGATTGCGGAAAATGGTATCTTTGAATTAGAAAAACCAACATCCGGTTCCAAAAAGGGAATACACCAGTTTGACCGGATGTATCTGTTTGAGGATATTAACTTCTCAACACAGGATGAAGAGGAAAAGGAAGATACCTGTTCCAAGTTTGAAACGCTTTTGCGTTCCATGAATGTCAGCTATAAGATTATTGTATCGAATCATTATGCAGACAACAATAAACTGCGGGAAGAGATTCTTCAAAAGGCGGTCAGTGAAGAGATGGAACCTCTTGCCAAAGAATATCACAAAATGATAGGGGAGCGTTTGGAAGAAGGGCGGGGCGGCTTGCTACAATCCAAATATTTTATTGTGAGCTGCCGAAAGCCGGATTACGAAAGCGCAAAGACCTATTTCAATACCATTGAATTTTCCATTCAGCAATTATTCCACCGGTTGGGAAGCTGTCTGATACCATTGGATGCCACGGAACGCCTGCGAGCACTACATAGTTATTATCGCATGGGGGAAGAGGCATCTTTTTCTTTTGACTGGAATGAGTATTTGCACTTAAAACGGGACTGGAGAAATGACATTATCAATACTTCGTTAAGGGAAAAACCGGAACATCTGGAGATGGAAGGTGGAAACTGTGCGTGTGTCATGTTTGTGAGAAAGTACCCCAATGGTTTAACCGACCAGTTTCTCAATGAACTTACCAATATGAATTTTCCAATTATCTATACCATGGATGTAGAGCCGTTGGATAACAACGTGGCTTACCAGATGATCATGAAAAAGTATATGGCTAATGAGAGAAGCATTAATCGGGAACAGGAAATGAAAAACGAAAATGGAGATTATTCTACCAATATCAATTATGAGCGGCGAAAGCAGCAAAGAGATACGGAAGAGATGTTAGACCGGATTTCCTCCTTTGATGAGCGCCTTTTGTATGTGGGAATTACGATTGTGGTGAAAGCAAACTCCATGGAAGAACTGGAGGAGCGTACCGAGAAGATTAAAATCATCGGTCAGACCCACAACATGGACATTGTGCCGCATTCCCATAAACAGTTGGATGCATTGAATACTTCTCTGCCAACAGGAGCGAGATTTGTGGATACCATGCGGACGATAACCTCCGAAGAACTTTCCATTTTTATTCCGTTTAATGTACAGGAGATTAACGATAATCAGGGATACTGCTATGGATTTAATAAGGTGTCCAAAAACCTTATCATTGGAAATCGGAAGTTATTGAAGAATGGAAATGGAATGGTGTTTGGTGTCCCCGGCTCGGGAAAATCCTATAATGAAAAATCGGAGATGGGACAAGTCCTGTGCTTTTCTACGGATGACATTATCGTCATTGACCCAATGTCAGAGTATAAAGACATTGCGGCAGCATGGGGTGGACAGTATATCAATCTGTCCCAGTCTGCAGAAAATGTATATTATGTCAATCCCTTCCATGTGCCGGATGTGGTGCCGGATATCGACCGGTTTGTGGCAGAAAAGGCGGAATTTGCCTATGCCATCTGCGAACAGGCACTCAAACCGACACCCCTTACCAGTCGCCACATAGCAGTCATTGACAAGGCGGTACGGGACATGTATTCGGAATATTTCAAAAAGAAAAATGACAGACGGAGAAAGCGGAAGACACGACTGGAGTCTCCAACGATTCGTACCATGCGTGGTGGGATTGCGGAAAGAAGTGAGGGAAATGATTCTGCCATAGAATTGGTAGAGCAGTTGGAAGTGTTTGCGGATGGGACCTTAGATATTTTCGCAAGAGAGCAGTCCATTTCGGAAGAAAACCGATTTACCGTGTATGGTTTTTCAGAACTTGGCAAGCGCATGAGAGCCATGGCAATGCTTGTGATGATTGAGAGTATTACTGCAAAAATCAAGTATAACCAGTCGGATGGTGTTGCGACATGGGTGTATGTGGATGAAATGCACGAGTTATGGGGAGAGGAGTATAGTCTTCATGCACTGGAGAAAATGTGGCGTGAGGTGCGTAAGCGTGGTGGTATCTGCACAGGTATGAGCCAGAACCTTATTGATGCGCAGCGCAATCGTTCCACAAAAACGATGGTATCCAACTCAGAATTTATGCTTTTACTGGATCAGGGGACGATGGATAAAGAAGCTGTGGAAGATTTGTTTGACATATCGGCTGAACAGCTTGCCTGTGTCAATGGTGCAGACCCTGGAATGGGACTCATCCGCTTTGGGGATAAGATTGTTCCTTTTGATAACACCATGAAAAAAGACAGTGAATTGTATCAGTTGTTTAATACGAACTTTCATGAGATTGCAGGTGCTACGAGATAGTAGGACTAAAATTTTTAAAAAAGCTGGTTTTCAAAAGTTCATGTCTGATGTATAATTAGAATAGCGAAAGAAGGTGAAGGGTTTGAGTACAACAGAACAGACACATCAGCAGGATTTAGAGAGGCTGAAATTATTTCGATATATGGATGATGATTTTATGACTGCCTGTTTGGAAGATAATTATGAGGCTGTAGAACTTATACTTCGAATTGTTTTGGGGCAAGAGGATATTACAATCAAATCAATTCGGGTGCAAGATTCCATGAAAAATTTGCAAGGGCGTTCTGCTATTTTAGATGTTCATGCAGTTGACAGTAAAGGTAAAGAGTTCGATGTAGAAATTCAAAGGTCTGATAAGGGAGCAGGAGTAAAAAGAGCAAGACATAACAGCAGTTTGCTGGATGCGCATATACTAAAGCCAGGGGAAGATACAGAAAATATTCCTGACACTTATGTGATTTTTATTACAGAGAATGATGTGATGAAAGGAAAACAGCCGATATATCCGGTAGAGAGATATATTACGATTGGTGAAGAGAAAGTATTGTTTGGGGACGGTTCGCATATTCTATATGTGAACGGGAAATATCGGGGAGATGATGAAGTTGGAAAATTAATGCACGACTTTTCATGTACCGACCCGGACGATATGAATTATGAAATACTTGCAAAAAAAGCAAGATATTTTAAGCAGGACGAGAAAGGAGTGGCTACTATGTGTAAGTTGATGGAAGATATGAGAAGTGAAGCAGCGCATGATAAGGTAAAAGAGAAAGCAATTCTCATGTTAAAAAATGGGAAGATTTCTTTTGATGAAGTATCGGTATTCTTTTCCGAATTATCTGATGAAGAAATCGAGGAAATTAAATCTAAAATCATGCAGTTAACATAATTGGTAACAACAGATTAATAGGAAGGACGCATGGAACAGTAAAATGTGAACCATGTGTCTTTTTTTGTAGCACAAGCTCGACAAGCACCATCGTGCTTGCACGAAATGGTATTTGTCGGGCGTAAGAACATGGAGCACGATAGTGCGGAATGTTCGTGGGCGAACAAGTAGGTGTCAGCCTACTCGATATTACAGATGAGGTGGTGAAATAACGTGGAGCAGTTAGATAAAGAGGTGATTGATGAACTTAGTGAATCGGCAAAGCGAGTTTTTCGTTCCTTAGATTATCGTTCCCAACGCCGGATGTTAAAGAAGGCAAAAGAGATGGGAAAACAAAAAAAGAGAAAAACACAGCAAAAAGAACGGATAAAAAAGAAGTCCATCACAAAAAAGAAAATAAAGAAAGAGCAAGCGAAAGAGAGAGGCAGTTCTACTAAGAGAAATCCAAGTAGAACTGCCTCTTTTGTCGGCACGGAAATTAAAGATACTTCTGCAAAGATATTGCAGTCTATGCTGCTTGGAACAACAATGAGTGAAGAAACCTATGAGAGTCATTCCGAAAAGCAAGGTGATACAACGGCAGGAAAAGTTTCTGCGGGAGTTACACAGAAATCCATGCAAGGTGTCAAGTGTGGTGTCCGTTCTCTGTATCGAAAACGACAGCAAAAGAAAATGCAGAAACAGGCAGCAAAGAAAAGCGCACAGAGTACCAAACAGGGGATAAAAAGTGCTTCAAAGGCAATTCAGCAGATCGGAAAGATTATGACAAGCATCGTGCAGTCGGTGGCGGCAAATCCGGTGGTATGGATTGTCCTTCTTGTGGTTCTGTTGATGGCAGTTATTGTAGGTGCGATTGGTGCTGTGATTGGTTCCGGGGGTGCGGCTAACAGTGCGGAAGATTATACCTATCAGGCACAGGTGTCGGAACAGACAGAATCTTATCGTGACATGGTGGCGGACTATTGCGAAAAGTATGGCATAGATGATTACGTGGATTTGTGTCTGGCGGTAATTGAACAGGAAAGTGGAGGAAATCCGCCGGATGTGATGCAGACGGTGCAGTCTTACTACAATGTCAATCCACCGATTGATACGGCAGAGGAAAGCATTGACTGTGGTACGCATGAGTTGTCAGACTGTCTGACAAAAGCAAAAAGTAAAAGCCCCAACGACATCAAAGGCATTTCTTTAGCATTGCAAGGTTACAACTTTGGAAACGGGTATATTGATTGGGCACTAAAGAATTATGGCTGTTACAGCAAGGAAAATGCAGAGATATTTTCGCAGAAGATGTGTGCCGAGCTTGGTTACGATTCCTATGGTGATGTGGAGTATGTTCCTCATGTACTGCGGTATTACATAGCCAATCCGGAGACTACGGTTACAAATGAAAGTGCGAACAGTATTCTGAAAGAATTAAAAGAGAATAATACGGCACCGGCAGAGGCTTGGGAAGTGATTGAGAAAGGAGCGTCTCTGATTGGTTCCGTTAAGTACAGCATGGAGAAACGACAGGCGGACGGCAGAGATAATCCGGAGTTTTTAGATTGTTCTTCTTTTACTGCCTGGACATTTCATAAATCCGGTATTACCAGTGTACCTTATGCATCCACCACAGCAACTTTTATATCTTCTAAGAAATTTGAGGATATCAGTGGGGATAAATTGCAACCCGGTGACATTGGACTGAAAAGTAAGACCGGAGGAACCGGCGGAGCGAATCATGTAGGAATATACTGTGGAACATTGAAAAACGGCACCGTGGTATGGATTCACTGTACCAGTTCCAGTAGCACATCTCTGACCGGGAACTCGGAAGGAGCCATGTTTGGTGCCTATACAAATTTTACTTATTTCCGGCGGTTGAAAAAGTGGAACAAAGATTAGTATCACGTTTGGACAAAATGTCCAGACGTGAATATCAGACAGAGAGGACAAAGACTAGCGTTTGGACAAAATGTCCAGACGTAGATAACAGAATGGAGAGAAATTATGTGGAGAAAAATACGAAGATTTTATTGGTATCGTAGGGACAGAGGACTTGGGAAACAGACCATAGCCATGGCAGTCATGTTTCTGCTTATGGTTTTTATTTTGGCAGGGGTGATTGCCAAAAGTGTAGTACCCCAAAAGGATTTACGAAATGAAGCAGAGATACCGGCAAACACAGCAACAGGCCCAGCGGTAAACACTTCAACTGCAACGGGGGCGGCTGTTTTAGGGGAAGAAACAGGTTCAGAGGAAGTGCCTTCAGATAACAACAAAGCGTTGGATGTAGATACTACTGGGTTAAGTCCCTTTTTAGGATTTATGTCTGATTCTGCCTTTGAAGATTTGGAAAATCAGTTGACTGTCCTGTGCCAGAACCGGGGATGTAAGTCTGCAAAGAAACTGACCTATCAGCAGACAAAGAATAGGTTTGATGTGACAAGTTTTATTCTCTTGTCGGATGGCAGTGTTTATCAGTGCGATTACAATCTGAAGAGTTGTGCGGTTAAACTTTCGCAGACAAGTTATACAGAGGCAGATATTCAGCAGATGAAAGACCAACAATTACGAGCGGAGCAGGAAAAGTTGAAAAAGCAGCAACAGGAAGAAAAGAAAAAATTGCAAAAACAAAAGAAAGCATCTAAGAAACGTTCTTCCAAGAAAAAAACAAAAAAGAAGTCAACCCAAAAGACTTCAAAGAAGAAAAAAAGTAAAAAGTAACCATATTTCTATACGAAATCGGGGTCTAAGGGGCGCCCCCCTTACAAGATATGTGCATGGATGTGGACACATCATGCGTATCTTGCAGGGCTTGAATGAGAAGACAAAATGTATATTTTATGGTCATTAGATGCACATCAAAAACGGCTAAAAACAGCTAAATATCAAGCAAAAACAGTACGTTTGGACAAAATGTCCAGACGTGATGAGGTTAGTCAGGACAAAAAATTACGTTTGGACAAAATGTCCAAACAGGGGTCCAGACAGGAAGGGGTGAAATTGTGAATGACATGAAAACAGAGATGCTTCGGGTACGAATGACGCCGGAAGAAAAGGCGGCATTACACAGGCAGGCAAGTTTGCATCGGAAGAGTATGAGTGAATATATCCGAAATGTAGCTAAGTGTCCACCGGATGTGACCAGGGATGAGTTTGATGCTTCTATCGTAAGGATGATTTATGAGATTAACAAGATTGGAGTTAATATCAATCAGATTGCGAAAAAATATAACGAACATCAATACGTGGAACCCAGTGCAGATTTGTTGGATAAGTTAGATGAAGTGTATGCCATGATGAAAAGTACCATACAGATTATGAAGGGTGGAAAAGATGTCACTGATTATTAAAATGGATGCCATTAAGACAGAGGAACATTTACGGAAATCCATCCCTTACATCATGAATGAAAAAAAGACAGGTGGATTGTGTTTTAGCAATTCCGGTATTACTTCGGAGCAGATTGTGGATACATTTTTTCTGACAAAACAAATACATCCAACACTCGGAACGAGACAAGGGTATCATTTCAAATTTTCCTTTTCCAAAGATGAGACGATAGAAGGGGAGCAGGCATTATTATTTATAAAGGACTGGGTGGATGAATATCTGACAGAGAATTATGATTATGCCTGTTCTGTCCACAAAGACCGGGAGCATATGCATATGCATCTGGTGTTTAATTCCGTAAGCAGAAATGGCGGAAAGTATCGTTATGAAAAGGGCGATTGGGAGAATGTTATTCGACCGCTGACAAACCGTCTGGCTCAGAAATATCATACAGGACCACTAAAAGAAAAGAATCCGGCGCTGGATTACTCGACAGATTACGACAAGAAAAAGGAAAATATGACAGGCAGAGAACGTGTGGAAAGAGATATGGATGAATGTATTTTGCTAAGTAAGTCTTATGCGGATTTTAAGAACAGAATGGTAAGAGATTTCTATTACCGGCTGCGGGAAGGGGTATCAAGGGAGCATGGTGTATATCTTGCCCTTACACCGCCGGGCAGAGGAAAAGCCATTCGGACATATCGTTTGAGTGACGGATACATGCCGGTAGATATTGACCGGCGTATTAACGCAAAGGAAGAAAAAACGTTGTCACAAAAAAGTGTTAAGAGAACAAAAACTGCTTCCAAACTGGACTGGGCAATGAGCCGCAACTATCAGTTTGTTCCGTATAAAGAAATGTCAGATTATCAGAAAGCCATGGTCCGACAGGTGCTAGAAGCAAGACGGTTGTATCGAAGAACCGGAACACCGCTCTATCTGCATGAGCAGAGTGTTCGTGTCGTGCAGCGGATGAAAAAGGATACCAAGCAATGTGGCATTTATATCAAACGAAAAGAAGTAAGAAGTACGCAAAAAGAACTGGAGAAAGTGATGAAGCAAAGCAGGAGGAATAAAACGTTATGACAGAAGAACAGATGAGTATGATGAAAAAACTGATAAAAAAACATGGGATTGGGGCAACCGATGGAGAGTGGTTGTTAGTTTATCTGGGAGTTCGATATGGATTGTTGGAACAACAGGTTGATGAATATTTAACACTGGATACCACAGAGTTATTGATAAAGCATGAAAAAATGCTGTGTATCATTTTTGGAGTGGATGTGGCACCGGATAGTAAGATTCCTTTGATTGAAAATCCGGTGGAGAGATTGCAGATGATTTTTAAGGAACATTTTTATAAAAAGGAGTCTGAAAGCGGATATGAAAAAGTGATGCAGTATATTATCAAAGATACTGCTCTTTCTGCAGCGCAGATCGAGCAGTTAAGGAAGGCGGTAGAAGCCAAAATGCCGTCGGAGGATGTTCTTGAAATGGCACAGAATCGAAAAGATGTGATGGAGATTCGACGCTGTATTGAATTTTATGAAATGATGAGGCAAAAAGAGGAATCGAAGGATAAATCCAAGAAAAGCAGGAGGGATAGCCGATGAGTGAAGAATTACAATCATTAGTACAAATCATAGAATTATACGGGAAAGGACTGGGAGGACTGGGACGGGCATTGCGATTTTCCGCAAAGGGAGCAGCAAAAGGAGTAGAGATTGCCCAGGTGAAGCGTTTACAACACCGCATGAAACTTCATTATGCCAGTGAGGGAACACATAACACGATGAAACTGTGTGATTTGGAAAAGATGACAGGTGGCAGATATGTGATTCTCAACATTCCTATCGAGGGAGAAAAAGAACTGATACCGTTTTATGACCGACTAAAGAAGATGCGGGTTTCTTTTGCGGAGCTGCCGGATTTGAAACTGGGGGATGGTTATACCCAGATTGCTTATAATCCGGATGATGTGGAAAATGTCAGGTTAGTGATTGATTATTACAAAAAGAAATTGAGGGAAACACCAAAGGATATCGGCATTGATGAGTATATGGCAATGGCTGGGCCGGATGGCAGGGATTATCTGGATGAACTTGCCGTCAAAGGATATGAAGGCATGATGCATGTGGAGCAGTTGGAGGAGATTCAAAATAGAATCAACGATAAGGATTATCTGCCAATCAGTATCAATATTGAATCTTTACTTTTACGGGAGGAAAAAGATGCTTACATCTTTCGGGTTCCCCGTGGAAGAACAAGAGAAGTATCCTCCCGTGCAATTCGGGTCAAAAAAGAAGATTGTATTCTTTTGGATGAGGGGCAGACGGTGATTACCTGCCTTGACAGACAAGAGGATATTTTCGGATATGCTCTTGATAACAGAGAAAATCCGGATTTTTCTGAAGCGGTAAAACTGGATGTGAAGGAGCTGGAAAAGGCATTTGCCCCTGTGGGAGAAGAACGAGTGGAACTGATTGGTAAATTAAAACCGGAGTATGCGGGGATATTTCCATCTTTTAATCAGGGGCAGGAGAATGGGAAACCATCTTTTGCCCCTGATTCTATAGCTGAGAAATCCATGGAAAAAGTGCTGTCCATGGAGGCAATGAAAGAAAAGTACCAAAGTACAGAGTACATTCCGGTTACTTTTGATATGGATACTCAGATGGTGGCAGAGTCAAAAAACATTTATGTGACTCATCTTCCGAAGGAACAGCAGGAATCGCCGGATATTTTGCGTTGCATCTGTCTGGACAAGTCAGATACAAAACTATCTGAGGATGGAAAACGACTCCATGCGTATCTGAAACGTTCGGAATCCTCAGAAATCACAGAGTATAGTCTGGATGGGAAGGCACTTCGTACTTATGCTAAGAAAAATGAAGAGATTGCCACAGAGTGTTTGAAACATCAGAGAAGTCGTTGGAGAAGTAATGACCCGTCACTTGAGAAAATATTACTACAAAAAGCTTCTAAACCAACAGGAAAGAAAAGGTAGGGATGAATCAATGAGAAAGAAAAAGGAAAAAAGCCGTGCAACGTATGTTGCCGGGGATGCCAAAAAGAGAAGATTGCGGATGTTAATAAAAGTGTGTGTGGTTTTGTTACTGCCCACACTTTATTTTTTTTATAGCCTGAGCGGATTGTATATCATGGATGTAGAACTGACAAACCTGAAAAAGCAAATCTTATGGTGTGTTCTTCATCCGCTGCGGGTGTATAACGATAAAAGTCTGAGTATGGTTCTGGTAGGAGGATTGTTGTGGATGATATTAAGTTTTTCTGCTTATAACCGCATGGATCATAATCGGATGCCTGGAAATGAGTTTGGTTCGGCAAAATGGGGAGAAGTTCGTGACTTCAATGAAAAATATGCGGCTAAGGATACCGGGAAAACTTCGGAGTTGTCTGCGGAGAATAAGGTACTGTCGCAAAATGTACGGTTTCGTTATGACTCCGATACACTGCGAAACAATAATGTTTTCGTGGTTGGCGGTAGTGGTGCCGGAAAGACTGCATTCTTTTTGACACCGAATTTGATGTCTTTGCATGACTGTAACGTGTATACCGACCCGAAGGGGGGACTGGCGGAAGAACTGGGAGCCTGGCTCTCTAAACAGAAAGACACTAGGGTATATACGCTTAATCTATGCGAAATGGACAAAAGCATGCACTTTAATCCATTTCCCTATATACGGAATAAGAGCGATATTACAAAACTGGTTACGAACCTGATTCAGAATACCAATTCCCCTAATATTAAAAACTCAAGTGCAGACCCCTTTTGGGAAAAAGCCGAAAAAATGTTTTTAGAGAGCCTGTTTCTGTATGTTTGGATGGAGTGCCCGAAGGCTTATTTTAATACAGAAAAAGGGAAAGTAGAGTTGCTGCAGCAAAACTGGAAATCCATTCTTTTTTTATTGGATGAGGCGCAGTTTTTAGATAATGACACATCCCCCAAACTGGATGAGCGTATGAACGAACTTGCCAGAAAGAAACCAGACCATCCGGCAGTGAAAGCATACCAGAGATACCGTGGCGGCCCGGATGATACAATTCGTTCCGTCATTATGACAGTAAATGCCAGGATGCAGCCTTTTGATAATGAGGAACTTCTTGAAATCTTTTCTTCTAACGACATTCCATTGGACGAGTTTGGTACCGGGATAGATGGAGATGGAAAGACAAAGAGCAATCTGTTCATTATTATTCCGGACGATGACGATACCTTTAATTTTGTGCCGGGAATGGTATATACCATGCTCTTTCAGGAATTATACCGGCAGGCAAGATTCTTTGGTGGGAAACTTCCGATGGATGTAGGCTTTTGGTTAGACGAGATGGCGAATATTAAAATGCCCAATAATTTTGACAAAATACTGGCAACCTGTCGAAGCAGGGGCGTGTACTGTGTACCGATTTTGCAGTCACTGGCACAGTTAAAGACCTTGTTTGCCGATGGGGCATGGGAGGGTATCGTTGGTAACTGCGATACTTTTATTTATCTGGGTGGAAATGAAGCCAGCACCTATGAATATGTCTCGAAGTTACTTGGAAAGTGGACGATTGATAAACGAACCAGCGGAGAGAGTAAAGGTTCCAGTGGTTCCTATAGTGAGAACTATGATGTTCTGGGCAGAGAATTGATGTTAGAGTACGAAATCCGTCTGTTGCCGGATGATGAATGCATTATCTTTGTGCGTGGAGAAAATCCAATCCGGGATAAGAAGTGGTTCCCATGGGAACACGAAAAATATCTGGAAGCACGGAAATGTGGAGCATTTGTTCCGGCGGAGCAGAAAAAGATACAGGAAAAACAGATGGAGGAATGCCAGTTTGTAGGTGATGCATCGCTAGCGTACCTGAAGAAACAAAAGGATAAGAGCGAAAATATCCAAATCTATGGGATGGATGCGTTTGCGTTTATGATGATGGATTTGGATGGGATGGGACGAAAGATACATCCGGTTCCGGATGAAAAGAAGTCTGCACCAACCATTACTGCAGATATGATACAAACGGCAATTGAAGTGGAAAAGCGGCAAGATGAAGAAGAACAGAAAACACGGTATCTTGAAAACTTTGGAAAAATGTCCTTGCTAGACATCTACTCTTCGGATATGACAGGTTCTATTCGGAGAGCTGTGATAAAGGAACTACTTCAGGTAGGGGCGAGTGATGAGGTGATAAAAGATATTGTTCATCCAAAGTTTTCAGAGGACCAGGTGATTCAGAAAAAGAAGATGTGGATGGAGATGAGGGGTGGTTTGTAAAGCGA
>OGCO01001312.1_pt1 | contig 38402 bp, 30 predicted proteins | sample 1570171 | NCBI WGS metagenome assembly OGCO01 (sample SAMEA4370583, study PRJEB24528) | human gut metagenome
CCATGCCTCGCAAACCCGCATAAATACTGAATGTGTGGAGTTTTGCTCATGGCTATAATAATAAGTTCAGGAGGTAGTAACTATGTTTATATCCGGTAAAAAATTAAAAATACATCTGCTCTATCTGCTGATAATACTCATCACTCTGTCAGCAGCCAGCCTGCTGGCTTCTAAATATGCGCTGTCTGTGACACACATTGCTGCTTCCACAGGGAAGATTTCTTCGTCTCTTCGCATCGTACAGCTGACGGATCTGCATGACAGCAGTTTTGGCAGGGGGAATTCCAGGCTGATCAGGAAGGTGAAGGAGCAGGACCCGGATGTGATCCTGATCACAGGGGATCTGGTGAATGCGAAACAGGAGAACACGGAAATTGCGGTGAATCTCATAAAAAATCTGGTAAAGATTGCTCCGGTGTATTGCTCTGACGGGAATCATGAGGTAGAATATCAGGAGAACTATGGGACGGATCTTCATGAGCTTTATCGTGAAGCAGGTGCGCAGATTCTGGATCGTGAGTATCAGGATGTGGAGATTGCGGGGCAGCAGCTTCGGATCGGCGGTATTTACGGGTACTGTCTGCCTGCGAAGTATGAGAGTGAAGCCAGAGCGGACGAAACAGAGTTTCTGACCCGATTTCAGGACACGGACAGATTGAAGATCCTTATGTGTCATATGCCTGTATGTTGGGTGATCAATGAAAGCCTGGATGAATGGAACGTGGATTATGTTTTTGCCGGGCATGTTCATGGGGGAGAGGTGATCCTGCCGTTTGCAGGCGGTATCTATGCTCCGGACATGGGCTGGTTTCCCGGACGTCTGGAAGGAGAGTTTAAGTCGAAAGATCAGGAGAGAACTCTGATTCTTTCCAGAGGGCTTGGAACTACTGAGATGATTCCCAGGTTCAACAATATACCGGAAATTATGGTTGTAGATATAGATGGAGAGAAATAGAAATATGAATGAGATTCAGGAGAAGTTTTTGGAAGCTCTGCGCGTTTCCCTGAAGAATGGGACTGTTTGGTGGGAGGAACCGCTGCAGCCCGGACAGTGGAGGGAATTATTCGGGCTGGCGGAGACACATCATGTTCTTCCTTTAATATATGAAGCAGTTTATCGCAGTCCTGCAGCCGGACAGGCTGATCCGCGGCTGATGATGGATTATAAATGGAAAACAGTTCAGCTGACTTCTCTGCAGGCACTGAAGACAGAGAGTTTCCTGTGTCTGATGGAAAGCCTGAACAGACAGGGAGTTTATCCGGTTACTGTGAAAGGGATTATCTGCAGAAACCTGTACCCGAAACCGGACTGCCGTATATCAGGAGATGAGGATATCCTCATTCCGAAGGAGCAGTTTCACAAATGCCATCAGGTGCTGACAGAGAGTGGACTTAAAGTTGCTGATGAAAACCAGGATACAGAGAAAGAATATGAGGTTTCTTACACAGCCAGAAAAGGAACTTTGTATATAGAATTGCATAAGAGCCTTTTTCCGCCGGAATCCAATGCGTATGGAGATTTTAACAGATTCTTTGAGCAGGCAGATGAGCACTGTGTGAAAATAGAGACAGAGGGCAGAAAAGTACGGACTCTGGGGCATACAGATCACTTTTTCTATCTGATCTGTCATGCATTCAAACACTTCCTGCACAGCGGGTTCGGAATCCGTCAGGTCTGCGATATCATCCTCTATGCATCACGTTATGGCAGCGAAATCGACTGGAATCGGGTTCTGAAGCAATGCAGGGAAATCCATGGCGAGTATTTTACAGCTGCTTTGTTTCAGATCGGAGAGAAATATCTGGATTTCCATGCGGACAGTGCAGGCATTCCGAAAAAATGGCAGGCGATGAAAGTGGATGAGACCATGATGCTGGAGGATCTTCTTTCAGCAGGAATCTATGGATACGGAAGCAAAAGCCGTATGCACAGCAGTAATATTACGTTAAATACAGCAGCAGATCAGTGGCATGGCAGGCACAGCAGCAATATTCTTAAGGCACTCTTTCCTTCAGCAGGGGAAATGGAGAAGAAATATTCTTATCTCAGAAAACATAAATGGCTCCTGCCGGTAGCATGGATCACCAGGATCTGCAGATATTGCCGGGAAACGATCACAAGATCGGATCAGACTGCCACAGAAGCACTGCAGATCGGGAAGCACCGTGTGAAACTGATGAAAACCTACAGGATCATAAAATGATAATTTTCCTGCCTGAAATAGCTTTTGAGAACGAAGTAAACAATAATCATTGATTCAGACTAACGTCCGGAAACATATAAAAAACAGTTGCATTTAACAGAATTTTTATATATCATGAAAATGTTGATGACGGTAATACAGAAAGAAGTTATAATGATTCACGAAAGTAAAGGAAGATGTAAGTATGAAAATAGATAAGAAATTTGTTCTTCGGGAAATTGCCGGAGAGTATATCATTATACCAACAGGGAAGACAGCTCTCGACTTTAAGGGATTGATTACTGTGAATGAAGTTGGAGTTTCAATTTGGAAAATGCTTCAGAATGACGTTACTTTAGAAGAACTTGTTCAGGGAATTCTGAATGAGTATGAAGTGGAAGAAGAAGTAGCCAGAGAAGATATTCAGGAATTTCTGGATGCGCTGATTGCGGGGGGAATACTTAAACAGGATGTTTAGTTCGAAAACTCATTATGAACCTTTCAACAACCAACAGTATTACATAGATAAGACAGAATTTTTAGAGAAGGGGATGGCGACATTCCCTTCTCTTTATATTGAAGGAGCCGCTGCGTCGGGAAAAACTACTGTTGTCAGGATGTTTTTATCCAGATACCCGGATATGGAATATTTTGTTTTTTGGATGGATACAGAACAGGAGAATCCGGTGGCTTTTTATGAAAAACTGGAAAAACTGGCTGACCGTATGGAAAAGCACAGTCTCTGGGTGATTTTCGAAAACATGCCGAAGAAAATGCCACCGGAAATGTCAGTCCGTACAGCAAAGTTCCTGATGCATCTGCCGGAAGAATGTCATGCCATTCTTATCGGACGCGAGTGTCCGGAACGGGAGTTTCTCAAATTAATATGGAAGAGAAAGATGGAACTGTTTCCACAGGAATTGTTACTTTTTGAAAGAGAAGAAATAAGGAATTTTGTGGAAGCTGTCGGAAGTCCGCTTAATCCGGATGAAATTCTTAAAGAAACCGGTGGCTGGGCAGGATGCGTGGATATGATGCTTCGTATGTCTGTGATCCAGATTAGCGGAGTGCACAAAAGATCACATAGTGTAGAAGAACTCAGACAGAGTTACGAAATTACTTCATATATTAAGAGTGAAATACTGGAAACTCTTACCTCAGAAGAACAGGAACTGATGCGGCGTACTGCAGTTTGTCCGTGGGTAAATGAAAAATTGTGTGCTGACGTCTGGGGAATTCAGTGGGCTGAGGATTGCCTGAATATACTTGGAAGAAAAGGGATTCTGGTTCATGATATGCATCTGAATCGCTGGAAAACAGCACCTCTTTTTCAGAGGGTATGTTCAGTATCCTATAATTCTTTCAGATTCTGGATCAGATTGGGACAATGGTACGACGGTCATGGATTTGTGAAAGAGGCTTTACAGTGTCTCAAATTATCCGGAAAAGAAAAGGAGATTTATTCCTGTATGATTCGCAATTATCAAAAAGTTCCTTTTTCAGGAATATCTTTTGATGAGGTGATGAAGTGGAAGGAAAGTATTCCTGAGGTCTGCTATTTAAGAGGAATGTATTGTTATTTTCATCAGAATTTCGAAGGATTAAACAGGGAAATCATCAGACTTAATAAGATGGACTCTGATGAAAAAAAGAAAAAAGAGATTATATTAAATCTTACATATGTCAAACCTGATATGTCGCTGGAAAAATGGCTGAACCTGCTGGAGAGTTATGCACAGAAGGCAGGCACTTTTTCTTTATATAGTATGTTGGGTAATTCTGTTACATATTTATGCGGACTACGGGATTTATCAGAGTTGTTTGCGTGTACCAGAAAAGAAGAAAACAGAAAAGCGCATCTTTGGAGAGAATGTCTGGGAGAAAATGAATACACTGGATATTGTCTGGCAAGGCTGGATTATTATCTGGAAATTCAGCAGAAAGATGCTGTTCGGGATGAAGACTGGGATGTTATACGAGAGGGAACGGATCAGGATTTCTGGCAGCTTCGGCTAGCCAGAATGTATTTGCTGTGTAAGTTTCAGACCATGCAGCCCGACGAAGAGATTGCAGAATATATCCGATATTTGCGGGAAACGTTGGTGTATGAGGAGAACGAATGGTGTGTGCGCAATGTAGATGCGGTTGACAATCTGTTTTTTGATCGGACGAATAAAAGAGAACGATTCTCTGTTTGGCTTTTGCATTCGGAAGATGATTTGCGACAGGATTTAAATGAAGATAATTATTTGTTATTCTTTTGTCTGGCGAAAGGGTTTATACTTATTAATCAGTATGAAAAAGCTGAAAGAATACATAGAAAACTGATTCCTTATCTGCAGTGTTACCGGCGTTCTTATCTGTTGGCGGAAATACTGTTTCAGCAGGCAATTATATATTGGGAAGGAAGAGAAAGCAGTCAGATGTTAAGAAGTATGATAGAATCTTTTATGATAAGTGGAGAGTATCGTTATGTAAGAATGTATATAGATTACGGAAATAGGGGACAAGGGGTGCTGGAAGCTTATATAGAATGGCTTCGCAGCAGCAGACCTGAAGGATGGCACAGAAAAAAGAAATATAATTATGGCAATGTACTTCGCATGCCGCTGGAGGATTATATGGAGACAGTTCTGCGGTTGGCAAAACGGGAAGCAAAATATGTTTTGCCTCTGCAGGATCATTCTGTGGAAGAGAAACTGACTATAATGGAAACTGTTATTCTTCAGGACCTTGCGGTAGGGGCTTCCAATGCAGAAATATGTAAAGAACTGAATTTGAAACTTCCTACTGTAAAAAGTCATATTTACAGTTTATATAAAAAGCTGAATGTAAAGAACCGGATACAGGCGGTACTGAAAGGTAAGGAGCTGGGAATATTAAAGTAAGAGCAGACAGCAAAACAGAAAATATAAAAAAAGAGTAAATAATCCATACTTTAGTATGTGGAACAAATAGCGTTATGAAGGGTATAATTTAGTAAAATTTAGGAAAATACAAAATGACTGGAATGTAGTTTTTTGTATGGGAAAGGAGATTATTATGCAAAGTAAAACAAAAAAAGCATTTCGTAATGTGCTGGCATTTCTGACAGTATTGACGATGATGCTTGGCATGCTGCCAACAACACTACTGGCAGCCAACACAGATGACAGCGTAACAGCTGGAGAAAGTGGGATGCATTTAAGCAAAACCGCTCATCTGGAAGATGATGGAACTTATACAATCAATCTGGAAGCTTATGCTACCGGAAAAACAACAACGACAATAACAAAAGAGGCTGTGCCGTTGGATATTGTCCTTGTGCTGGATCAGTCTGGGTCAATGAGTGATGATATGGGTTATACCTATACTCTTGAGGATAAGACTAGTTATTCTTATGATGATATAAATAGTTCTGCCAGGTACTATTTAGATACAGATGGAAATTATTATAAAGTTCAGAGTGAGAAGAATGGAATTGCCTCTTGGAGAAAGTATTATCTTTTCTATAAAAAGGACGGTACATCTTATTATTTGAATGGTGATGAAGTTACTACAAATAAGCGGGAATGTAATTATACAGGCTCAGGGGATACAATCTGGGCTAGTCAGCTGTATTCAAGAACTATTACCACAAAATTGTCTGCACTGAAAGATGCAGTTTCAAACTTTGTTGGTGTAGTAAAGGAAAAAGCGACAACTGATAAAGTTAACCATAGAATTGCTATGGTTGGATTTGCATCTGAGTCCGGTTATGGTGATAATACAGAAATACTTTCTGTGGATGGAAGTAATAGCGGCTCTGTGGGAGTTAGCTATAATAGCAATGAGTACGCAGACGCAAAACAAAATGCCTTTCAGGATACATCTACTGATGCAGGAAACACCATGCTGAACAATGCGATTAACGCGTTAGATGCGAATGGCGCTACTCGAGCAGATCTTGGTATGACAATGGCCAAGGACATCTTGGATGCAAATAGTCTTGGGGATGATTCAAGACGTAAACAGCTGGTAATTATGTTTACGGATGGAAAACCTACAAGTTGGGATACCTTTGATGAAAATATAGCTAATGATGCAATTGGTACATCAAAGGGTCTTAAAGATCAGGGAACTACTGTTTATACAATTGGTGTTTTTAATGGTGCTGATCCGTCATCAACATCAGATGTTAATAAATATATGAACTATGTTTCAACGAACTATCCGTCGGCGGAGAATTTAAAAACTTCTGGAAAAGGCGGCAACAATGGCTATTATCTGGCTGCGACCAGTGCGGATGGTTTGAATAAGATATTTACAAGTATTTCAAACACAATTACAACACCAAGTACGACAGTTGCTTTAAACGAAAATGCTGTTATGAAAGATATTCTGTCAGATGATTTTACACTTCCGGAAGGATATAATGCCGGAGATAAAATTACCGTTTCAACTGTACCTGGTTCCACTGAAGATGGAAATTCCATTAGTTGGGGGACTGAAAGTAAGTCAAAGGATATTAAAGCAACAATAGACGATAACACAATTAATGTTACTGGCTTCGATTATTCGAATGAATATATTGCACCGGGACATAATGGTGAAAAGCTGGTTGTTACGATTAAGGGAGTAATTCCAAAAGATTCAGCAGCCACAGGTGAGAAGGTTTACACAAACAATGAGGCTTCAGGTATTTATGCAGAAGGTGCACCTGAGCCGGCTGCTAAATTCCCGCGGCCACAGGTCGTTTTAACAAATAAAGCATATGTTTTAGACTATGCAAAACCTGTAACGCTTTCGCCATCAGATTGGAAGATGTCTTCTGATAATATGGCAATTACAGGAAGTATTGGTGAGAAAGATGCAAGCTATGCACCTAAGTATGGTTCATTAAAGAACCTTGTTTATTCTCCAAAAACAACTAACTGGGATGGTTATGACAAATTTTATGCATTTGGTGAGACGACGGACAATGATATTAAAGAGATAAATGGTAATGATAATCTTTGGTCCAGAGTCAGTGTTCTTCCTGCTAATAATGTATATTATGAGGATGATTTTGAAACCAACAATGAAGCGGGAACAGTTGGTATTGAATATACTGGTAATTGGACGACAGATACTTCAAATTTAGGTTCCGCAAATACAGAATCCGTGAATACAGATATTCATGGTGGATGGACGAATACGGATCTTTCTAATGACACGAAATATAGTGACGGTAGTGCACATATGGCTGATGCAGATAACAAAGGTGACACTGGAAAGGCAGCAACTGCGACATTCACTTTCTCAGGAACCGGTGTGGATATCTATAGTCGCACTAATGGTACAGTGGGTAAAGTATCTGCGATATTAAGCTCGATAACTACTGATGGAAAGAAAGTAGTGAAAGCGGTTAGCATGGATAATAAGTCTGCGTCTGGTGACTATTATCAGATTCCGACTTTATCATTTGGCCCATTGGATTATGGTAAATATGAAGTTAAACTTGTAGTAGTGGCAGCTGGTAAAAAGGGCACTGAGGATAGACGTGGCACATATTATTTAGATGGAATACGTGTTTATAATCCAATTCAGAATAAAGAAACAGATGCAGTTGTTAGCGAGGCGTATGGAACAGATATGCTGAATGCAACATTTAAGGAAGTTCGTGACATCTTATTAGACACAGGTACAACGACAGGTGAGTTAGCAAATGGAGCGATAGTGTTCCTGGATAGAACAACAGACGATAATAGTAAAACAAGTAATAAAGTAGCCGAATTTAGGGATTATGGTCCGAAGAATGAAGTATATTTAGCAAAGGGACAGAAGATAGCCTTTAAAGTTATTGATTCAAAAGCTAGCTATTATGTTGGATTAAAAGCACCGGAAGGTAAGACAACGGTAAGACTTACTAATGATAAAAATGCAAGTTCAACAGAGATTGGACATTCAACAGATTTGTATTATAAGATAACACCTGTATCAGAAGGAGAATATGCAGGATGTATTGTTATTGAGAACACAGGTGATAATTTATTAGCTATTACCAAAATCTACTATAACAATAAGCTTGGAGGAATCGAAGGTATATCAGATACCGAAAGTGCACAAACAGTAACGTATTCTGCAACATCAGCAGACGCCTTTGATGACGGCTCTCAGTTTACAGATGCTTCAGATGGTGATATGCCAGAAGCAGATAATACAGATTTATTTGCAGCAGAAGCAGAAGAAGTACCGGAAGCAGAAGAATCTGTTAGTGTTTTGGAAAATCCGTTAGTTTTGAAACTGGTGGAATATGCAAATGTGTTTGATACATTATCAGAAGTTCCTTATGAAGACAAAACTGTGGAAGGGACACCAGATTCTGGTCAGGATGAGAATACAGAGGTAACTGAACCAGACGATGGAAATGTAGATATTACTAATCCGGAACCGAATGAGGATCAGAAACCAATTGACAAAATTCATTCCTGGCTGAATAAGCTGTTCCAGGGATTTAATGGATGGCTTTAGAGAGGAGAAGGAAATGAAAAAAGTTTACAAAAAACCGGTTCTTTATATAGAAAAATTTACCGTGGACAAAAATTTTGCAAATAGTTGTGGTGCAGAGCCTGGAACTTCTGAGTTTGGATCTGAATTTACATGTTCGTGGAACGCGTTCTTTCATGATGGTGTTCTTTCTTGCGAGTTAGATCCAAAGGATCAGGGAACTGAAGCAGATTGTTACAATGGTTTATGGAATTCTGCTAGTCCGTTTGCATCTTAAGTATATTTTATGGAACAAAAATATTCTGTAAGATAAATAGCAATTTTTAAATTTATATTTATATAGAAAATGCGGTCATGGTTTCCATGGCTGCATTTCTGATATTACACGGACTATTGAGATAGATTGAATAAAAGGAAAAAATAATGTTATATTTATACACCATTGCAGAAATTTGCATATTTGTAGAGAGTTCTTTTCCTATTAAGATTGAGGAAGATTCTGAAGATTTTCTGAAATCTGTGGACATAAAAGAGTTAAAAAAGCTTGAAGATAATCAGGTATACGTTAGGTTCTCTCCTGTGGATAAGATTACTGTAATAGAGAGCGGAGGTATTAAGGTTGAGAATAGATATGAAGTAAAAGAAGGGGAATATAAAAAAATATACGTATATTCTTATGGAGATTTTCCATATGCCTGCCTGGAAAATAAAAATAACAGAATAATATGCAGATATATAAAAAAATATGTTCATATGTTAAATTGTTCTCGGAAATTGTTTAATATTTTGGGAATGGAGAGCATTTTTCTTTTGAATAAGACATTTATACTTCATGCTTCTTTTATTCGATGGAAGGGAAAGGGAATTCTTTTTTCTGCGCCATCCGGCTATGGAAAGTCAACACAGGCATCCCTGTGGGAAAAATATGAAAAAGCAGAAATTCTCAACGGAGACAGAGCTGCTCTGAGGATGAAGGATGATGAATGGCATGCATACGGCATGCCATATGCAGGCACATCTGGAATATACAGAAATGAGTCCGCACCTGTAAAAATAGTTTTTGTTATTCGCAAGGCAGGAAAAAACAGTATCCGCAAACTTCCGCTGCCGGAGGCACTCAGGTATCTGTATCCGGAAGTTACAGTTCATCGATGGGATAAGGAGTTTTTGAATACAATCATGGATTATCTGATATGCTTTGCTACACAGGTACCAATTTATATGCTTGAATGCCTGCCGGAAAAAAGTGCTGTAGAATTGGCGAAGACAGTATTAGAATATCAAAAGGAGGATGAAGAATGGAAATGAGTTCCGTATCGGCACCGATTACAAAGTATTTGATGGCAAAGGCTGTAAGGCAGAAAATACCACTTAGTGGTATTTTTGAACTGACACCTCTTTGCAACATGAACTGTAGAATGTGCTATGTGCGAATGAACAGAGAAGAGCAGGAAAAGATTGCACCTTTAGGAACTGTAGAGCAGTGGCTGGAAGTGGGAAAAGAAGCCAGGGATAGCGGAATGCTGTATCTTCTTCTTACAGGAGGAGAGCCATTTCTGAGGAAAGATTTCCGCGAGATTTATCAGGGATTGTATGATCTGGGAATTATCATAGAAATTAATTCTAACGGTACGTTGATTGATGAGCAGACGGTCGCATGGTTAAGAGAAGTTCCACCTCAGAGAATTAATATCACATTATATGGTGCATCAGATGTGACCTATGGACGCTTATGCAGAAATCCAAAGGGGTTTACGCAGGTATCACGGGCAATCAGGCTTTTGAAAGAGGCACGGATCAATGTTAGACTTAATTGTAGTGTGACACCGTATAATGCAGACGATCTGGAGGATATTTTTGCGTTCGGAAGAAGAGAATATATTCCTGTGCGTGCAGCCAGTTACATGTATCCGCCTGTCCGAAGAGATGCTTCCAGTGTAGGTGTGAATGATCGTTTTAGTCCAGAGGAAGCAGCTTATTATGATGCAAGGATTAAAGCATATTCTTTGGGGGACGAGAAATTTCTGGAGTGGGCTGACAGAAATGAAAATATACTTCCGGAGTTGAATGATGATATCTGTGGTGAGATGAAAGCAGAGGGTGTAAGATGTCATGCAGGAAGGAGCAGCTTCTGGGTTACCTGGAATGGATGCATGGTTCCCTGCGGGATGTTTCGGGGCGAGGAAGAACATAATGTATTTCAGGAAGGTTTTACAAAGAACTGGAAACGTGTGCTGGAAGAGACTGCCAGGATAAGGCTTGCACCGGAATGTGGTGCTTGTGCGAAGAGAGATATTTGTAAAAGTTGTGCTGCGATGGAAATTACAGAGAATGGAAAATTTGGAAACATACCGGAATACAGATGCCAGATGGTAAAGACTATGCCTGATGCCGTCAGGAAGGTTAAACAGGAAATACTGGAAGAAAGGAGAAAGTGTAATGAATAAGAAGAAAGCATTGTTTTTGGGTGTTTTATGTATAGTGCTGATTATTGTGGCTTGTTTTTTTGCACTGAATAGAAAAGATAAGGTAAATGAGACATCTGCAGAAAAGGTAGAGCAGGAAAAATCTGCTACTGAAGAAGCGAAAAAGGAAGTGAAAAAGGAAACGAAAGGGACTGAAGTAAAGAAAAAGAAGAATAAAGCGAAAAAAGAAGAGAAGACTGATACTGAGGATGCATCGCAGCAGTCCTCTGACGATACAGATGAGATATATGTTGGTCCACTGGTAGATAAAGACAGCGGTGCACAGGAAACAGGGCCAAAGGAAAGCCAGGCTGAACCTGTTGAGTTTCCATATGATGTTCCCGGTACAGGTATCACAGTTCAAAACATATCTTCCTACAGTGGGATTTATGTGGAGGACGGATCGGATCAGGAAATTTCTAATGTTTCTGCTATGCAGATGTATAACTCAGGCAGCAGTGCAGTTGAATATGTATCTGTTTCTGTGAAGTGTAATGGTGAACAGCTGGAATTTGAAGCATCAGATATTCCAGCAGGGGCTTCGGTAATGGTACAGGAGAAAAATAAGAAAGCATACCAGTCCGGTATTTATACAGAATGCGTTGGAACCGCTGCGAAAGTAGATGGTTTTGGAATGTCTGAAGACAAGGTACAGGTTACACCGAATGATGATAATACATTTACAGTAACAAATCTGACAGAAGAAACGATTCCCTGTGTCCGGATTTTCTACAAGCTTTATATGGAAGATAAGGGAATCTATGTTGGTGGAATTACTTACAATGTAAAGGTAACTGAGCTTGAAGCAGGAACAAGTCAGACGGTATCTCCTTCACATTATGCACAGGGATACAGTCGTCTAATGATGGTCCGTACATATGATACAACAGAGTAAACGGAATTAGAACATATATTTTTCTATCAGCATACGAGATTCGATGAAAAATACCATGCTTATGCCACATTATTTAATTCAGAGATAAATGAATGGACTGTGGTATAATGACTTTGTTCTGGTTATTGGGGCTGGTGGCAACAGTTCAGATGTTTCCTATAGGGTTCATCGTGATGGAGAGATTTGCATAATAAAAATTTTATTGACAAACGCTCAAAAACCAGTTATAGTAAAGAACAGATTTGGTGTGTTACTGGACAGGCAGGCATTAACTGGTCATAAATATTATTTTTTAATGTTTATGGGGGTTAGTGCCTTTTTTGACGCATTTTTTACGGAAAATTCCGAAATAATAATATGTCAGAAGGTTTTACAAGCTCCCATGCTTACACTATTTAAGGAAAAGGAGACAAGAGAAACATGAAAGACAAAATCTTTGGAGTTTTGCAGCGTGTGGGAAGATCCTTTATGCTTCCGATTGCGATTCTCCCTGTTGCAGGTCTGCTGCTTGGTATCGGCAGTTCCTTCACAAACGAAACAACTATCGCTACTTATGGATTACAGAAGATCCTGGGAAGCGGAACATTACTTAATTCTCTTCTGATCATTATGAACAAAGTCGGAAGTGCAGTATTTGACAACCTGCCGCTGATCTTTGCAGTAGGTGTTGCCATAGGTATGGCAAAGAAAGAGAAAGAAGTTGCAGCTCTTTCTGCATTGATCGCATATTTCGTTATGAATGTTGCTATCAGTGCTATGCTTCTTATTAATGGTGAGATTACAGCTGACGGACAGATCGCGAAAGATGTACTGGAGGGAACGGTTACTTCTGTATGTGGAATCCAATCCTTACAGATGGGTGTGTTTGGCGGTATTATCGTAGGTCTTGGTGTTGCTGCGCTTCATAACCGTTTCCATAAGATCGTACTTCCGAATGCGCTGTCATTCTTCGGCGGTTCCAGATTTGTGCCGATTATTTCTACGATCGTATATATGTTTGTGGGAATTCTGATGTATTTTGTATGGCCTGCAGTTCAGAATGGTATTTATGCTCTGGGCGGACTGGTAACAGGTAGTGGATATCTGGGAACTTTAATTTTTGGTATTATCAAGCGTGCGCTGATTCCGTTTGGCCTTCATCATGTATTTTATATGCCATTCTGGCAGACAGCAGTCGGCGGAACTATGGAAGTTGCGGATCAGATGGTACAGGGTGGACAGAATATCTTCTTTGCACAGCTTGCCGATTCTGCAAATATTGCACATTTCAGTGCAGATGCGACCAGATATTTCTCAGGTGAGTTTATCTTTATGATCTTTGGCCTTCCTGGAGCAGCACTGGCTATGTACCGCTGTGCAAAACCTGAGAAGAAAAAAGCCGCTGGCGGACTTCTTCTTTCCGCAGCACTGGCATGTATGTTTACAGGTATTACAGAGCCGTTGGAATTCTCATTCCTGTTCGTAGCTCCGGCACTGTTTGTAGTGCAGGTAATCCTGGCTGGTGCGGCTTATATGATCGCACACATGCTGAACATCGCAGTAGGACTTACTTTCTCAGGCGGTTTCCTTGATCTGTTCCTGTTCGGTATTCTGCAGGGAAATGAAAAGACAAGCTGGCTGAGGATTATCCCGGTTGGTATTATTTATTTCATTCTTTATTATGTGATCTTTACATTCATGATCAGGAAATTTGATTTCAAGACTCCGGGACGTGAAGATGACGATACCGAGACAAAGCTTTATACAAAAGCAGATGTAAATGCAAGAAAAGAGGCTGGAAAAGCCGCAGGTGAAGCTGCCACAACTTCTGCCGATCCGGTAAGTGAACTGATCACCAAAGGCCTTGGCGGAAAGAAAAATATCGTAGATGTTGACTGCTGTGCAACAAGACTTCGTATTACTGTTGCACAGCCGGACAGAGTTCGTGATGAACTTCTGAAACAGACAGATTCCAGAGGAATTGTGAAGAAAGGTCAGGGCGTACAGGTTATTTATGGACCTCACGTAACTGTTATTAAAGCAAAACTGGAAGAATATCTGGAGACTGCTCCGAATGAATTTGCAGAAGATGCACAGGAGAATGTACTGGAAACACAGAACAATAGTGTAGCAGAAACTGGAAATAACGCAGCAGGAAACACGAATGGACAGAACAGCGCGACAGCACAGAATCGGAGCACAGGAACTGAAAATATAGACAATGCAGCACAGGCATCAGTACCTGTAAAAGAAGAAAAGATCAGGAAAACAGCAATTATTTACAGCCCTGTAAATGGAATCGCAGCAGATCTTTCCACTGCACCGGACGAAGGATTTGCAGGAAAAATGATGGGCGATGGTGCTGTGGTAACTCCTACGGAAGGTACTGTATATGCTCCTGCTGACGGCGAAGTTGAGTTTATTTTTGACACAAAACACGCCATCGGATTCCAGACGGATTCCGGTATTCCGATGCTTCTCCACATGGGAATCGACACTGTAAAACTGGAAGGAAAAGGCTTCGAAATCCTGGTAACAGAAGGCCAGAAAGTGAAAAAAGGAGAGCCGATGATGAAGCTCGACCTGGAGTTCTTATCAGCGAATGCGCCTTCCATTACTTCACCAATCCTTGACACAGAAGTGGAAGACAATCAGAGGATCAGACTTCTGGCAAACGGCGAGATTAAGGCAGGAGAACCGTTATTTGCGGTAGAGACGCTGGAGTAATCTGCGGAATAGAAGATGAATATGTACGGATGAGAAGGGAACTGTAACACTTCCCTGACACGCTGAGAGGATAATTGATAAATTGCCGGATACAGAAATGTTCTGGCAACGATTCATGAAAACTATGAATATATGAAAGTTACAGAGAAAATAAGATGTTATAAAAACAATGTCAGAATACCTTTCTATTGCACAGATGAAAAAGCTTCGTTAAAAGCCTGTGCAGAGAATGAAGCTATTCGGAGAAATATATAAACTTTGGAAAGGCGGGATATGGATGAAGTGGGCAGATGGTAAGATACGATGCTGCTGGGCAAATCCGAAAAATGAGCGTTACATCCGTTATCACGATGAGGAGTGGAGTGTTCCGGTACATGATGACCGGAAGCTCTTTGAAATGCTGATATTGGAGTGCTTTCAGGCGGGTCTGTCCTGGGAATGTGTTCTGAACAAGCGAGATGCCTTTCGCGTGGCTTTTGACAATTTTGATCCGGAGAAAGTCAGCGCTTACACTGAGGACAAGCTGGAAGCACTGCGGAGTAATCCCGGCATCATACGAAACCGCCTGAAAATACAGGCTGCCGTTACCAATGCATGGGCATTCCTGGAAATTCAGAAGGAGTACGGCAGCTTTTCGGACTATATCTGGCATTGGACAGATGGCAAAGTAGTCTGTGAAACTGGACGGACAAGTTCGGAACTGTCTGACCGTATATCAAAAGATTTGAAAAAACGTGGTATGAAGTTCGTGGGGACAACGGTCATCTATGCCTATTTACAGGCAGTAGGAGTTCTCTGTTCTCATGAGCAGGGCTGCTTTTTGGCAAATCAGAAAGCTGAGCATCATAATAGTTATTTATAAGACTTTTATTTCCTGATTTTTATCCATCCTGCATGAAGCAGATATACGCCTGCCGGAATCAGGGAAAGCATGTGTATATTTGTGCAGCTGCCTGTTTCTGCATATGTCGGCAGAATGAGTGTATGAAATGCAAGATAAAGGTATGTGCCTGCAGCGATGAGATTACACAGAAAAAAACTCCAGCCGAAGATACCGGAAATAGAAGCTGTAAGAATGATGATCAGCGTCAGGGTATCAGGAACAAAGGGAAGATGAATAAAATCAAATTCAGGTTTCAGGGAGAGAAATGCGAGCACTGCGTAAAGAAAAAGCACTGCATTTAATGAACTCATGATCTTAAACGGTAAACTGTAAAAAGGTGTAACAGGGCAGTTGGGCCATAGTTCAACATCCAGTTTCTGTGCAAGCTGGGTTGCTGACTTTGTAAAGGTTATATTTGTCATTACAACAGCTTTATCGCAGTCGTAGAAGTTTGCACCTGCATAGGCTTCCTGAACAGCTTTATTTCCAACGGGATGGGTGTAATATTTACATTGTATCCCGTATTTTTTTCGATGTTTGAAAGCAATGATATCGATTCCCTGGTCTCCGGAGCTTTGGGTTACTTTAATTTTTGAAAAATGTTTTCGCTTTAGTATCTTTGCACATTGATATTCAAATTCATATCCATCCATGTGTTGAATCTCCTGTATTATATAAAATGTATAGCAGTCTGCAGCAAAATAAGAATACCATGTTTGATGATAAAGAACAAGTGTTTTGCGAAGAAAAGAAGAAGGGGTTATTATTTACGTTACTGGCTGCGTTACCGAGAATGGTTACTCTTTGCGGGAATTGTGTTATAATAGTTTTTGATTTATTGTTGCTGAAAAAAGTGAACAGTTTATAGCGAGCCTATTAAATGCATTATTTACGAGGACTGCTATAGTAATTATACAAAACCGTAAGAGGGGGAGGAACATTTGAAAAATTTTGAAGAAATTATGTCGGAACGAAAAAACCGTATAGAAGCCAGAAAGGACGAGCTGATCCGCAGGAGTCTGCTGTCTGAAGAATTTCTGGAAATGATCCAGAAAAATAAAAGGCCCTTTGATCTGCTGATGTCTTACTATCAGTGTGCTGTCATGGAGATTGAGACAAAATTCAGAGTGCTGAATCAGGAGTATTCCCTGGAATATGATAAAAATCCTATCGAGGGTATTAAAACCAGAATTAAATCTTATGACAGCATTGTGCGGAAAATACGCAGAAAAAATATTCCCATGTCTTTAACTGCTATAGAAGAAAATATCAAGGATATCGCAGGTGTCCGGGTAATCTGTTCTTTTCCGGAGGATATCTATGAGCTGGCAGACAGCTTTCTGCGTCAGGATGATATTGTACTGATCGAGAAAAAAGATTATATAAAAAATCCAAAACCCAGTGGTTACAGAAGCCTGCATCTGATCGTGCAGGTGCCTATCTTTCTGCAGAAAAACAAAAAAATGGTAAATGTGGAAGTCCAGTTTCGAACTATTGCCATGGATTTCTGGGCAAGTCTGGAACATAAGCTTCGCTATAAAAAAGATATCCCGGCAGATCAGGCACAGCAATTGCAGGAGGAGCTTCTGGCGTGTGCCACCCAGAGTGCTCAGTTGGATAACCGGATGCAGGAAATTCGTAATCAACTGGTCAGCAGAGCTGATAAGGGGAATCAATCCTGAGAAAGTTCCTTATTTCAGGAACTTCCTCAATAATTTTTCATAAATTTTTCTATATGGCTGGTATCTCATTGGCAGATCCAGCCATGTTTTTTTGTCTACAATACTCTTATAGTGGGAGAAGGTATGAAAACCGTCTTTGCCATGGTAGGAACCCATTCCGCTTTCACCAAAGCCGCCAAATCCCATTTCACTGGTTGCCAGGTGGATGATGGTGTCATTGACACATCCGCCTCCGAATCCACAGCGGGAAGTAACTTTTTCCGCAGCTTCTTTGTCGGAGGTGAAGATATATAGTGCCAGAGGATGTGCCATGGAGTTGACCTTTTCGATGGCCTCATCCAGGGAATCATAGGTCAGCACAGGAAGCACAGGACCGAAGATTTCCTCCTGCATTACTGCATCCCCGAAGGTTACATTATCCATAACAGTAGGAGCGATCTGAAGAGCTCCCGGATTGTTGTCACCGCCGCAGACTACCTTGCTGGGATCGATCAGATTGCAGATACGAGTAAAGTGCTTTTCATTAATAATTTTCCCATAATTCTTATTATTCAGAGGTGTGGAACCAAACTGTTTCCTGATCTGTTTCTGGATCTGTCGGATCAGTTCATCCTTGATTTCTCTGTCGCAGTAAATATAATCAGGTGCTACACAGGTCTGACCACAGTTGAGATATTTTCCAAATACAATTCTTCTGGCTGCAAGTTTCAGGTTGGCACTTTTCTCTACAATGCAGGGGCTTTTACCGCCCAGCTCCAGGGTAACCGGGGTCAGATGTACAGATGCTTTTGCCATTACTTCCCTGCCAACATGCTGGCTTCCTGTAAAGAAAATATAGTCAAAATGTTCATTGAGAAGAGTGTTATTTTCCGCACGTCCGCCGTTTACCACAGCCACATACTGGGGATCAAAACATTCGGTGATAATGGTTTCAATCACCCGGCTGGTGTGAGGAGAGTAGGCACTTGGTTTCAGTACAACTGTATTTCCGGCTGCAATCGCATCGATCAGCGGATCAATGGTGAGCAGGAAAGGATAATTCCATGGGCTCATAACCAGGACAACACCATAAGGAGATGGCTTCTTATAACTTCTGGAAGCGAACTGGGCAAGGGGAGTCAGTACTGTTTTTTCTTTTGCATAGGAAGGTGTATGGCGGATCATGTAGCTGAGTTCTGAGAGCACAAGTCCCACTTCACACATATAGGATTCAAAGTTACTTTTTCCAAGGTCACGTTTCAGTGCTTCATTGATCAGTGGTTCATATTTCTGAATACAGGTCTTTAATTTTTTTAAGGCATCCAGCCTTTTTTCTACCGGTAAAGTGGCACCTGTGTAAAAATAGCTGCGTTGTTTCTGAACGATTTCTTTAATTTCTGTTTCTGTCATAATACATTATTTCCTTATATAATATAGATATCAGGTAACTATTGAGAGTCTGCAGGTTCCTGTATTTTGATATTTTTATAAAAAACGCTTTGCAGGATAGAAGAATATTAACAGTTACTTCTCAGCTTCTGAGGTATTTTCCTTGGAAGTCAGAGACATCAGCATGTAATAAAATTTCTCCAGTTCGGAGGCATCCATAAGCTTCGGCACAGGATACAGAGGATTGGCCTCTTTATCTGCATAATGGGCAAGCTTGGGGATATCTGTTTCCTGAATTTCTTTTACAATATTTACGATTCCAAATCGCTCTTTCATCTCTTCAATTGCCCGGATAAAAAGCTCTGCTGCTTCATGGTCCGGTGTATTTTTGTCTGCAAGTCCTGCTGCAATGGCAAGTCTGTGGAGCTTTTTGTCAATGCAGGAGCCATATTCCCGAAGTACCAGCGGCAGCAGAATGGCATTGGCAAGTCCATGGGGAACGTTGTACTGTCCACCCAGAGAGTGAGCGACTGCATGAACATATCCTACATAGGATTTGGTAAAAGCACAGCCTGCGTAGAAGGAGGCGTGGAGCATATTTCGTCTTGCCTGAATATTATCGCCATGCTCATAGGCAATGTCTATATTTTCAAAAATCAGTTTTACCGCTTTTAATGCATCCCTGCGTGTATCAATGGTGGTGGAATTTCCGATGTATGCCTCCACTGCGTGAGTCAGGGCATCCATACCTGTAGTTGCGGTGATAAATGGGGGCAGGCTTAAGGTAACCTTGGGATCCAGCACTGCATAGCGGGGAATCAGCGGGAAATCGTTGATTGCGTATTTATATCTGGTGTCTGCATCTGTGATCACAGCGGCGAGAGTGGTCTCACTTCCTGTTCCGGCAGTGGTTGGAACTGCCATGAGAAGGGGAAGCTTCTTATGCACCTTCAGGATTCCCTTCATCTGAGCCAGAGACTGATTGGGTTTGACCGCACAGGCACCGACTGCCTTGGCACAGTCCATGCTGGAACCGCCGCCGAAACCGATGATGGCATCACAGCCTTCTTTATGGTAAAGCTCCAACGCCTCGCGGACATTGACAGTAGTAGGGTTGGCAATTGTTTTGTCATAAATGGTATAGGGGATACCGGCCTCCTTTAAAGCTTTTTCCAGTCTTCTGGTAAGTCCAAGCTTCATGATACCGCCATCTGTAATGATCAGTACATGAGTACATTTGTGGCGCATGATGATCTCAGGGAGTTCTTTGACGCTTCCTGCGATTTTGGGTTTTCTGTAAGGTAAAAAGGGAATTGCAATGTGAAAAGCTTTCTGAAAAGCCCTGCAATATATTTTTCTGAGAGTGTTCATGGATAATTCCTTTCCTGGGGGCAGCCTGCTGTTTTGCAGACTGCCGGACAGCAGTTACTTCAGAAAAAAATATAACAAGGTAAAAAAGAAAAGTCAATATATTTTGATATTCAAAATTTATCTTTGGTAAAAGAGCTTATTTTAATATATATAAAAATAGCAGAAGCAACTTTATATGAACATATGCATAAAATTTTACAAAACTACGAAAATCAGTTGACAATGGAGTAAGTTTATACTAACCTAAAGTTAGCGAAGTATAACAATATTGTAAAACAGCAGTGTTATTATATTAAAGAATTAAAGAAATTTGCTCCACAGGAAGTGGATATGAGGGAGGAATGAAAAAATGTTTCTGCAGATACAGGGAATTCAGAAGTCTTTTGGTGCAGGGGACAGCCGGGTGGATGTGCTTAAAGGGCTGGATCTTGACATTGAGAGAGGAGAGTTTTGTGTGCTTCTGGGGCCGTCTGGTTCCGGTAAGTCTACGCTTCTGAATATTATCGGTGGGATTGACAGTGCAGACGAGGGAAATCTGGTCATAGACGGGGAGCGTCTGGCAGATATGTCGGAGAAGAATCTGTCTTTGTACAGGCGTAAGCATCTGGGATATATTTTTCAGATGTATAATCTGATCCCCAATCTTACAGTGCGGGAGAATATAGAGGTGGGAGCCTATCTCAGTGATAAGCCTCTGGATGTAGATGAACTGCTCCATACGCTGGGAATCTATGAGCACCAGAGAAAGCTTCCCAATCAGCTTTCCGGCGGTCAGCAGCAAAGGACTGCCATTGGCAGAGCCATTGTAAAGAATCCGGATATTCTTCTTTGCGATGAGCCTACAGGAGCCCTGGATTATAATACCTCCAAGGAAATCCTGAAGCTGATCGAGACGGTAAACCAGAAATACGGCAACACCATCGTCATGGTAACGCATAACGATGCCATCAAAGATATGGCTGACCGGGTGGTGAAGCTTCGCGATGGGATGATCCGCAAAAATTACCTCAATGAGCATAAGATCCCGGCAGCAGAGCTTGACTGGTAAGGAGGCATATGATGAAAAATCCTTTACGCAAACGTCTGCCCAGAGAACTGAAGGGAGAACTGGGCAAGTATCTGGTTGTATTTATCCTGATGGTTGCATCCATTGGATTTGTGTCAGGCTTTCTGGTTGCAGATAACAGTATGCTTATTGCTTACAATGAAGGTTTTGAGAAGTACAACATAGAAGACGGAAACTTTCGCACAGCAGAGCAAGTCCACAAAACCCAGAGAGAAGAAATAGAGGCGCTGGGTGTGAAGCTGTATGATAATTATTATGTGGAGGAACCTCTGGATAATGGAAGCACCATGCGTTTTTTTAAAAACAGGCAGCAGGTGGACAAGGTCTGCCTGATGAAGGGAGAGCTGCCTGCCGGGACAGGAGAGATTGCCATTGACAGAATGTATGCAGACAACAACAATCTGTCTGTGGGAGATACGCTCCGGAGCGGAAAAAGAACCTGGAAGATTACCGGCCTGGTGGCACTTTCCGACTACAGCTGCCTGTTTCAGAATAACAACGATTCCATGTTTGATGCTGTGAAATTTGGGGTTTCTGTTGTGACTGAGGAGGAGTTTGATTCTTTGGATCAGGAAAAACTGCAGTACAATTATTCCTGGATCTATGACGAAAAACCGAAGACAGAAAAGGAAGAGAAAGAAGTTTCCGAGGATCTGATGGAGGATATGGGAAAGATTGTCACACTGGAGGCTTTTGTACCCCGGTATCTGAATCAGGCCATTACTTTTACAGGGGATGATATGGGTGGAGACAAGGCCATGATGATCATGCTTCTTTATATTATTATGGTGATCATGGCCTTTGTATTCGGAATTACCATCAGCAATACGATACGGAAAGAAGCCGGTGTTATCGGTACCTTACGTGCGTCCGGATATACCAGACAGGAACTGATTCTTCACTATATGACACTTCCGGTGCTGGTTACTTTTGTGGGTGCACTGATCGGAAATATCCTTGGATACACTGTATTAAAGGATGTATGTGCAGATATGTATTATGGAAGCTATAGTCTTCCGACTTATGTGACCGTATGGAATGGGGAGGCATTTGGGCTTACAACTCTGGTTCCGGTAGTTATTATGCTGGTGGTAAATTACGGAGTGCTCAGATATAAGCTGAAGCTGTCACCGTTAAAATTCCTGCGCAGGGATCTGTCGGGAAGAAAGCAGAAGAGGGCAATTTATCTGAGTCCGAAGATGAAAATCTTTTCCAGATTCCGGCTTCGGGTGATTTTTCAGAATATGAGTAATTATATGGTTCTGTTTATCGGGATCCTGTTTGCAAATCTGCTACTGATGTTTGGATTGTTGCTTCCTTCGGCACTGTCCCATTACCAGGTGGAAATCCAGAACAATATGCTGGCAAAATACCAGTATATGCTTCAGGTTCCGGTCAGCGCAGTAAGTGGAAATAAATTTGACGGTCTGATCTCTCTGCTGGAGTTTTATATGGATTCCAGAACAGACAATGAAGATGCAGAGGAATTTTCTGCTTATTCCCTGAATACACTGCCAGGAAAATATAAGAGTGAGGAAGTACTGCTTTACGGGATCGAACCGGACAGCAGGTATGTAACGATAGATTTTAATAATACAAAAGATAAAAAAGATGAAGCAGGGAATAAAGAAAAAGCAGATAACAAGAATACGGCAAATGCAGAAAAAGAAAGCGCAGCAGTTTATATTTCGAGCGCATATGCGGATAAATTCCTGCTTCATGTGGGGGATACCATCACTCTGAAAGAAAAATACGAAAAAGAGAAATATTCGTTTAAAATAGCAGGAGTTTATGATTATACGGCTGCCTTGTGTGTGTTTATGCCCCGCAGTGAACTGAATGATATTTTTGATCTGGGAGAGGATTATTACAGTGGGTATTTCTCAGATACAGAGCTTACAGATATCAAGAGCCAGTATATAGGATCTGTAGTTGACCTTGATGCACTGACAAAGATCTCCAGACAGCTGGATGTATCCATGGGAAGTATGATGGGTATGGTAAACGGATTTGCCATTATGATCTATATGGTACTGATCTATCTTCTTTCCAAGATCATTATCGAAAAAAATGCCCAGTCTATTTCAATGGTAAAAATCCTGGGCTATACAAATGGCGAGATCAGCAAGCTATATATTATGTCCACGTCTTTGGTGGTGGTGTTCTGTCTGCTTTTGAGTCTGCCGCTAGAAACAGTAATCATGAAAGTTCTGTTCCGGGAGATGATGCTGTCCAGTATTTCCGGATGGATCACGCTCTGGATCGACCCGATGATCTATGTGCAGATGTTTGCAGCAGGAATCATTACATACGGAATCGTTGCTTTGCTGGAATTTCGGAGAGTGAAGAAGGTTCCTATGGATGAAGCCTTAAAAAATGTCGAGTAGGACAAAATTTGATAAAAATTTGACATTGTCTGGAATTTGTGGTACGGTTACACAGGAAACTGTTAGAGCGGCACGCTCTAGACCAATCAGTTGGAATAGGAGATTATTATGAGAAAAAGAACAACTTCAAGAGCAAAGGAAACTATTAAAGAAGCAACAACAAAGGCTACAGAAGCAGTCAAAGAGACAGTTGAGAAAACAACTGTAAAGGCTTCAGAAGTAATTGAAGAAGCAAAAGACGCTGCAGCTGATATTGCGAAGGCTCCGGTTGTAGAAGAAGCAAAAGAAACTGTAAAGAAAGCAGTAAAAGAAGTGGCTAAAAATATCGACATCAAAAAATTCGCAGAAACAACTATCGAATTACCTGGTTTTGCAGTTACAATGAGCTCCATCGAGGAAGCAATCAAAAAAGACATCAAAGACAAAGGCATCGAAGGAAAAGAAATCAGCGTTTATGTAAATGTTGAGCAGAAAGCCGCTTACTACACAGTAGACGGACAGGGCTCTGACGATTACAGAATCGACCTGAATACATTATAATCTGTAAGCATTTTTTATAAACCGAAAATGGATGTCTGCAGGGATCCGGAAAGAAAATCTGCAGACATAAAAACAGCAGGATTGTTCATAGAATGAACAGACCTGCTGTTTTGCTTATTTATGATAGAACCACACTGCGGCGGATATGGATGATATCTCAGGAAGCTTTCTGCTCAAACAGATCCTCCCTTGTAATATTCTGTGCCCATTTCCCCTGGCGGTAATGATGGAATACCCATGGCCATTTCACAAACTCATCTGTACAGAGCAGGAAGTAAACCCACAATACCGGAAGCTTCAGGACAAAGGCCGCAAAAAATCCCAGAGGTACCGCATATACCCACATATCAATGGTATCGCAGATCAGTCCGAACTTCGTATCACCGCCTGCGCGGAATACCCCGGCGATCAGGGCTGTGTTTACCGCAGAACCCATAATATAATAGGTATTGATAAGCAGCATGTACTTCAAATAATGCATTGCCCCGTCACTTAAGGATGCAAATCTCAGGACCAGAGGCGTGATGGCAAATACGATCACACCGCCAATGGCACCGGCTATAATGGTCATCTTCAGCATTCTGGAAGCATACACCTTCGATTTCTCCAGATCCCCTTTTCCCATTACATTTCCAAGAAGAATCGTTCCCGCACTGGCAATTGCAAAGCAGAACACAGAACCGATATTGCGGACAACCGTAACCAGAGAGTTGGCTGCAACGGCATCTGTTCCGAGATGTCCCAGGATCACAGAGTACATGGAGAAAGCAACACTCCAGGAAATGTCATTTCCAAGAGCGGGAAGTGACAGCCGGACGAAGTCGCCAAACAGCACCTTACTGCGGATAAACATAAAGGTCAGGTTCAATTTAACATCTTTGCTCAGGAAAGAAACGATCACGCATGCTACCAGTTCGATCAGTCTGGAAGCAGCAGTTGCAATGGCAACACCTGTAGCTCCCAGCTTCGGTGCGCCGAAAAGCCCGAAGATAAAAGTAGCATTCAGGATAATATTCAATATAAAAGCCAGCATATTCAATGCCATACTGATCGTTACACGTCCGATACTGCGCAAAATCGCCAGATAAATCTCTGTAATTCCCCAGCAGAGATATGTAATTCCCATAATCCTAAGATAAGAAGAACCGATAGAGATCAGTTCCTGATCAGAAGTAAAAATCTTCATCATAAGCTGAGGAGCAGTCAATGCGATCAGTGCTACGATTCCCGAGATTATGATGGAAAAGCGGAGAGCAATTCCCTCGATCGCATGAATAGCCTGCATATTATTTTTTCCGAAATACTGCGCACACAGAAGAGATGCGCCTGTACCAAGTCCATAATATACCATAAACAGGATATTGGAGTAATTGGCAGCCAGAGACACCGCAGAAATCGCAGACTGTCCCACATAATTAAGCATAATTACATCTGCGGAGTTAACCGCTGCACTGAGCAGATTCTGGATAATGATCGGAATCGTCAGTTTAAGCATCTGCCGGTAAAAATTATCCTTACCGGACGATAATGTGTTTATCATATTTACCCCCGTAATAAGTATTTGCCCGATCAGGCAGTTTTATTAGTCTGCTTTCAGCATAATCCTTCCGGCAGAAAAACGCTATCGGTATTTTGACTGATTTCTACGTTATTTTGACTTTTGAGTCCTTAAACAAATCAACTTTGCTTATAATACCTTGCACAAAAGAAGTCGGACTGATATAATTCGTATGTATTTTGAGAGGAATACATACTGTGACTGATAAAAAATATAATGGGAGAAGTTTATGGCGACATTACAGCAATTAGATATGAATATTTTACTGTGGATCCAGGAACATTTAAGGGTGGATGCCCTGACTCCGTTCTGGAGAGCAGTCACCTTCCTCGGAAACGGAGGATGGTTCTGGATCGTATTATGTGTGCTTCTGATCTGTTTCGGGAAAACACGCAAAACAGGAGTGACAGCGGCACTCTCGCTGCTGTCAGGGTTTCTGATCACAAATCTGCTGATAAAAAATGCAGTAGCCCGTCCAAGACCTTTTGATACTTATACACAGATCATTCCGCTGATCACCAGACCGAAAGACTATTCATTTCCATCCGGCCATACCTGCGCTTCCTTTGCCGTTGCACTGGTCTGTCTGCGGATGCTGCCCGGGAAATGGGGAATTTTACCTGTTGTTCTGGCCGGAATGATTGCTTTTTCCAGACTCTATCTGGGCGTACATTATCCGGGGGATGTTCTGGCAGGATTTCTGGTGGCATTGCTCACAAGTACAGTGGCATGCAGGCTGATGCGGAGAACATTTTCACCTCAGAAAAGCTGACCGGTTCAGAAGAAAACTTCCGGGGGGAAATACAAAAAAGATATGCAAAAATCAGCAGAAAAATATTCGAATGTAAAGTGTAAAGGATAATCTTGTAATGAACAAAAATGAAATCTATATAAAGAGCGGAACCAATTACAAAGAAATGACAAAGGAACTGCTGGCACAGTGCGGCCTGGCGTCTGTAATTTCAGATAAAAAGATGCAGATTGGTATCAAGCCTAATCTTGTATCACCTTCCGAGGCTTCATGGGGAGCTACCACACATCCGGAAATTGTGGCGGGAATTATTGAGTATCTGCAGGAAAACGGATATGGAAATATTGCCATTCTGGAAGGCTCCTGGGTGGGAGATAAGACCACAGAAGCATACGAAGTGTGCGGATATCGTGAACTAACGGAAAAATATCAGGTGCCTTTTTGGGATATGCAGAAAGACAAGGGGATTGAAAGAGATTGCAGGGGGATGAAACTGAATGTCTGTGAACGTGCGGCAAATATTGATTTTCTGATTAATGTTCCGGTATTGAAAGGCCATTGTCAGACAAAGATCACATGTGCATTGAAAAATATGAAAGGATTGATCCCCAATACAGAGAAGCGTCATTTTCATGCGATGGGACTGCATGAACCGATTGCACATCTGAATGCGGGGCTCCATCAGGATTTTGTCGTGGTTGATAACATTTGCGGAGATCTGGATTTCGAGGATGGCGGAAATCCGGTAGTGATGAACCGTATCTGGGCGGGGACGGATCCGGTACTGATCGATTCTTATGTATGTCAGATCATGCATTATACAACGAAAGATGTACCGTATATTGAACTGGCAGAGAAGCTTGGGGTTGGAAGTACTGATCTGAAAAATTCCCACATCGTATACTGTGAGGAAAATGCCCGCAAAGAACTTCCGAAATCAAGAAAAGTGGTAGAACTTCAGGATGCAGTAGAAGAAGTAGAATCCTGCAGTGCCTGCTATGGTTATCTCATCCCGGCTCTGGAAATGCTTAAAAATGACGGCCTTTTCGAGAAACTGGACACGAAAATCTGCATCGGCCAGGGATACCGCGGAAAAACAGGAAAACTGGGTGTAGGTGCATGCACCTGTAAATTTGAACATAACGTAAAGGGATGTCCTCCAACAGAGAATCAGATTTATGATTTCCTGAAGCAGTATATTCTGGGGGAAAATAAATAATATGATTCAGGGTCCCAGGTTCAAAAAGTCGTTCGTGCCTGCATGATAAGACTTTTGAATCTGGAACCCTGTTTGATTTTACAATGCCATCTTTATCATCTGTATAATTTTATCCTGCTCAAATTTACTGCTGTCAAATGCCAGATGATACTGGGAAATATCTTTCCATTTCTTATCTGTAAAGTACTCATAATAAGTACGCCGTTCTTTATCCACTTTCTTAACCAGCTTCTGTGCACTTTTTTCTTCCCGTCCCGTACGCTCGATGACAGTCTGTACACGATACTCAAATGGTGCATGGATAAATACGCTCAGGCATTTATTGTCGAGGATGTGATTGGCGCATCGGCCAACGATCACACAATCTTCTTTCTCAGCAGCATCCAGAATAATCTTTCGCTGAAGATCAAAGAGCACATCATTCATGGGAACAAAGTGAAAATCGCTGTCCATCTGAAGTTCATGGTCAATGGGAAAACGCCACTGGCTGCCACGTTTCTCATCAACCTTGGCAAGCAGATCAAAAGGAATATTCTCTTTCTGAGCTGCAATATCGATCAGCTCTTTGTCATAAAAAGCAAATCCAAGTTCCTCTGCAAGAGTCCTGCCGATCAGACGACCGTTACTGCCGAGCATCCTGTTTATGGTGATTACACGTTTACTCATAATCAAAACCCCCTTTGTGATCTCCCTGTTACTGCTGATCTGTTTACAGTAACATATGTTTTTTATTTGTTAACATTATAACACTAATGTCAGAAAAATACCAGCAAAATACATAAAAAAACAAAAATAATACAGATATATTTATATATGGTATACAAAATGATGGGATGATGGAAAAATAATACCACAGATATCCTGAGGAAGGAACAGCAGAAGAAGATGATTGCCGGTTATCCGCACAGATTCCCAGATGATTGTGTAATTCCTGCTGATTTTCCTGTCATATTTTGGATATTTTTATCAATAGACATCGAGATTTGTCTTATGATAAAATTATATTGGAAAATTTATTTATAAGATTGACGATATTTATAGATTTTTGCTTTAAGTTATGTTATTATACTTAATTGGCTGTCTGGCGGAAACAGACAGAAGTTTACCGGATACGGATCATACAAAGATCTGTGGAAGTGCTGCTGTATAAAAGAGAACAGCAGCAAAAACGACGAATATGATAAAAAAGTTAAAGTAAAGTATGGAAGAAAGGGATACGATACATAATGCTGAAAATCAAAAGCTATGTAAAGGTAAACAGTCTGGCGGAAGCTTATGAACTGAACCAGAAGAAAACAGCCCGTATTCTTGGGGGAATGGTCTGGATGAAAATGGGCAACAGAGCAATATCCACAGCGATTGATCTTTCCGGTCTGGGGCTGGATGCGATTTCGGAGAATGATGACGAATTTGTCATCGGATGTATGACTCCGCTTCATGACCTGGAGACAAATGAAGCTCTGAATACCTACACACATGGAGCTATGAAAGAAAGCCTTTGCCACATTGTAGGCGTACAGTTCAGAAACTGTGCCACTGTGGGAGGAAGCATTTATGGAAGATATGGTTTCTCAGATGTTCTGACCATGTTCCTGGGAATGGATACATGGGTAGAATTATATGATGCAGGCCGTATTCCACTGACTGAATTTGTAAATATGAAGAAGGACAATGACATCCTTGTAAATATCATCGTGCGAAAAGAGCCACTTCTTACCTGTTACTTAAGTCAGAGAAACATAAAAACAGATTTCCCGGTGCTGACCTGTGCAGCTTCTGTGATCGGAAATGAGGCAAGGACTGTGATAGGTGCCAGACCTGCACGTGCCATGATCGTGGAAGATAAGAAGCAGATCCTGAAGAATTTCCGGAACATGACAAAAAAGCAGAAGGAAGAGGCGATCGAAGCCTTTGCAGAATATGCGGCAGAGAACGTTCCTACTGCAGGCAATATGCGAGGATCAAAGGAATACAGAACCCTTCTTGTAAAAGTATTGACAAGAAGAGCCTGGGAAGCAGTAGGAGGGATGAAAAATGAATATTAATTTCTGGCTTAACGGAGTGAACCGCCACGCAGAGATCTCTCCGGATACACTGCTGATTGATTTCTTAAGAGAACAGGGCTGTTTCAGCGTGAAAAGAGGCTGCGAAACTGCGAACTGTGGTCTTTGCACAGTTCTTATGGACGGTCGTCCGGTGCTTTCCTGCAGTACACTTGCAGCACGCATTGAGGGAAAGAAAATCGTTACATTGGAAGGAATGCAGAGAGAAGCGCAGGAGTTTGGAAGCTTTCTGGCGAATGAAGGTGCGGAACAGTGCGGTTTCTGCAATCCGGGATTTATCATGAATGTATTTGCGATGCTCAACGAGATCAAAGATCCCACAGAGGAGCAGATCAAAGAATATCTTGCGGGAAATCTGTGCAGATGTTCCGGTTTTGTTTCCCAGACAAGGAGTATCCTGAAGTTCCTGAAATATAAGAAAGCACAGGAGGAAGCATAAAGATGAAATATGTAAATCAACCTGTACGTAAAACAGATGCAATGTCACTGGTAACCGGAAAGCCTGTCTATACAGATGATCTGGCACCAAGGGACTGCCTGATCGTGAAGATACTGAGAAGTCCCCACGCCAACGCCTGGGTGGAAGATATTAAAACAGGTACTGCCGAGAAGGTGGCCGGAATTGCATGTATCCTTACCTATAAAAATGTGCCTCAGAAACGTTTTACCCTTGCCGGCCAGACTGCACCGGAGATGAGTCCGGATGACAGACTGATCCTTGACCGTCATGTACGTTTTGTGGGAGATGCAGTTGCCATTGTTGCGGGTGAGACAGAAGAGGCGGTAGATAAAGCATTGAAGAGAATCCGCGTAGATTACCGCGTGGAGACACCGGTTCTGGATATCCACAAGGCAAAAGATAATCCGATCCTGGTCCATCCGGAGGATGACTGGAAGCTGAAAATTCCTCTTGGCGGAGACAACAAAAGAAACTTATGTGCATCTGCAGTGGAAGAACATGGAAATGTAGATGAAGTTCTGGCAAAGTGTAAATATACTGTAGAGCGCACTTATCATACAAGAGCAAACCAGCAGACTATGATGGAGACTTTCCGCACAGCCTGCTATATGGATCATTTCGGCAGACTGATCGTTCTGTCCTCAACACAGATCCCATTCCATGTGCGAAGGATCGTTGGAAGGGCACTGGACATTCCTGCTTCCAAAGTACGTGTGATCAAGCCAAGGATCGGTGGCGGCTTTGGTGCAAAGCAGACCTCTGTCAGTGAGATCTATCCGGCGATCGTGACCTGGAAAACAGGCCGCCCGTCCAAGATGATCTTCTCCAGATATGAGTCCATGATCTGCTCTTCACCGCGCCATGAGATGGAGATCACAGTACGCGCAGGTGCAGATGAAAATGGTATCATCAAGGCAATTGATCTTTATACTTTGTCCAACACTGGGGCATACGGAGAACACAGTTCTACAACAGTAGGACTCAGCGGTCATAAATCAATCGCTCTTTACAGACATACAGAAGCCTACAGGTTTGCTTTTGATGTTGTCTATACAAATGTGCAGGCTGCAGGTGCCTATCGTGGTTATGGTGCAACCCAGGGTATTTTTGCAGTGGAATCTGCAGTAAATGAGCTGGCACATAAGATGGGAATGGATCCTGTTAAGGTAAAAGAAATGAATATGCCTGTAGAGGGCGGTCCTCTTCCGGGATATTCGGATGTTCCTTATGCACAGAGCTGTTCCATGGACCGCTGTATGGCGCGCGCCAAAGAGATGATGGACTGGGATTCCAAATATCCATGCAGGGATATGGGAAATGGAAAGGTCCGCGGAGTCGGTGTTGCCATGGCTATGCAGGGATCCTCTATTGCAGGAGTTGACGTAGGCGGCGCAGATATTAAGCTGAATGAAGATGGTTCTTATACACTGGCACTTGGATGTACGGATATGGGAACCGGCTGTGATACCGTTATGGCACAGATCGCGGCAGACTGTCTGAATACACCTATGGACAACATAGTAGTATTCAGCGTGGATACGGATATCTCTCCTTATGATTCCGGCTCCTATGCTTCCGCCACAACCTATACCACCGGTGTAGCGGTTATGAAGGCCTGTGAGGAGCTGAAGAAAAAAATCTGTAAGCTTGGCGCAGAGATGATGGAAGTAGATGAGAGAAAAGTTGATTTTGACGGTTCCTGTGTATTCTATGATGAGACACTTGAGATAAGTGATGGGGCAGAGGGAAATGCAGCAGGTCATATGACAGATGCAGAAGAGGGCTATAGTGTTGATATGGATGCTATCAGTTCTGAAAATGCCCAGAAGAAAGTTTCATTGGAAGATATTGCATTAAAGAGCACTTTCTTTAACAATATTGAGCTTCAGGTTGTGAAACAGCATTCTTCACCGATCTCGCCGCCGCCGTTTATGGTAGGTATGGCAGAAGTAGAGGTGGATACAGAGACAGGCAGTGTGGATGTTCTGGATTATGTGGCGGTTGTTGACTGCGGTACACCGATCAATCCGAATCTTGCACGTGTACAGACGGAGGGCGGTATTGCACAGGGAATTGGCATGGCTCTCTGGGAAGATGTACAATATACAGATAAAGGTAAGATCCGCAACAACTCTTTTATGCAGTATAAGATCCCAACCAGACAGGATATCGGAAATATCCGCGTGGATTTCGAGTGCAGTTACGAAAAGAGCGGTCCTTTTGGTGCCAAATCCATTGGTGAGCTTGTAATTGATACTCCATGTCCGGTATTGGCTGAGGCAATTTATAATGCAACAGGTGTGCGTCTGACAGAGCTTCCGATGACTCCTGAGAAGATTGCCATGGAGATTTTGAAGAATCGCGAATCCATCCGGTCAGGGACAAAGGTGGAAGAATGAGAGAATTATGCCTTGCCTGTGCAGGTTTTGCCCTGGAGTTTATAGTTTTTTATGCAGCAGGCATTGTTCTGGTCCGGATATTGAAAGTAAAAGGGGATTGTTCCCTGACTTTCATACTGGGATATCTGGTTTACTTTGCAGTGTTTGAACTGGTGATCGTACCGATGACACTGAAATGGGTATCCCTGACAGCTGCGGCTTATATATGGGCAGGAATCATGGCTCTGGTTATCTGCGCAGCTGTGATCTGCACAATAAAAAAACAACGGAAAATACGTGCCGGACAAACGGAAACATGTAGTGGGATTTTTGGAAGCATTTCTGAAATATGGAAAAATCACTCTGTGATGATTATCCTTGCAGGTGCCGTAGTATTGCTGCAGTGTCTGATCGTGATCTTTTACGAGGATACAACAGTAGATGCGGCGTATTATGTAGGTACAGTGAGTACTTCTGTATACACAGATACTCTTGGCAGATATAATCCTTTTAACGGAGCGATCCAGAAGGCATTTCAGGCCAGATATGTTTTTTCCGCATATCCGATGCATAATGCAGTGTGGTGCAGACTTCTGGGAATCCATCCCATTGTGCAGGCAAAGCAGGTAATGTCATGTATGAATGTAGTGACTGCCAATCTGATCATTTATCAGATCGGTAAGAGACTGTTTGACGGAAACAGGAAGAAAGCAGATCTGATGCTTGTCTTTGTCTGTGTTTTACAGCTGTTTTGCGGTACGATTTATTCCTCCGGAACTTTTTTCTTTACCAGAAGCTACGAGGGAAAAGCCATCCTTGCCAATATTGCCATCCCTGCAGTTCTTATGTGTGCCGTCTGGTATCTGCAGGAGAAAAACAGCAGGAATGTCTGGATCATATTGTTTGTCACAGCGGTCAGTGCGCTGACATTTTCCGGTTCTGCTATCATCTTTCCTATCGTGATCGCAGCGGGAATGGCTCCGGCGGCAGTTATGAATAAGAGATTTTCGGGGCTGGTATATTGTGCAGTGTGTATGCTTCCGTCGGCATTATATGCAGCTGTATTTTTTGCATGCAGAATCGGTCTGCTGACGCTGGCTGCATCATAATACAGAAAGGAGAAAAAATGGCAGGTGTAACAATTCAGGAACTGGGACTGCGCTTTGTTGATGCATGTATGAGGCTGTACTGGGGTTCCTGCTGGTATCCTCTTCTGTTTGCTGTAGGACTGATCTGCACACTGGTCCTGGGGAGAAAAAGAAAGTCCGGGATATTTGTCGGCTATACAGTATTTCTGCTGCTGACAGTATATAATCCGCTGGTTGTAAAATATCTTATCGCAAAGGTGAAGTTTGAGAATGAATATTACCGGTTTATCTGGATTCTTCCTGTGATCCCGGCGGTTGCCTACTATGGAGTCAGACTTGTGACCGCTTTTAGAAAGACCTGGATAAAAGTTCTTATGGCTGCAGCTGTGCTGACAGGTTTTGTGATCCTGGGAAATCCGCTGGACGGGGTAGTGACCAATTTTGCAATGGCAGAGAATATTTATAAGGTGCCCAATGATCTGCGTGCAGTCTGCGACGTGATCCACCAGAACCAGGGGAATGATTTTCCAAGGGTTGTTTTTGACGGCAGTCTTAACAGCATTGTGCGACAGTATGATGCGGGGATCGCCACTGTAATAAGCAGAAATGCAAGTATCTACAGATCAGGCAGTACAGTGGCGGGAAACTATGATGAGAACAGCAGTTTCTATAAAAGACAGAAAGCATTGCTGGATGTGATCGATTATCATATCTATGAAGATAAAGAAGGGTTTCAGGCTGCGTTGAAGAAATCAAAGACAGATTTCGTAGTAACACAGATCGGGCTGGTTGACCATGATTTTCTGACAGAGTGTGGTTGTGAACTGATCGCACAGACGGAATCCTGCTACATTTACAGATTTGATTATAGCAATCCTCGTAAATAATGCATATTGATCCGGCTCATCAGAGCGTGAAATTCTGCCAAGCTGTTTCAAATGCATTAATTAAGAGGCGTGCTATGATCGAAATATCATATATCTTACAAGAGAAGGAGAAAAGAAATGAAAAGTAACATAAAAAGACTTTCGCTCTGCCTTTCAGCACTGATGCTGCTGATACTGGCAAGTCCGCTGACTGTACTTGCAGCAGAGGAAGAGGTGGCTGCATCTGCGAAATTTTACGGCACATTCTGGTCGTTGGTTCCGCCGCTTGTTGCCATTGCACTGGCACTGATCACCAAAGAAGTATACAGTTCACTGTTTGTAGGAATACTGGTTGGTGCACTGTTTTACTCTAATTTTAATTTCGAAGGAACAATCCTTCATATTTTTGAAGGCGGAATGATCAGCGTTCTGACAGATTCTTATAATATGGGTATCCTGATCTTCCTTGTTATTCTGGGAACCATGGTATGTCTGATGAACAGGGCAGGCGGTTCCGCAGCATTCGGACGCTGGGCCGGTAAGAGGATTAAAAGCAGAGTTGGTGCGGAACTCTCAACCATCATTCTTGGTGTACTGATCTTTATTGACGATTATTTTAACTGTCTGACAGTAGGAAGCGTTATGCGTCCTGTGACAGATAAGCACAATGTGTCCCGCGCAAAGCTGGCGTACCTGATCGATGCCACAGCAGCACCGGTATGTATCATTGCACCGATTTCTTCATGGGCTGCGGCAGTCAGCGGATTTGTAGAAGGAGAGGATGGAATTACCCTGTTTGTACATGCAATTCCCTATAACTTCTACGCACTGCTTACGATCTTCATGATGGTGGCAATGGTTCTTATGAAAGTAGAATTCGGAACAATGGGTGTTCATGAGACAAATGCTTTAAAAGGTGATATCTACACAACACCTGCACGTCCTTATGCAAACGCGGCTGAAGATGAGAAAAGTAATCCGCGTGGCAAGGTGATCGATCTTCTGATCCCGATCGTAAGCCTTGTAATATGCTGCGTAATCGGTATGATCTATACAGGTGGTTTCTTTAGCGGAACTGATTTTGTAACTGCATTTTCACAGAGTGATGCATCTGTGGGACTGGTGCTTGGAAGCTTCTTCGGACTGGTTATCACGATTGTTTTATATCTGATACGTCGTGTTATGAATTTCAGAGACTGTATGGCGTGTATTCCGGACGGATTCAAGGCAATGGTACCTGCGATCCTGATCCTTACTTTTGCCTGGACATTGAAGGCCATGACAGACAGCCTTGGTGCATCTGTATTTGTATCTGCAATTGTTAAAAGCTCTGCAGGCGGGCTGATGAATTTCCTTCCTGCAATTATCTTTGTGATCGGGGCTGTTATCGCATTTGCGACAGGTACTTCATGGGGAACCTTTGGTATCCTGATCCCGATTGTTGTTAATGTATTCTCAGGAACAAATCATGAACTGATGATCATCTCTATTTCTGCATGTATGGCAGGTGCTGTATGTGGAGATCACTGTTCACCGATTTCCGATACAACCATCATGGCATCAGCAGGTGCACAGTGTGAACATGTAAATCATGTCAGCACACAGCTTCCCTATGCAATGGTTGCAGCAGCAGTATCTTTCCTGACTTATATTATCGCAGGATTTGTACAGACAGCATGGATCGCACTTCCGGCAGGAATCATTCTTATGGCGATCACCCTGGTGATCATCCGATTAAAATTCGACGATCTGAAAATGTAAATAAAACCGGGCAGTCAGCACAATGCATGACTGCCCATAATTTTTGACTTGTAACAAAATAATGCATCTTTTGTAACAAAATAAAAAACTTTACTTTTTTCGGTAATTATGATAATATAGACCTTGTATTAAATAAATTATATAAATCCTTTGAAAATCAGATTTTCAAGATACGCGCCTGTAGCTCAGTGGATAGAGCAGTGGTTTCCGGTACCATGAACAACCGACTTAGAGCCTTATAAAACAAGCACTTCTTAAAAACTTCACCCTTATTTCACCCTTATTAAATCGAAAAGAGGTAGTTAAAAAATGGCAAGAGTAAGAAAAGTAGAGCTTACATCAGAAGAAATTAAGGCACAAATTACATCTATAGAAGAACAAATTACTAAGCTTACAGAAGATATCAAAGGCTTGAGAGTGCAGAAAAAGAATCTTTCTAAAGATCTTGTTGCAGCAGAGAAGAAAGAAGCAGCCGTAAAAGAAGAACAGTCTATGAAAGATCTTGCCAAATTACTTCGAGAAAAAGGACTTTCTGTAGAAGACGTTCGGAATATGCTTGATAAAGAATCAAAGTAAAAAAATGGGTAGCCAAGTATAATGCTTGACTACCCATAAATTATAGTACATTGTCTTTTGTATATCTGACTTCCAGAGATTCAATATCTGGAAGTAATTTCTCATGATAAATATCATTTCCACCAGCCTTTTCATAAAGCTTTCCCATCTCTAGGAATGTCTTTAATCCATCCGGTGTGATGTACCCTTGTGCCATAAAGTCTCTATGCATTCTCCAGAGAGAACTTCTAAATGATGCTACAGTACACTCATCTTGATTAGTTATAAAGTTCTGCATCAAAGTTGTAAGATCAGTAAGCTGTGTGCTCAGAGTATTTTGATTTGTTCTCAGATCATCTCTGATATTAATGGACTGGTCATGATAATTATGTTGAGACTGCTCAAAATTAGCAATTTTCTGTTCCATATCAGACAACTTCTTCTCTAAAGCTTTCTTCTGTAGAGATGCTTTTGTTTCGAGACCAAGAACATCAAGAAGTTTCTCCCATCCAGCTTTTAAAGCTATAACAAGCATTGCACAAAGAAGTAAAGATATGATCACATTGATCTCACCAAACTCATGGATTTTCTGTATCTGTTCAATACCCATGACGTACCTCCTTATGCCTTAATGATATATTTGGCTGATACATAGCCAACATATTCTTTTTTAGTGATTGATACTTTGTACCATCTGTCACCTTTAGTATCTTTTGTAACTCCGAGGACATTAATAAGATTGTCTTTATTTAACATCGGATACTCTGGAAGTAACGGATGTTCAGTACCGGGTTTTTTGCGAACATTCAATTTACTTGCAGTTACTTTTCCTACAAATGGATATTTTTTTGTAGTTGTTGCAGCAGGAGTATTAGGATTTTTAATGTTAGATTTTTCTACATACCCTATATATTTTGCAGCGATACGAACCTGATATCTTGTACCAGATTCACCGATGATATCCACAAGATTACCTGCATTAAGTTTAGGATATGTACTTAACTTAGAAGCTCCTGTAGCGCCTGAGAATACATCTGTTCCATTAGCTGTACAAGAACCTACCCATGCAGTATAAGATGGCTGTACAGGTGCAGTAGATGTTAAAATAGATGTGACAATAGAATAGTCTGGACGACAGAATTTAGTGCCTGGGAGATTTGAATTATAATAACTCTTAGCATAAACTCCACCACCATTTGGAACAATAGAAGAGCCTCCTGAAGTGTTACCTTCAATAGTATAAAATTTATCTCCTTCGACTTTTGTTACTAATCCAGTATGAGCGAATGTACCATTACGATAGAAGATTACAATGTCTCCTCGCTGTGGATTTGCATACTTTGTGAAGAGATTTCCAAGAGTAGGACAGTATACATAAGGCCAATGTTTAAGGAGTTTTTTAGCTACATCAAGACCGAATGTTTTCATCATGCACCAACTCACAAACGCTGCACACCAAGCCTGTGCCTGATACTGAGGATATACGTCTCTCCAGTATTTAGTGTAGTTATTGTAACCTGCATTTGCAGTTTTATCATCAAGCTGAGAATTAGATTTCTTCTCTAAATATCCAACCTCATTTTCAGCGCAAGCAATAAGAGCATCAATAGCTTTATCTTTATTCATAGTATCACTTCCTTGTGTTGTTGGTTTGAGAGAGTTTGTAGAAGTAGTAGAAGATTTAGAATAGTCTTTATAGAATACACTTCG
>OGCO01001316.1_pt1 | contig 38270 bp, 31 predicted proteins | sample 1570171 | NCBI WGS metagenome assembly OGCO01 (sample SAMEA4370583, study PRJEB24528) | human gut metagenome
TAGGCTCGGGCAGGCTCGTCAGCGAGTTCATCGATAACCGCGAGTTCTTATTCCTGCCGCATATCTACAAGGCGGAAAAGTCCTCGGCGGAGCGCATGAAACAGATACTCCGATTCCCTCCCGCAGGCAGAAAAGCGGCGGACAGGGAAATTGACAGAATAGAGAAAAAGAACGGCATAAAATACGGCGATCTTCAGCGAAAGGCGATAGTCACCGCCATTGAGCGCGGTCTGCTTATCCTGACCGGCGGCCCCGGAACGGGAAAAACAACGACCCTGAACGGGATCCTTCAGCTGTTTGAGGATGACGGGCTCAAGGTCGCGCTCGCCGCACCGACGGGACGCGCCGCAAAGCGCATGAGCGAGGTTACGGGCAGACCCGCCAAGACCATCCACAGACTGCTCGAAGTCGAGTGGGACAAGCACGATCGCCCGCAGTTCTCGCGCAACGCACGCAATCCTCTCGACGCTCAGGCGGTTATCCTCGACGAGCTGTCGATGGTAGATATAACTCTTTTTTCAAGCTTTCTCGAGGCGCTCCCGATAGGCTGCCGCCTTGTTATGGTCGGCGATTCGGATCAGCTGCCGCCCGTCGGCGCAGGCAATGTCCTGCACGATATGATAGCCTCCGGGGTCATCCCGGTCGTTGAGCTGACAGAGGTTTTCCGCCAGGCGATGGAGAGCCTGATAGTCGAAAACGCCCATAGAATAGTCAAGGGCGAGCCGCCGAAGCTCGGCGTGCGCGACAAAGACTTTTTCTTCATGCGGACTGATTCGCCGTTTATCGCGGCAAAGACCGTCTCGGATCTGTGCGCCACGCGCCTGCCCCGTGCCTATGGATATTCACCGCTCGACGATATCCAGGTCATCTGCCCGTCGAGAATGGGTGAGTGCGGAACGAACAATATCAACCGCGTCATGCAGGCTTCTCTTAATCCGCCGGATGCCTCGAAGCCCGAAACTACAGTCGGCGCGACAGTGTTCCGCACGGGCGACAAGGTCATGCAGACGCGCAACAACTATGATATCGGGTGGACAGGCCCCGACGGCGACGGAACGGGGATTTTCAACGGCGATATCGGCATTCTCAGAAATGTCGACCTTCGCTCGCGCATGGCGGAGATAATGTTTGACGAGCGCAAGGCGGTTATCCCGTTTGAAGCTTTGCAGGAGCTCGAGCTTGCCTACGCCGTGACCGTTCATAAGAGCCAGGGCAACGAGTTTCCTGCGGTCATAATGCCGATAATCGGCGTACCGCCGCGCCTTGCATACAGAAACCTGCTCTATACGGGCGTCACCCGCGCGAAAAAAATACTTGTCCTTGTCGGCAGCCAGAGTCAGATTTACGCTATGGCGGCGAACGACAAAAAAGCCAGACGCTATTCCGCGCTCAAGCATTTCCTTCTGGTGAATGAAGAATGAAGATGTCAGCGCTTGAATATATCTCATATGCTCTCTTTCCGCGCCGATGCGCCCTGTGCGGCAAAGTCGTGCCGCCGGATATGCTCGTGTGTGACAGGTGCGAAGCCGATCTCGAATATGTAAAAGGCGAACTGTGCCCGCACTGCGGCAGGGAGAAAAAGTATTGTTCATGCTCGTCTCACCGACGCTTTTTCGAATCGCAGACCGCGCCGTTTTATTATTCCGGTGCCGCGAAGCGTTCGGTTCATGCCCTGAAATTTGACGGCTGTGTTCAGAACGCCGTGGGACTCGCCCGGTTTATGTCGGACAGTGTGAAAAATAATTTCGCGGACGTGAAGTTTGATTTCGTCTGCTGTGTGCCCCTGTCGGAATCCTCGCTCAAAAGGCGCGGATATAACCAGAGCGCACTGCTCGCAAAAGAAATTGCAAAAGAGCTCGGCGTGCCGTTTGAAGAAAAACTGCTCTCCCGACCGTTTCAGGGAAAGGAGCAGAAAACGTTGGGCGGCATCGAGCGCTTCGGCGGAGTCATCGGCGCGTTCGATTGCGTCGAAAACAAAATTACAGAAAATGCCGCAGTTCTGCTCTGCGACGATATATCAACAACGGGAGCGACGCTCAACGAGTGCGCAAAGCTCCTGCTTCTGCGCGGCGCAGATAAAGTATATTGCGTCAGCGCGGCGATAACCAAAAAGGAGGACGGAAAATGCTCGGAACAAACATCGGAATAGACCTCGGCACAACTTCCATACTCATCTTCGTTGAGGGCAAGGGAATAGTCGTCTCCGAGCCGAGCGCCGTCGCATTCGATACTGATACGGGCAGACTCCTGGCTGTCGGTCAGAAAGCGGCGGATATGATAGGGCGCAACCCCGATTCCATAACCGTCGTCAAGCCCATGCGAAGCGGAGTCATCTCGGATTTCACCGCCACAAAGGCGATAGTCCGCGTCCTGCTCTATAAAGTCTGCAAAAACATGGTGTTCAAGCCCAATATAGTCGTCTGCATGCCCTCGACCGTCACGAACCTTGAGAAGAGAACTATCCTCGATCTCGTCACAGCCGCAGGAGCGGGCAGGGCGTGCCTTATAGAAGAGCCGCTCGCCGCGGCACTCGGCGCGGGGCTTGATATCAGACGCCCGATGGGCACGATGGTCGTCGATATCGGCGGCGGAACGGCGGATATTGCGGTCGTCACCATGGGTAGCATCTCGATTTCAAAATCAGTTAAAATCGCCGGCAATATCCTCGACGAGGATATAATCCGCTACCTGCGCCGCGAGCGCAATATAGTCATCGGCGAAAAGACCGCCGAGAGCATAAAAAAGCGCATCGGCTGCGCGTATCTGCGCGACACCGAGCTTGCAATCGGCATAAAGGGCAAGCACTATATAACCGGAATGCCGATAACTGATGAAGTCAACACCACGGAAATCTACCTCGCCATGCGCGAGCACCTCGAAGCGATAGCCGAGGGCGTGCGCAGCGTGCTCGAGGTGACGCCGCCCGAGCTCGCGGGTGACATCTCCGAGACTGGTATACTTTTAACCGGCGGCGGCGCGCTACTCGACGGTATGGATAAGCTAATCGAGAAGAGAACCGGCGTCCATGTTATAGTCCCAGACGATCCGCTCGAGTGCGTTGCGCTCGGCACGGGCTATGCCATCGAGCATATGGATATCCTCGAAAACAACGGCGGAATCTTCAAGACCCGCGAGGAAATAACGGGATTCAAAGATTAATTCAGTTCCAAACTTTTCCGTATAAACCCATTAAAAACCGTCCATAATTCGGTTGCATCCGAAAGAAAGGACGGTTTTTACTTATCATGAAGTCAAAAAAATTATCAAGGCTGCTCAAAATACAGGCTGTTGTGTTCACGGTCGTTGTCGCGGCGGGCGCGTGCAGCGTCGGGGCGTTTGCCTATAACTGCTCGCGTGTGCGCTCCGATGTGCTGCGAATGCATGTCATTGCAAACTCCGATTCCGACGAGGATCAGGCGCTCAAGCTAAAAGTCCGCGATGCCGTGCTCGAACGCGGCGCGGAGCTTTTCGACGGCACCGTGACGGCGGACGAAGCAAAGGCGAAAATAGAGCCGCAGAAAGCGGAGCTCGAAGCTGCCGCGCGTGAGGTGATAGAGCGCGAGGGCTATGACTATCCCGTGAGCGTCAATGTCGTCAACGAGTATTTCGCAACGCGCTGTTACGGCGATCTGACGATGCCCGCGGGGCGCTATACCGCCGTCAAGGTCGTGATAGGCGAGGGCGCGGGGCATAACTGGTGGTGCGTGATGTTCCCGCCGCTGTGCCTGCCCGCCGCGCAGGACAGGGGAGGCAATATCGACGCGTTCCTCGACGGCGACGAGCTCAAGGTCGTCGAAAGCTCCGGCAGATACGAGCCGCGTTTTAAAATAGTTGAGATAATAGAAGAACTCAGAGAAAAAACCTCGCCCGAAAACTGAAAATTTTCTTTGCGGCTCGCCATTTCATGAGGTGAGCCGCAAAATTTTTGCCGAGTGCGTCTTTTTTTGTCAAATCTGTTGACTTTTTTGCGGATTAGCTCTATATTAATACTTACTATATTTTTGATGTGCGGTTTGCATCGTATTCTTTTGAGAGAGGGGCTGCATAATTGAAAAAAAATGTCATTATCGATCTGAAACACATCTCCGTCAAACTGGGTGATAATCAGGTGCTTGACGACTTGAGCCTTTATATAAGGGACAGGGAGTTTATCACGCTGTTGGGTCCGTCTGGCTGCGGAAAGACTACTATTCTGCGTGTCATTGCCGGTTTCCTCGAACCCGATGAGGGGGATGTCATATTTGAGGATAAAAAAATCAATGGTGTGCCGCCTCATAAGAGGCAGGTTAACACCATTTTTCAGCGTTACGCGCTTTTCCCGCACCTGAACGTCTATGAAAATGTGGCGTTCGGTCTGCGCATAAAGAAAACGCCGGAGAGCGAGATTGAAAAGACGGTCAGCGAAATGCTGTCTATCGTCAACCTCAGCGGCTTTGAAAAGCGCAACATAAATTCACTCTCGGGCGGTCAGCAGCAGAGGGTGGCGATAGCCCGCGCCCTTGCGGTCAAGCCGCGCGTGCTTCTGCTCGATGAGCCGCTCGGCGCGCTCGATCTCAAATTGAGACGCGAGATGCAGGTCGAGCTCAAGAAGATTCAGCAGCAGATGGGCATAACATTTATATATGTCACCCACGATCAGGAGGAGGCTCTCACGATGTCGGATACCGTCGTTGTGCTCAACCAGGGCTATATCCAGCAGATCGGCACTCCCGTTGACATTTATAACGAGCCCACGAACGCTTTCGTCGCCGATTTCATAGGCGAGAGCAATATCATAGACGGCGTTATGATAAGAGACCGCCTCGTGCGTATCCTCGGCGCTGAGTTCGTCTGCGTCGATGAGGGCTTCGGCGAGAATATGCCTGTCGATGTCGTCATAAGACCCGAGGATGTCGTCCTGACTCCGCCTTCACAGGGCGAGCTCAAGGGCGTTGTCACCGATATAATATTCAAGGGCGTGCACTATGAGATGCACGTTATGGTGAACGGATACGAGTGGCTCGTCCACAGCACCGTCTCCACTCCCATCGGAGCGGAGGTGGGCCTCAGCGTTGAACCCTCGAACATCCAGATCATGAACAAACCCGAGTCCGAGGACGAGGAGGTGTTCAACGCCGATGCGTAAAAAACTTATGGCAGGGCCGTATCTTCTGTGGATGCTGGTCTTTACGATAGTGCCGCTGCTGTTCGTTTTTTATTACGGCTTCACTTCTTCGGACGGCACGTTCACTTTTTCAAACATAACAGCGATTTTTGAAAAGATTCATATCCAGGCGCTCGGGCTGTCCCTGCTGCTCGCAGTGATAACAACGGTGGTGTGCCTGCTGTTCGCTTATCCGCTCGCACTGATACTAAGCAAAAGCGCCGCGAAAAACCGCAGCTTCGTTATATTTATTTTCATCCTGCCCATGTGGATAAACTTCCTGCTCAGGATAATAGCTATAAGGATGCTGCTCTCGGATAACGGTATTCTCAACTATATCCTCTCGGCGCTGAATCTGCCGAATTTCAGCATCATGTATACTCCGGCGGCGATAGTTATCGGTATGGTCTATGATTATTTCCCGTTCATGGTTCTGCCGATTTACAATGCTCTTATAAAAATTGATCGCAACCTTCTCGACGCCGCGGGCGACCTCGGCGCGACCCCGGCGAGGACTTTCCGTAAGATAATCTTTCCGCTCTCCGTGCCCGGCGTTATAAGCGGCATCACGATGGTGTTCGTGCCGAGCATCTCGGAGTTCGTTATCGCCGATATTCTCGGCGGCGGAAAAGTTCTGCTCATAGGCAATATTATCGAGCAGGAGTTCAACCAGGGCAATAACTGGCATCTCGGCTCCGGTATTTCGATAGTGCTCATGATATTTATCTTCGTGAGTATGATGATCGGCGAGATGAAAGGCTCGGGAGAGGAGGCGTCGCTGTGGTAAAATTCAGACACTTCCTCGAAAAGTTTTATGTGGCGATAATCTTCGTCCTGCTCTATTTGCCGATAGCCGTTCTGACAGTCATGTCGTTCAACAATTCGCGCTATATGAAATGGGGCGGCTTCACCCTCAGATGGTACGAAGACCTGTTCACGAGCGGACCTATTATGGAGGCTCTGCGCAATACGCTTCTGCTCGCTCTGCTCTCGGCGCTGATAGCAACGGCGGTCGGCACTCTCGCCTGCGTGGGTATTCTCTATATGAGAAAGCGCAGTCAGTCGGCGATAATGAGCGTCAACAGCATCCCGCTTCTCAATGCCGATATCGTAACGGGTATCGCGCTGATGCTGCTCTTCGTGCGCATGTTCGGCAATCTCAATTTCACGACCATGCTCATAGCGCATATCAGCTTCAATATTCCCTATGTCGTCCTCAATGTCCTGCCGAAGCTCCGTCAGCGCGACAGGAACACATATGAGGCGGCGGTCGACCTCGGCGCAACGCCGGTTCAGGCGTTTTTCAAGGTGATAGTCCCGGATATTTTCCCGGGTATCCTCTCGGGCTTCCTTATGGCGTTTACCATGTCGCTCGATGATTTCACCATCACTTATTTCACCAAGGGCGCGGGAATAAAGACGCTCTCGATAATAATCTATACCGAGCGCAAGCTCGGCAACCAGCCTGAGCTCTATGCTCTGTCAACTATAATCTTCCTCATCGTGCTTATCGTGCTGTTCGCCGTCAACCGAATCAGCATCAATAAGGAGAAAAGCGCGGCAAAGGGAAAAAACTATTGATGGGGGACGAAAAATGAAAAAATCTGTTTTTGTAAGAATTGCGGCGGCAGTTATGGCAATTGTGCTCTGCCTCTGCTCCATGGGCGCGCTCGCGGGCTGCACCAAGACCCGCAGCATAAATGTGCTCGTCTACGGCCAGTATATCGACCTCGATGTTATCTCGAACTTCAAAAAAGAGAACGGCATCAAAGTCAATGTCGATGAGTGCGACACTCCCGAGGAGCTTTATAACAAAGCGGTCAACGGCGACCAGTCGTATGACCTCATCTGCACCTCGGATTATATAATCGAGCGTTTTATCAAGGAGAACAGACTCTCCGAGCTCAACTTCGACAACATTCCGAATATCAAGAATATCGGCGAAGTTTATCTCGAGAAGTCAAAATCTTTCGACCCCGAGAACAAGTATTCCGTCCCGCATTTCTGGGGCACAGTCGGCGTTATCTACAACACCAAGATGGTCTCCGAAGAGGATGCGAAGAGCTGGAAGATGTTCTTCAACGAGAAGTATTCCGGAAAGATAATCATGTCCAACAGCATCCGCGACTCCTTCCTTGTCGCGCTTGAGGCTCTCGGCTATTCGCTCAACACCACCGACAAGGCTCAGATAGACGAGGCAAAGCAGCTGCTTATCAAGCAAAAGCCGATGCTCAAGGCGTATCTTGTCGAGACCGAGGCTCGCGACGCGATGATAAGCGGCGAGGCTGCGATGGCTCTCGTCTATAACGGCGAAGCTTATCTCGCTATCGAGGGCGACGAGGAGCAGAACATCAGCGGCAACCCCGATCTGAAGTTCACAATTCCCGAGGAGGGCACGAACTTCTGGATCGATTCGTGGGTCGTCCCGACTTACAGCTCGAACAAGGCTGACGCCGAGGCGTTCATCAACTACCTCTGCGGAGTTGAAGCGGCGAAGAAGAACTTCGAGTATATCTATTATTCGACTCCGAACCAGGCTCTCTACAATGCGCTTGATCCCGAGGTTCAGCAGGATGAGGATATCTTCCCGTCCCGCGAGGTTATCGACAAAGGCGAGGTTTATCACGACCTCGGAGCCGATCTCGACGCTTATTACAGCGCTTCTTGGAAAGAAATCAAATCATAACAATAATAGCCGGGGTGCGGACTGCCGTGCCCCGGAATTTCTGTAAGAAAGGGTAATATTTATGCTTATAGATGAACTTGTCGGCTTTTCGAATTTTTATGGTTCCGACTCGTCTCTTGTCCTCGCCGGCGGCGGAAACACCTCCGCAAAGGCGGACGGCAGGATGTGGGTCAAGGGCTCGGGCACAGCTCTTGCGACCATAACGGCGCAGGGCTTTGTTGAAATCGATCTTTCAAAGCTCGGCGAAATATTTGAAAAGAGCTATCCGGATTCCGATTCCGAACGCGAGACTCTCGTCCTTCAAGACCTTATGGCGTCGCGCGTTCCGGGCGAGACGAAGCGCCCGAGCGTCGAGACAACGCTCCATGCGCTGTTTCCGCAGACCTATGTCCTGCACCTGCACCCGGCAAAGGTGAACGGCATCACCTGCTCAAAGGGCGGGGAGAGCGCCGCGCGCCGGGTGATAGACCGCGATTTCATCTGGATCGAGCAGTGCCGCCCGGGCTATGTGCTGGCGAAGCTCTGCCGCGACAAGATGCTTGAATTTAAGGCTCGCGCGGGCAAAGACTGCGATATGCTCCTGCTCGAAAATCACGGCATATTCGTCGCCGCCGATACGGTCGATGCCCTCGGCGAAAAGCTGAGTTTCGTGCTCGATTCGATTGACCGAAGCCTTTCGGAAAAGCCCGATTTCGATAAAACTCCGACTTTTGATACGGAAGCTCAGCAGGCTCTGCTCTCTGCATTCCCGCAGGGTACTGTCTGCCGCGAAGTCCCGTTCGGCGTGTCAAAGAGCTTTGTCGGCTCCGCGGATGCCGCAAATGAGCTTATGCGCCCGTTCACTCCCGACCATATCGTCTATTGCCGCGCCTATCCGCTCTGGCTTGACAGCGTCGGTGAAGCAGATGAAAAAATAAGCGCATATAATAAAAATCACGGCTTCATGCCTCGCGTTATTTTGCTCCGGAGCAGGGGAGCGTTCTGCTTCGGCGAGAGCGAGAAGCGCGCAGCGACTGCCGAGATGCTCTTTGAAGATGCGGCGGATATCGCCGTGTATTCGCGCTCGTTCGGCGGTGCGTCGCACATGACGGAAGAGCTCACGGATTTCATCACAAATTGGGAAGTTGAAGCCTACAGAAGCTCGCAGAACGGCTGAAAAAACGCATTTGAGGCGGCAAAGTGAAATCTGTTTTAATTTTTCGTGAAATATTGCCCGTAAAGCTTGAAATACCTACTCAAATAAGTTAAAATATTAACAAATAAAAAGAGCTCAGAAGAGCCGGAGGCCGTGTGGTCTCTCAATAGATATGGGGGAAAAAGAATGTCAGTCAGACTTAACACCTCGTTTGTCGGCGAGGCGGCAGATGCCGCTAAGCTCTCGGCTATTCAGCCGGAGATAACCGCCGCTCATGAAAAGCTTCATAACGGCACGGGCGCAGGCAATGCGTTCCTCGGCTGGGTCGACCTTCCGGTCAACTATGATAAGGAGGAGTTCGCCAGAATAAAGGCAGCCGCAGAGAAGATAAAGAAGGATTCCGAGATACTTATAGTTATCGGCATCGGCGGATCTTACCTCGGTGCAAGAGCCGCTATCGAGTTCGTGAAGTCTCAGAAATATAACGATGTCGCCGCCAATACTCCGAAGATTTACTTCGCCGGCAATACAATAAGCTCCTCGACCCTTGCCGAGCTTATCGATATCTGCAAGGATAAGGACTTCTCCGTCAATGTTATCTCGAAGTCCGGAACGACCACCGAGCCCGCGCTCGCGTTCCGTATTTTCAGAGACCTGCTCATCAAGAAGTACGGCAAGGACGGCGCAAAGGGCCGCATCTATGCCACTACCGATAAATCAAAGGGCGCGCTTCGCAATATGTCCGACGAAGAGGGCTATGAGACTTTCGTAGTTCCCGATAACGTCGGCGGCAGATATTCCGTGCTCACCGCAGTCGGCCTGCTTCCGATAGCGGTCGCCGGAATCGATATCGACGCACTTATGAAGGGCGCCGCAGACGCGAGAGAGCAGTATATGTCGCCCGAACTTGACAAGAACGACTGCTATCGCTATGCCGCTATCCGCAACATTCTCTACAGAAGCGGCAAGAAGATCGAAATGATGGCCGCCTATGAGCCGGACTACACCATGATGTGTGAGTGGTTCAAGCAACTCTTCGGCGAGAGCGAGGGCAAGGAGCACAAGGGAATCTTCCCGGCTTCGGCGATATTCTCGACCGACCTCCACTCTCTCGGCCAGTACATACAGCAGGGCGAACGCTCGCTGTTCGAGACCGTTGTCACATTTGCTCAGCCTAAGCGCGATTTTGTTATCGAGGCTACCGCTGACAATGAGGACGGACTCAACTTCCTCGCAGGCAAGCATATGTCCGAGGTCAACCGCAAGGCGTTCGAGGGAACGGTTCTTGCGCATACCGACGGCGGCGTGCCCAACATCCTCCTCGATGTCGACAAGATGGATGAGTACAATCTCGGCTGGCTCATCTACTTCCTCGAGAAGGCATGCGGAATTTCCGGCTATGTCCTCGGAGTCAATCCGTTCGACCAGCCCGGCGTTGAAAGTTATAAGCTCAATATGTTCGCACTCATGGGCAAGCCCGGATATGAGGAGCGCCGTGCTGAGCTTGAAAACAGAATAAATTTTTAGGAGGAATTCTTAAATGGTTTCTTTGATTACAGGACGCAAAGGATCGGGCAAGACAAAACGTCTCATCGAGCAGGTCAACAAGGCTGTTGAAGCTTCCAGCGGCAACGTTGTCTGCGTTGAGAAAGAAAGGCTTCTGACTTACGATATCAACTATCGTGCAAGACTCATCGAGACTGATTTCTACAAGGTCAGCGGCTACAAGGCGTTTTACGGCTTCCTCAGCGGTATCTGCGCAGGTGACCACGATATAACCGATATCCTCATCGACGCAACTCTGCGCATCGGCGGCAGAGATTATGATGAGCTTGCAGTTTTCCTTGAGAAGGTCAAGGAGCTGAGCGATATCACCGAGAAGAACTTTGTCTTCACCGTTTCGGCTGACGATGAGGAGCTTCCCGAGAAGATTTTTGACTTCTGCCAGAAACTTTAAGAGAAAAAAGTCTAAAAAACTGAAGTTTTTATTGACAAAACCCGCGCAGGAAGATATAATACTTTCTGCGCGGATTTAAGTAACCGCAAGGTGAATGCTATGTTTATTGAGTTAGAACCCATTTTCAATAATATCGGCGCGTCCGTTCCGTTTGATTATGAGATGGACATGTCCGACGAGGAGTTCTGGGCGGGCAAGCCTTTTCAGAAGGCAGTGCGCGTCAAAGGCGAGGCGGTCAACCGCGCCGGCATAGTCTGCATCGAGGCTCAGGCGACGGTTGAAGTGTTTACGGACTGCGACCGCTGCGCTTCATCGATAGACCGCGTTTTCGACATTCCCGTTTCGCACACTCTCGTGACCTCGCTCAACGATGAGGAGAACGACGAGCTGATTCTTGTTGAGGATATGCATTTTGAGCTTGATTCTCTTGTGCGGGAGGATATTTTCCTCACCCTGCCCAGCAAGATTCTGTGCAAAGAGGATTGCAAAGGCGTCTGCCAGTTCTGCGGCGCCAACCTCAATGAAGGCCAATGCAGCTGCAAAAAGCCCGTAGACCCGCGTCTCGAGGCTCTCAAACAGCTTTTGGATAATTAAAAGGATTTTTTCCACATTCAATGCACTAGTATTAAGGAGGTGCTCAACATGGCGGTACCCAAGAGAAGAGTATCAAGCGCAAGACGAGACAAGAGACGTTCCAACGTTTGGAAGATGGACGCTCCCGAGCTCGTTAAGTGCCCGCAGTGCGGGGAGTACAAGAGACCCCACAGAATATGCCCCGAGTGCGGCTATTACAACGGCAAGCAAGTGATTAAGAAGGACGCGTGAGCCCTTTGAAACACACGCAAGTCAAATATGACTCGTAAAGCGGCCGGTATCGGCGGCTTAAAGCGTTAACTGCTAAGCTGAGGTTCCGCCTCGGCTGTGCTTCGTACAAGTCATGAATGCGGAGAGGTAGAGGAGGATGAGCCTTCTCTGCCTTTTTGATTTTTATAAGCGTAAATGTTGCTTATAATAATCCCAAAACTTTGAAAGGAAGCGGTATCGGCGAAAGCCGTTTGCCGCGCGGTCATAAATATGTCAAAACCGGTTGTTGCAATCGTCGGCAGACCCAATGTCGGCAAATCGACCCTGTTCAACAAGCTCGTCGGAGCGCGTCTGAGCATAGTCGACGATACCCCCGGCGTCACCCGCGACAGAATCTACGGAGACTGCGAGTGGGGCAGCAGAACGCTGCTGCTTGTCGATACGGGCGGCATTGAGCCCTATTCGGACGATATAATTTTAAAACAGATGCGCCGCCAGGCTCAGCTGGCTATCGACAGCGCGGATGTTATAATTCTCGTCACTGATGTGCGCTCCGGCGTTGTCTCGACCGACAGCGAGGTCGCGTCCATGCTCCAGAAGAGCGGCAAGCCGATAGTTCTCTGTGTCAACAAGTGCGACACCGTCGGCGAACCTCCCGCGGAGTACTATGAATTTTATAATCTCGGTCTCGGCGATCCGATAGCCGTCTCGTCCGTCCACGGAATGGGCACGGGTGATCTGCTTGACGCTGTCTGTGAGCATCTGCCGCCCGCCGACGAAGAGGAAGAAGAGGACGACACCATCAAGGTAGCCGTTATCGGCAAGCCCAATGTCGGCAAATCGTCGCTCGTCAACGCCATTTTGGGCGAGGACAGAATGATAGTCTCCGATATCGCGGGCACTACCCGCGACGCAACGGATTCTTATGTGGAAAATGAATACGGCAAGTTTGTCTTTATAGATACCGCAGGTCTGCGCAGAAAGAGCCGCGTCTATGACGCTATCGAAAAATATTCCGTCATAAGAGCAAGAATGGCTGTTGAACGCGCGCAGGTATGTGTTATAATGATAGATGCGGTGGAGGGCTTCACCGAGCAGGATTCCAAAGTCGCGGGTATCGCGCACGAGCTCGGCAAGGCTTGCATAATCGCAGTCAACAAGTGGGATGCCGTCGAAAAGGACGGCAAGACCATGGACTCTTACCGCAAGAAGCTGATGAACGACTTCTCGTTTATGTCCTACGCCCCGATAATCTTTATCTCTGCAAAAACGGGACTCAGGCTCGACAGACTGTTTGAGCTCATCAAATATGTTGACGATCAGAACGCCATGCGTATCTCGACCGGCCGCCTCAACGACCTGCTCGCCGATGCCACGGCGCGCGTCCAGCCGCCGACAGATAAGGGCAGAAGACTCAAGATATTCTATATGACTCAGGCTTCGACCCGTCCGCCGACATTCGTCTGCTTCGTCAACCGCAAGGATCTGTTCCATTACAGCTATCAGCGATATATCGACAATCAGATTCGCTCCGTATTCGGTCTTGAGGGCACCCCGACGCGCATGATAATCAGAGAAAGGGAATCAAACAAGAAATGATAGTTCTCGGTATCGATCCCGGATATGCAATCGTCGGCTGCGGCGTTGTGGAATATAAAAACAACCATTTCACCATGCTCGATTACGGCGCGGTGACAACGCCCGCAGGGATGCCGTTCAACATCCGCCTCGAGCGCATATATGACGGCGTGTCGGAGCTTATGGAGAAGTATAAGCCAGAAGCGATGTCGATAGAAAAACTTTTTTATAACAACAACGCGAAAACGGTTATCGATGTCAGCCAGGCGAGGGGAGTCCTCGTTCTCGCCGCGCAGAAGCACCGTATCCCGATTTTTGAGTATACGCCCCTGCAGGTCAAACAGAGCGTCGTCGGTTACGGACGCGCCGAAAAGAAGCAGATGCAGGAGATGACGAGGATAATCCTCAATCTCGAAAAAATCCCGAAGCCCGATGATGCCGCCGACGCGCTCGCTATGGCGGTCTGCCACTGCCATTGCAGCGGCTCGGTCATGGGCAGACTCAGCCAGTACAGATAAAGGAGAGCAGTATGTTTTATAGTATCACCGGTCAAGTGGTCTATACCGATGCCACGAGCGTCGCGGTCAGCTGCGGCGGCGTTGCGTTCAATTGCAGTGCCACTGCCAATACCTTGAAAAATATAGGCACTATAGGCGATACGGTCACGCTCTATACCTATCTCAATGTCCGCGAGGACGCGCTCGATATGTTCGGCTTTTATGATAAGGATGAGCTTGATTGCTTCAAACTGCTCATAAATGTTACTGGTGTCGGCCCGAAAGCCGCCCTTGCGATACTCTCTCAGCTGACTCCTAACAGGCTCGCCGTCTGTGTCGCCTCGGGTGATACAAAGGCGATAACCGCGGCTCAGGGCGTGGGCGCAAAGCTTGCTCAGAGAGTCGTGCTTGAACTTAAAGATAAACTGAAATCATATATATCTTCCGAGAACCGCGAGGAGCTCGCCGCGATAAACGCCGCCGCGTCATCGAGCGCAGGCGAGGAGGCGGTTGACGCTCTCGTTATGCTCGGCTATACAAAGACCGAAGCGGCTTCGGCGGTCGGCAGACTCGATCAGTCGCTGTCGTCCGAAGAACTGATAAAACAGGCTCTGCGCCTTATTTCAAAGAATATATAATGAGAGAAAGGAGACGGCTCTATGGATATGGATACTGAAAACCGCATAGTTACCCCCGATCTCTCGCCTGAGGATACCGACCTTGAGTTTTCCCTGCGCCCGCGCCAGCTGATTGATTATATCGGTCAGGATAAGGCGAAAGAGAACCTCTCGGTCTATATCGAGGCCGCCCGCCGCAGAGGCGACTGCCTCGACCATGTTCTGCTTTACGGCCCTCCCGGACTCGGCAAAACGACCCTCGCGGGCATAATAGCGAATGAAATGAACGTCAATCTCCGCGTGACCTCAGGCCCCGCGATAGAGAAGCCCGGCGACCTTGCCGCACTGCTGACGAACCTCAATGACGGAGATGTGCTCTTCGTCGATGAGATTCACCGCCTGTCGCGCTCGGTCGAAGAGGTGCTCTATCCCGCCATGGAGGACAGCGCGATAGATATAATTATCGGCAAAGGCCCTTCGGCGCGTTCGATAAGGCTCGATCTGCCGCATTTTACTCTTGTTGGAGCAACAACGAGAGCGGGTCAGCTCAGCGCGCCCCTGCGCGACCGCTTCGGCGTTATTCTCCGCCTTGAGATGTATACGCCCGAGCAGCTCTCGCAGATAGTCACGCGCTCCGCCGGAATCCTCGGCATCGAGATGGATCCGAGCGGCGCTGGCGAGATAGCCTCGCGTTCACGCGGCACTCCGCGAATCGCAAACAGATTCTTGAAGCGCGTGCGCGACTTCGCTCAGGTCATGGGCGACGGCGTAATAACCCGCGAAACAGCCTCAATGGCGCTCGACCGCATGGAGGTCGATGCCCTCGGGCTTGATTCGATAGACAGACTTGTCCTCACTACGATGATAAGAAACTACAACGGCGGTCCCGTGGGACTCGAGACGATAGCTGCGGCAGTCGGCGAAGAGGCGATAACGATTGAGGATGTTTATGAGCCTTACCTCATGCAGATCGGCTTCCTCAGCAGAACTCCGCGCGGACGCATGGTCACTCCCGCCGCTTACAAGCATCTCGGCATAGCAATGCCGGGTCAACAGCAGTTCGATATCTGATAATTGGAGGTTTAGTTATGGGAAGACTTTTTGGAACAGACGGCGCAAGAGGCGTTGCAAACAGCGAGCTTACTTGCGAACTCGCCATGAAAATCGGCAGAGCTACCGCCATGGTGCTCACCGACAGCACGCATAAAAGACCTCGCGTGCTTATAGGCATGGATACCCGCGCATCGTCGGAGATGCTTGAGGCCGCCATCAGCGCAGGTCTTTGCTCCGTCGGCGCAGATGTTCTGCTCCTCGGCGTCGTGCCGACCCCGGCAGTGGCGTTCCTTGTTCAGAAATATCAGTACGATGCGGGCATAATGATTTCCGCCTCGCACAACCCCTGCGAATATAACGGCATAAAGATATTCAAGTCCGACGGATATAAGCTCCCCGACGCGCTCGAGGAGGAAATCGAGGCGATAATCCTCGATGAGACCGTCGTTCCGCCAGTCAAAATAGGCGGCGATGTCGGCAGAATCACAACTTCCGAAATGCCGATTTTTGATTATATAACCCACCTGTGCTCGACAGTTGATTACAGGTTCAACAACATGAAGATAGCCCTCGACTGCGCCAACGGCTCTTCGAGCATAACCGCTCCCGAGTTCTTCATGCAGATGGGCGCTGAGTGCGATGTGCTCTCAAACAAGCCGGACGGCGTCAATATCAATGACAACTGCGGCTCGACTCACCTCGAGAATCTTCAGAAATATGTCGTTGAGCACGGACTTATGGCAGGCTTCGCATTCGACGGCGACGCCGACAGACTCCTTGCAGTCGATGAAAACGGCGATGTCGTTGACGGCGATAAGATAATCGCCATCTGCGCCAAGGATATGAAAGAGCGCGGTGAGCTCGACGGCGACGCGGCAGTTGTCACCGTCATGAGCAACATGGGCTTCCACAAGTTCTGCGCCGACAATGATATTCACTGCGAGATAACAAAGGTCGGCGACCGCTATGTCCTCGAGCGTATGCTCGAAAAGGGCTATGCGATAGGCGGCGAGCAGTCCGGACATGTCATTTTCCTGCATCATTCGACCACCGGTGACGGCGAAGTGACCGCCGCTCAGGTGCTCCAGACCATGAAGCGCACCGGAAAGTCGCTCTCCGAGCTTGCAAAGTGCATGGAGGTCTATCCGCAGGTGCTCAAGAACGTCAGAGTCTCCAACATCGGCAAGGTGCGTTTTTCAAGCGATGAGGAGATAAAGAAAGCCATAGCCAATGCTGAGGCTGAGCTCGGCGAGGACGGACGCGTGCTCGTCAGGGTGTCCGGCACCGAGCCGCTCGTCAGAGTCATGCTCGAGGGCAAGGATGAAAAGCTTATCGAAAAGCTCTGCGACGAGATTGCCGAGGTCGTCAGAGAGAGACTTATATAACAGGAGCGCGGAACCCCGTGCCGGAGAGGAAAAGATATGCGCGTTGCCGATAAATGGAAGGATTATGAGCTGCTCGACTGCTCTTCGGGTCAGAGGCTCGAACGCTGGGGAGATGTCATACTTATAAGACCCGATCCCCAGGTCATCTGGAAAACAGAGAAGACCCATCCGCTCTGGTATAAGGCGCACGCAGTCTATAACCGTTCATCTTCGGGCGGCGGAAAGTGGGATATCAGAAGAAAGATTCCCGACGCGTGGAAGATAAAATACGGCGATCTCTCGTTTATGGTCAAACCCATGGGCTTCAAGCACACGGGCGTTTTCCCGGAGCAGGCAGTTAACTGGGATATGACCGCCGAGATAATCAGAAAAGAGCGCAGACCTCTGCGCGTGCTGAATCTTTTCGCCTATACGGGCGCTGCAACAATTTCGGCTCTCAACGCCGGCGCGCATGTTACCCATGTCGATGCCTCAAAGGGCATGGTCGCCTGGGCGAAGGAGAATGCCGCAGTCAGCGGCCTTGCAAATGAGCCCGTGCGTTGGCTCGTTGACGACTGCATGAAGTTTGTCGAGCGCGAGATACGCCGCGGCAACAAATACGATATTATTATCATGGACCCGCCGTCTTACGGAAGAGGACCGGGCGGCGAGGTCTGGAAGCTTGAGGATGCGGTTTATGACTTTGCGTCGCTGTGTACCGCCGTGCTGTCGGACGACCCCGTTATGGTGCTCATCAATTCCTACACAACGGGACTTTCCGCGTCCGTCATGCAGTATATACTTGGCAGTACAGTGTCGCCGCTGTTCGGTGGCAAGGTGACCTCCGACGAGATAGGTCTGCCCGTCACAGCCTCGGGGCTCGTCCTGCCCTGCGGCGCAAGCGCAGTGTGGAGAAGATAAAAATGAGCGAGAAGTTTATTGAATTTAAAAATGTAACTTATACCTATGAGCCGGAGGAGCAAGGCGAAGCCAAGCCCTCTCCGGCACTTTGCAATATAGACCTCACCGTCAACCGCGGCGAATTTGTCGCGGTTCTCGGTCATAACGGCTCCGGCAAGAGCACCCTCGCGAAGCTGACGAATGCTATTTTGGTGCCTGAGAGCGGCACAGTTACCGTTGACGGCATCGACACTTCGGATGAGGACAGGCTTACCGACATCCGCCGCAAGGTCGGCATGGTGTTCCAGAATCCCGATAACCAGATAGTTGCGACTATCGTCGAGGACGATGTGGCGTTCGGACCCGAAAATCTCGGCGTAGCCCCCGATGAGATACGCCGCAGGGTCGACGATGCCCTCAAGGCGGTCGGAATGTACGACTACCGCCTGCGCGAGCCGCATAAGCTCTCCGGCGGCCAGAAACAGCGCGTGGCTATCGCCGGCATAATTGCCATGCAGACGGGCTGCATCGTGCTCGATGAACCTACGGCGATGCTCGACCCGCGCGGCAGGCGCGAAGTATTTGACACAGTCCGCCGCCTGAACCGCGAGATGGGCATAACCGTCCTTTTTGTTACGCATTTCATGGACGAGGCAGTCAAGGCTGACCGCGTCATAATTATAGATTCCGGGCGTCTCTGCCTCGACGGTACGCCGCGCGAGGTGTTTTCGCAGACCGATGTCCTGCGCCGCTGCGGACTCGATGTGCCGCAGAGCACCGAGCTGTGCCACCGCCTGATCGAAAAGGGGATAGACCTGCCCGGCGATATCCTTGACGCCGACGAGTGCGTCGAGGCGCTTTCAAAAATAATGGAGGTGAGCCGATGACAGTGCTTGAAACAGAAAATCTCACCCACTATTATGAAAACGGCATGGCTGGAGCCGTCGCCGCTATCGAGAATATAAACGTGAAGTTTGAAAAGGGCGAAATAGTCGGAATAATCGGTCATACCGGCTCCGGTAAGAGCACCCTTCTTCAGCATCTCAACGGACTTCTGAAGCCCGATTCCGGCAGAGTTCTGCTCTGCGGCGAGGATATCAATAAAGACAAGCGCACCCTGCGCGCCGCAAGGTTCAGGGTTGGGCTTTGCTTCCAGTATCCTGAGTATCAGCTCTTTGAAGAGACCGTTTACAAGGATATCTCGTTCGGGCCGAAAAATATGGGACTCGACAGCGCGGAGATTGACCGCCGCGTGCGCCGCGCCGCCGAATTTGTCGGACTTAGCGAAGAGCATCTGAAAAAATCTCCGTTCGATCTTTCGGGCGGCGAAAAACGCCGCGCCGCAATAGCGGGCGTTATGGCGATGGAGCCCGAAGTGCTCATTCTCGATGAGCCTACCGCAGGTCTTGACCCGCGCGGCAGAGAGGTCATTCTCTCGCTTGTCCGCACTTATCGCGATCAAACGGGGAGCACCGTTATCCTCGTCTCCCACAGCATGGAGGATGTCGCCAAGACCGCCGACAAAGTCCTGGTGCTCAACCATTCCCATGTTGCGATGTTCGGCACTGTGCCCGAGGTCTATTCCCGCACGGACGAGCTTGAGGAGATGGGGCTCACCGTTCCGCAGATAACAAAAATATTCAGAGCGCTGCATGACAGGGGCTTTGATGTCTCTCCGTCCGTGTTCACGGTAAGTCAGGGCGCGGACGAGCTCATGCGCTATTTTGAGGGGAGGGGAATGGTATGATAAGCGATATCACTATCGGCCAGTATTATTCCGGCACCTCCGTCATCCACCGCATGGATGCGCGTATGAAATTTGTGCTCACAATGGCGCTTATAGTCATTCTCTTCGTGTGCAGGAATTTCTATTCCCTCGCGCTCGGACTCATTTTCGTCGTGGCAACTCTCTTGCTTTCAAAAGTCCCGATGAAGATGATGTGGCGCAGCATAAAGCCGCTCGTTATTCTTATGCTCTTCACCGCCGTCATCAATGTTTTCTATAATCGCGGCGGCGAGACACTCGTATCATTCTGGAAAATAACCATAACGACCACAGGCGTTTATACCGCGATATTCACTACCGTGCGTATAATCCTGCTCGTTGTCATAAGCTCGCTGCTGACTTATACAACCACGCCCACTATGCTCACCGACGCTTTGGAGCGTCTGCTCTCGCCTTTGAAAGTGATAAAAGTGCCGGTGCATACTCTCGCCATGATAATGACGCTCGCCCTGCGCTTTATCCCCGTGCTTATCGAGGAGATCGAGCGTATAATGAACGCGCAGAAGGCGCGCGGAGCGGATCTTGAAACAGGCGGACTTATAAAGCGTGCCAAGGCACTTATACCGATACTCATTCCGCTGTTTATCTCGTCGTTCCGCCGCGCATATGAGCTGGCGTTCGCCATGGAGTGCCGCTGCTACACGGGCGGCGAGGGCAGAACGCGCATGAAGCAGATGAAGCTTGCCGCGCGCGATTTCATCGCCCTGGGTATTACCGCCGCACTGCTTGCGGCTGTAATAGTCCTCAATCATTATCTCGGGCATCTTATCTGATCGGAGTGAAGGCTTTGAAGAATCTGCTCTTTACTCTGCGCTATGACGGCACGGATTATCACGGCTGGCAGGTGCAGGAAAATGCGAATACGGTTCAGCAGACCTTTCAGGATGCCGCCGAGCGTATCTGCGGAGTCCGCGACAATGTCATAGGCTGTTCGCGCACGGATTCCGGCGTCCACGCCGATATGTATTGCTGCAATATGCGCACCGAATCGTCTCTTTCGCCCGAGAAGTGGAAGAGCGCGATGAACGGAGTTCTGCCGCACGATATCGCTGTGACCGACTGCCGCGAAGTACCGTTTGAGTTTCACGCGCGCTATGACTGCTCCGGCAAGCGATATGTCTACAGAATCTGGAACGCGCAAGAGCGCAACCCTTTTATTTCGAGATATTCTTATCACTATAAATATCCGCTCGACGCGGATTTCCTGAACCGTCAGGCGTCGCAGATGCTCGGAACCCACGATTTTTCGGCGTTCTGTGCGGCGGGTGCCAGCACGGTCGACAATGTCCGCACATTGACCCGCGCCGAGGTCGTGCGCCGAGGCGACGAAGTTCTCATGTACTTCGAGGCGGACGGCTTTCTCTATAATATGGTCAGAATAATGGTCGGCACGCTCCTCGATATTTCGAGGGGCAGGATAGCGGCAGATACGCTGCCCGATATAATTTCATCGCTCAGCAGAGACAGAGCGGGGACGACTGCGCCCGCCTGCGGACTCTGCCTTGAGCAGGTTTTCTATAACGGCAAAGACTAAAAAAACGGGGGTGCGGCAAGTTGGCAGAGAAAAAGGGCAAGAAGAAAAACAGCGCAAAGAAGCTCATAAGCGGACTCTTTGCGAAGAAAAAGACGAATAAACCCACACAAAACGGCAGGAAGAAAACAAAAAATTCCAAGCGCGAGACGATAATAATTGTTGTATTTACTCTGCTTGCGGTCGGCGCGGTCGTGTTCTTCGCCGCGCGTTCGTTTGGCGGCATGAAGTATAACGATGTCGAGGATTCGGCAAAGCAGCTGATATCCGCGTCCGGCACGGGAGCGGGATATCCATATAAAATAAGCTCGGCTGATGTGCTCGATATGACGCCGTTCAAGTCGAATATCGCCCTGCTGACCCGCGATTCTGTGGTCGTGCTCAATTCCTCCGCAAAAGAGGTCGCGCGCCTCGAGCATAACTATTCCGACCCGGATATGGCGGTCTATAAAGGCAGAGCGCTGGTCTATGACCGCACATCCGGCGATTTCACTTTGATGAATTCGAGCAAGATTCTGGGCGACGGCAACACAGGTTCACCCATTTATACCGCCGCCATGGGCAAGGACGGCACAATAGCGTTCTCGCTCAAAACTTCCGCAGCCCAGAGCGAGCTGTGCGTATATAATCACAAGTTAGAAAAGATATTTGCATGGGAGTGTGCGCAGGAGAAGATATTCGACATCTCTATAGCCCCCAACGGCAAGAGTGCCGCGCTGATACTCGTCGGCTCCGAAAACGCCGTTACATATTCGCGCCTTGTCGTGCTGAGCTTCAAAAAAGATAATCCGGTAGTCACCGACATAAAATATGACAACACATTGCTCTTCGATGTCATATATAATTCGAGTACAAGCATAATAGCCTATTCGACCGATTTCAAAACGACCGTGACAAAAAAAGGTCACAAAGAGGATTACTCTTTCGGCAGCAACACTCTGGCTCACGAGTCCGCGTCGGATTCGGGCAGAAGCGCCGTCGTGCTCTATGAATACGCCAACGAGGAGAAGCCGAAGGTCGTGGCTTTCGACAGGCGCTCAAAGCTCCTGTTCGAGCGCAGCTTCGACAAGAAAATTTATGCGCTCACCTGCACCGATAAATATGTCGCCGTGCTGTTTGACGACGGCGTGGAGCTGATATCCTCCGGCGGAAAGACCGCAAAGACCGTCTCCGCCGGCAAAAACGGCAAAAGGGTCATCTGCGCGGGCAGCGACGTGTATGTACAATATGCGTCAAATATCACAAAAAATTAACAACCGCTTAATAATAAAAGGTTTGCCACTGTGCATAGCGTGTGATATAATTGAAAAAACAGCGAACAGGGGGGATAAGTCTTGGATTTTATAGTCGATTTTTTAATAGTCGCAGTGTTTGCGCTGTGCATTTTCGTCGGCGTCAAAAACGGGCTTATCCGCTCTATTATAGGACTTGTCGTGGTCGCTGCGGCGGCTGCGCTCGCCGTATGGCTGAGCGAACCCGTCGCAAGCGGTATATATGACCTGTTCATAAAAAAGAGCCTTGAAACTGCCGTGGCGGCTCAGCTGCCCGATATGTCCTCGGCTCAGCTTACCTCGCAGAATGTGCAGGAAGTTATATCTTCTCTGCCCGCCGCCATTGTCAAAGCGGCTCAGAGCATGGGCGTTGATATCGCCGCGATATCCGAAAAGGCGGGCTCTGTCGATCTGAGCGCGTCGAATATCGCCGCCGAAATCTGCGACAGCGTCGCGAAGCCTATCGCTGTCGCCGTACTTAAAGTTTTGAGTTTCGCCGTCATTTTCTTTGTCTGTGATTTCTTTCTTCAGATTGCCGCAAAGGCTGTCTGCAAGCTGTTTGAACTGCCCGTTATCCGCTCCGTCAACCGCACTCTCGGCGGTGTTTTCGGGGCTTTGAAGGGCGTGTTCGTCGCCGTGTTTGCCTGTTTGCTGCTCGATGCCGCCGCGTCCTTTGCGCCCGGCACGCAGTTCGCCTCGGCAGTCGGCGCATCCAAACTCGTGAGTTTGATCGTTTCAACCGATATATTTTCACGGCTGATAACGGTTTGATATTTCCGTCCCCGCACAGGGAGGAACATATTTGAGGAGGATAACTATGGTAAAAAATCTGTTTAAGGGCTGTCTGACTGTCCCGAATCTGCTCTCGCTTATAAGAATCTTTCTTATACCCGCATTCGCCGTGCTCTATTATAAAGGTCATATCGGCTGGGCAGTGCTCATGCTCGCGCTTTCCGGCATCAGCGATTTCCTTGACGGAAAAATCGCCCGCCGCTTCAATCAGGTCAGCGAGCTCGGCAAGATACTCGATCCCGTTGCAGATAAGCTGACTCAGATAACTATCGCAGTTATGCTCTACATAGCTTTCCGCAGCTGCAACGATCAGCTGATGGTCGCTTTCAGCTGGGTATTCCTCGTGTTCCTCGCCAAAGAGGCGGTCATGGTTATCGGCGGAGCTATAATGATAGCCTGCGGCATCAAGCCCGGCGCGGCCGAGATATACGGCAAGGTCGCAACCTTCGTGTTCTATCTCGTTATGCTCGTCATAATCGGCTTCGGTCCCGAGATAGGCGCGTTCAGAAATTATTGGACTCTGCCCGACCCCGTTCTCATGGTACTTGTCATAATTTCGGCAATACTTACTATAGTTGCTTTCGCAAGCTATATGCCCGCGACCTACAGACAGGTGAAAGAGAAGCACCAGAGCAGAATGGAAGCAAAGGGCAAAAAATAATAATCGGAATCCGCAAATGAACCGTGTCAGCGGTGTTTAGTCATATGCGTTCCGATAAAAGTCAAATCAGAATCCCGGAGATTATTTAAATGAAAAAGATGATGTGTTCCAGGTGCGGCAAACGCCCTGCAATGTTCTTCATAACCAAGGTCGAGGGCAACGAGACCAAGCAGGAAGGACTCTGCATGAAATGCGCCATGGAAATGAATATAGGTCCCATAAAACAGATAATGGAGAGCATGGGCATCTCGGAGGACGAGGTAGATTCCGTCAGCGACCAGTTCGATGAGCTGTTCGGCGAGGACGGAACAGGCTTCATGCCCGGCGGCGCGGGAACTCTTCCTTTCATGAACCAGTCCGAGCAGGACGACGATGAAGAGGACGAGGACTCCGACGGCGAGGATGAGATCGACGAGGGTGACAGCGACGATAACAAACCCCAGGTCGGTCCGTTCGGCATCCCCGTTATCAACGCCAAGGGTTCGGGCGAAAAGAAAAAGGGCAAGAAGAAAAAGAGGAGAAAGTTCCTCTCGCTCTATTGCACGGATCTTACCGAAAAAGCCCGCGAGGGTAAAATAGACCGCATCATCGGACGCGATAACGAGATTTACCGCGCGGTGCAGATTCTCTGCCGCCGCTCGAAGAACAACCCCTGCCTTATCGGCGAACCCGGCGTCGGCAAGACCGCTATAGCCGAGGGACTTGCCCTGCGCATAGCAAACGGCGAAGTTCCCGCGAAGCTCGCCAAAAAAGAGATACACCTGCTCGACCTCACCGCTCTTGTCGCCGGCACTCAGTTCAGAGGCCAGTTCGAGAGCCGTATAAAGGGTCTTATAGACGAGGTCAAAAAAGAGGGCAATATAATCCTGTTTATCGATGAGGTGCATAACCTCGTCGGCACAGGCGATGCGGAGGGCTCGATGAACGCCGCGAATATCCTGAAGCCCGCCCTTTCGAGAGGCGAGATACAGATAATCGGCGCAACGACCTTCACCGAATACAGAAAATATATCGAGAAGGATGCCGCCCTTGAGCGTCGCCTTCAGCCGATAAAAGTCGAGGAGCCGTCGATAGAGGAGACCTATCAGATGCTCGTCGGCATCAAGGACTATTACGAAAATTTCCACAAGGTCACCATAAGCGACTCGCTCGTCCACAGAGCGGTTGTGCTCTCCGAGCGCTATATAAATGACCGCTTCCTGCCCGATAAGGCTATTGACCTGCTCGATGAGGCATGCACTTGCGCGAACCTCAGAAACAAGAGCATCAGCGATCTCGAGACCGCCGAGGACGACCTCAAGCTCCTCAACGACCGCCAGCAGGCGATGATGGAGGAGACCGAGAATACCGACTACGAGGGTCTGCTCAAAGTCAAGAGCAGTATCGCCGCCAAAGAGAAAGATATCGAAGCGCTGAAGCCTCTCGCCGCCGACAATGCGGTAACGGAGAGCGACATCGCCAGAGTTATCCAGCTCTGGACAGGCATACCCGCAAATAAGATAATGGAGAGCGACCTTACCCGCCTTGCCGATATGGAACAGCATCTCAAAGCGAAGCTTATCGGTCAGGATGAGGCAGTTGAACTCGTCTGCGCCGCGATAAAGCGCGGCAGAGTGCAGATTAATCCGCGCCGTCGCCCGTCGTCGTTTATCTTCGTCGGACCGACCGGAGTCGGCAAGACCGAGCTTGTAAAATTGCTCTCTCAGGAGCTGTTCAACACTCCCGAGACGCTTATCCGCCTTGATATGTCTGAGTTCATGGAGAAGCACTCCGTCTCGCGTATCATCGGCTCGCCGCCCGGCTATGTCGGCTATGACGAGGCGGGTCAGCTGACCGAAAAAGTCCGCAGAAAGCCCTATTCAGTTATACTCTTCGACGAGATAGAGAAAGCGCATCCCGATGTTATGAATATCCTGCTCCAGATACTTGACGAGGGCAGAATAACCGATGCGCAGGGCAGAACAGTGAGCTTTGAAAACACGATAATCATCATGACCTCCAACGCCGGCAGCGAACGCCGCGAGGGTGTCATGGGCTTTGCAAAGAATCAGAACGACGCCAATAAAGAAAAGGCACTCAAGGCACTCAGAGAGTTCCTGCGCCCGGAGTTTATCGGCAGAGTTGACGAGATAGTCGTCTTCAACGACCTGACCCCGGAGAATCTTGAGCAGATATCGAATCTCATGCTCACCGAGCTTGTCGAGCCTCTGCGCGACAAGGGCATAGAGTTCACCTGGGATGAAAGCGTGCCGAAGCTTATCGCCTCGATGTCCGAGGGCGGTCTGCGCGGAGCGCGCGACCTGAGGAACAATATCAGACGACAGGTCGAGGATAAGATAGCCAACGCTATTGTTGATAACGCTTCGTCTCCGCTGAGCGAAGTCCGCGCTCTTGTCGAGAACGGAAAAGTAGTTATCGACGCAAAATGATAATCGGGGACTGTCCGCGCGGCAGTCCCTTGTTTTATAAAAGTGAGGAATATTATGGATATTTGTTTTACCTTCGCGCGGAATACCCGCAGTGAGCGTTATGAAAAAGCATATGTGGAGGCGGCAAAATGAAAGTTCTGACTTCATCGCAGATGTTCTCTGCCGAACAGGCGCAGGTCAACAGGGGAATGAGCTTCACCCGCCTTATGGAAAACGCCGGCAGCGCGTGCGCGCGTGCTGTAAGAGAGCGATTTGCATCTCTTGAGCAGTCGCGCGGGCTCATATGCGTCCTCTGCGGAAAGGGCAAGAACGGCGGCGACGGCTTTGTTATCGCCCGCAAGCTCGCCCTCGCAGGCTTCAATGTTGCCGTTGTCGAGGCTTTCGGCGAGCCTACCGCCGAGGACTCGATACTCATGCGCGAAAAGGCTGTCGAAACAGGGCTTGTTCCGGAGTTCTTCTGGGGAGAGGAAAACGCTAAAAATTCAATCGAATCTGCTGCCGTGATAGTCGATGCCGTGTTCGGAACGGGCTATAAATACAGAGAGGACGAGCGGGTGAGAGCGGTCTTTGAGGCTGTCAACGCTTCGCCCGCAAAAGTCGTTTCAATCGATGTTCCGAGCGGACTCGAAAGCAACAACGGCGATGTGCCGGGCAGCTGCATAAAAGCGGATATCACAATAGCCGTGTCGTGCATGAAGCCCGTCCACATATTAAAACCCGCGCGCGTGCTCTGCGGCGAAATAATAACCGTCGCAATAGGCATCGATGACGATATAATCGACGGCATTGAGGACGATACCCTCGCCGTGCTGACTCCCGCCCAGGCGAAAAAGATATTCCCGCGCCGCGACCTTATGGCGAATAAAGGCACATTCGGGCGCGCTCTGAGTATCTGCGGCAGCCGCAATATGCAGGGTGCGGCGGTGCTTGCCGCCTCGTCGGCGCTTAGATGCGGAGCGGGTCTTGTAACTGCCGCGTTTCCCGATGCCGCCTATAACGCGATAGCCCCGAAGCTCACGGAATCATTGCTTCTGCCCCTGCCGTCAAACGAGGCGGGAACTTTCTCGTCCGGCGCGATACCCGCGCTGCTCGAGCAGGCTGAAAAATCCTCGGCTGTGCTCACAGGATGCGGTCTCGGGCTCAATCTCCATACGAAAGAACTTGTCTCGGCGCTCGTGCAGAACTGCACAAAGCCCATGATTATAGATGCCGACGGCATAAATGCGCTCGCCGCAAATATAGATATACTGAAAAATATCAAAGCTCCCGTTATCCTCACTCCGCACCCCGGCGAGATGTCCCGCCTTACCGGCATGAGTATCGCCGATATCGAGCGCGACCGGGTGAATGTCGCCCGCCGCTTCGCCGCTGAATACGGCGTTGTGCTCCTGCGCGAGCACGGTGATAGCCGGCGCGGGCAGGCGTGACGCATATATCAACGTCACCGGCAATCAGGGCATGTCAAAGGGCGGCAGCGGAGATATGCTCTCGGGCATCATTTTAGCGCTCCTCGCTCAGGGCGTGTATCCGTTTGATGCGGCGGTGCTCGGCGCATATATCCACGGTGCCGCCGGAGATGCCGCGGCGCGCGAACTGTCGCTCTCATCGATGCTCGCCTCCGACTGCATAGCCGCTCTGCCACGCGTGCTGCGAACCCTGGAGAGGTAACGGGCAATTGGAGTGATAGCTTGAAACGAATTTTTCCGTTTATCTTAAGCTTGCTGCTTGTTTTGTCTCTTCTCGGATGCAAAAACGCACCTTTGAAAAACAGCAAAGATCAGCCGCCGGATATCCCGACTGCGTTCACAGCCGATTTGTATATCATAAACGGCGAGCGCGAGTATGAGGCAAAGTACGATCAGACTTCGCTCACCGAAGCTCAGCTTGAGTTCACTTCCCCGGCAACCGTTCGCGGCCTGAAAGTGAAGCTCAGCGGCTCGACCTGCACATTCAGCTACGGCAATCTGACTTTTTCTGCGGATCTCTCATCCCTGCCGCAGAGCGGGGTGGGCGAGCTGATAACAAAAACGCTCAAAACTTCGTCCGACACGGCGAATACACAGACCGTACATACGGGCGACGCATGGGAGACGAAAGGCACCGTCTCGGGCGTGGATTTCACTCTGCGACGCGGCGATAACGGTTTGCCGCAGAGCCTCGAAATACCGAAAGCCCTGCTGACTGCGGAGTTTCGCAATGTCTCACCCAAATAAAAACAGGACATATAATGGACTGACTTGAAATTTTTGCTCCCCGAATAACAAGTTAATGTTTAATCGCGCTTTTGTCAGGCAAAAATACTCTTGCCGGACAATAAAAACGGAGAGTGATTAAAAATGACAGTAAAACGGGGAGATATATACTACGCTGATCTGAGTCCCGTCGTCGGCTCCGAGCAGGGCGGGATAAGACCCGTGCTGATAGTTCAGAACGATGTCGGCAATCGCTTCAGCCCGACGGTCATAGCCGCGGCGATAACCAGCCAGAAGTATAAGACCAACCTTCCCACTCATATAAGAGTCAATGCGGACGGCTGCGGACTTGCCAAGGATTCGATAGTCCTGCTCGAGCAGGTGCGCACGCTCGACAAAAAGCGTCTTAAGGAAAAAATGGGCGCGCTCGGCGGTGCGGATATGGGCAGGGTGGATCAGGCTCTTTCCGTCAGCCTCGGAATCAGAGAAACGGACGTCTAACATAGAAACGGATATCGGCCGGGAGAGAGCTTCTCTTCCGGCTCGCTTTCTCTGTGAACCAAATAAATTAATCAGCCTTTGTATGGCGCGGCGACCTCGATGACCCGATGCCGCATGAGCGGAACAAAATCTTTTCAATATCGCTTCTGCTCCGCTCCATTTTTCCCGTTCTCCAAATCCTTCTGCCGTCCCGCTGAAAATATTAAAAAAAGCTTCCCAAAACTTCAAAAAAAGTCAAAAAGGTATTGGAACTTTTGCCCAAATCTATTATAATATAATTCGTATGCACTATCATTTCTTCAATTGGAGAACTACAGGAGAGAAGTATGGGTAAATATTCCGTTTCACTCAAAAAAGTAGTGGAAGATAATTCACTCGGGATACTTTATGCGCCCAAGCCCGTCGAGGATGTCTATGTCACCTCGCAGGATGTCAACCGCCCCGGGCTTATGCTCGCAGGCTACAGCGCGTATTTCGATGCCGAGCGTATCCAGTTCCTCGGCCTCGCCGAGATGAACTATATTTCGAGCCTCGATGAGGATGCCGCCGCGGCGAGCATGGAGCGGCTGATGGCGACCGAGCCCGTCGCCGTCGTTATCACCCGTTCGCTCGAGTGCCCGGATAAGCTGCGCGAATATGCGCAGAAATATTCTGTGCCGATCCTGACAAGCCCGGATTCTACTTCCGGCTGTATGTCAACTCTTATATCATATCTGGGCGTCGAGCTCGCCCAGCGCATCACGCGCCACGGCGTGCTTGTCGAAGTCAGCGGCGAGGGTGTCCTGATCCTCGGTGACAGCGGCGTCGGCAAGAGCGAGACTGCCCTTGAGCTTATAAAGCGCGGTCACCGACTGATAGCGGATGACGCGGTCGAGATTCGCCGCGTTTCTTCGAGAACGCTCGTCGGCAGTGCGCCGGATAATATACGCCACTTTATCGAGCTGCGCGGCGTCGGCATAATAAACGCCCGCAGGATATTCGGTATGGGCGCTGTCAAAATGACCGAGAAAATCGATATGGTCGTTCAGCTCGAGCCGTGGGATAACGAAAAGGTCTATGACCGCCTCGGCCTCGATAACGAGTATGTCGAGATACTCGGCATAAATATTCCGCTGACCGTCGTTCCGGTCAAGCCCGGACGAAACCTTTCGATAATAATCGAAGCGGCGGCGATGAATAACAGGCAAAAGAAAATGGGCTATAATGCGGCGCGCGAGCTGCTGCATTCGCTCGGCATGACGGATGATATAGTTCCTGAGAAGAAGGAACTTGAAGTCTGGCATGATTTCTGATATAAAAAGACAGGGAAAGAGAAACTGTCTATCTGGAGGTAAAAAAATGTACAGAGTAGGAGTCGATCTCGGCGGCACGAATATCGTTGCCGGCGTCATCAATGAAGAAATGAAAATCATCGGCAGAGGCAAGCTCAAGACAAATTGCCCCCGCGCGGCGGAAGCTATTCTTGAGGATGTTGCCAAGGCTGTCGAGGCTGCTGTTATAGATGCGGGCATCACCATGAACGATGTTGTCAGCGTAGGTATCGGAACCCCCGGTTCGGTCAACAAGAAGAACGGCGTTATCGAATATGCGAATAACCTCGCTTTCGATAATGTTCCCGCGCGCGATATCCTTGAGTCGAGACTCAAGAAGACTATCTATCTCGACAACGACGCGAACTGCGCCGCGCTCGGCGAAGCAAAGGCGGGCGCAGGCAAGGGAGTCAACAGCTTTGTCGCTATCACCCTCGGAACCGGAGTCGGCAGCGGTATTGTCATAGACGGCAAGCTCGTCACCGGCGTCAACGATGCCGCGGGCGAGATGGGACATATGGTCATCGTCTCGGACGGCGAAGCCTGCACCTGCGGACGCAGAGGCTGCTGGGAGAGCTATTCTTCCGCCACCGCGCTTATCCGCCAGACTAAAGATGCCATGCGCCACGATCCCTATACCGCCATGTGGGATCTCGTCGGTAACAATATCAGCCGCGTCAACGGCAGAACTTCTTTTGATGCCATGCGTGCGGGCGACGAGACTGCTAAAAAAGTCGTCAACCAGTATATTTTCTATCTCGCAACCGGCATAACGAATGTCGTCAATGCCCTTCAGCCCGATATGATCTGCATCGGCGGCGGCATTGGCCATGAAAAAGAGAACCTGCTCGTTCCGCTGAGAAAGATGGTCGAGCGTGAGAGATACAGCATCCATGCAAAGGTTCAGACTCAGATAATCTCTGCCGAACTCGGCAACGACGCCGGACTCATCGGCGCCGCTCTGCTCGACAGATAAATAAACGCCGCCCGTGCGGCCGACATATTGGAGATATTATGAATAATATCGAAGCGTTGGAAAAATACGCCCTCTCGCTCGAATGCAGTGTCGAGCGCGGAGTGTCAATGAAAAATTATACGAGCTTTAAAGTCGGCGGCCCTGCCGAGCTGTTCCTCTCTCCCGAGGATGCCGGGCAGACCGCCAGGCTTGTCCGTTTCTGCGAAAAAGAGGATATCCCGGTGTTCGTCCTCGGTAAGGGCAGCAATGTTCTCGTCAGCGACAAGGGCATAAAAGGCGCCGTTATATTCACCGGCAAGCAGTGCGGGATAACCCTGACCGATGAAAACACCGTTCGCGCCCAGAGCGGCGCGAGCCTCGCTCAGCTTTGCTCCTTTGCGCTCGAAAATTCGCTCTCGGGTCTCGAGTTTGCCTATGGCATACCCGGAACCGTCGGCGGCGCGGTGTTCATGAACGCAGGAGCTTACGGCGGCGAGATGAAGGATGTGCTCATAAACAGCGAATATGTTTCGCCAGACGGAACTTCCGGCGAGCTTGACAATGAGGCTATGCAGCTCTCTTATCGCCACAGCGCATATGAGGACAGCGGCCTTGTCATAACCGCCGCCTCCGTTCGCCTGACTCCCGGCGACCCGGAGCAGATAAAAAATACCATGCACGATATCATTTCCCGCCGCAGGGATAAGCAGCCGCTTGAATACCCCAGCGCGGGCAGCACATTCAAGCGCCCCGAGGGTCATTTTGCGGGCGCACTCATTGAACAGTGCGGACTCAAGGGCGTCAGCGTCGGCGGCGCGCAGGTCAGCGAGAAGCACGCGGGATTCATAATCAACCGCGGCGGCGCTACCGCGTCCGATATTCTCAGCCTTATCAAGCACGTCCAGGCGCGCGTCAAGGCTCAGACAGGCGTAACGCTCGAAACGGAGATCAGACTCATCGGCTGATTTTATAGGAGAAAATAAAATGGAGATCACTATCGTTACCGGACTTTCCGGAGCAGGAAAATCGAGAGTTGTTGACGCGCTTGAGGATATAGGCTATTTCTGCGTGGATAATATGCCGCCCAAGCTTATGCCGACTTTCGCGCAGCTTCTGCTCAATTCCCGCGAAAAAAGAGAAAAGGTCGCCATTGTTACCGATATCCGCGTCGGCGCGTCGTTCGGCGATCTGTTCAACGCCATCGTCGAGCTCAAGGAGTTCAAGTGCGACACAAAGCTTCTGTTTATCGATGCCTCAGACGATGTGCTTATCCGCCGCTATAAAGAGACAAGGCGCAAGCACCCTCTGCTCGATAAATATAACGGCTCGATAAACGATGCCCTCGCTGCAGAGCGCAGCATTCTCGAGCCTGCGAAGAGCATCGCCGACTATGTTATCGACAGCTCGCATATGACCCCGACAGATTGCAAGAACCGCATCTGCGAGATGTTTCTTGACAATCCCGGCAACGCTCTCAAAGTTCACTGCGTGTCCTTCGGCTTCAAATACGGCATCCCGAACGATTCCGATCTGATGTTCGATGTGCGCTGTCTGCCGAATCCTTTTTATGTCGAGGAGCTAAAACAGCACACCGGGCTTGAAGACCCCGTCAGGGACTATGTGCTCAAGTGGGACGAGGCGAGGGGACTCGAAGCGAAGCTCTGCGACCTGCTCGATTATCTTATCCCGCTTTATCGCAAAGAGGGCAAGAGCCAGCTGGTCATTTCCGTCGGCTGTACCGGCGGCAGGCACCGCTCGGTCGTCTTTGCGGAATTACTGAAAGCTCATCTTGAAAAAATCGGGTGCATCGCGACCGTTCAGCACCGCGATATGAAAAAATAGGAGGAAAAACCGTGTCGTTCTCATCGGATGTCAAGCAGGAACTCGCGCAGGTGCCTGTGCTTTCGGATTGCTGCGCGCAGGCAAGAGCCTACGGAATGCTGCTCTTCGGCAGAATGTTTTCTGTCTCCGAGATATCCTTTGTCACCGAGAACGAGAATATCGCGAAGCTCTACTGCGATGTTATAAAAGAGCTTTTTGATATTACTCCGTCCGTCTCGTCGGGCGTGTCAAAATACACGGTTTCTGTTGCCGACGAAGCGGACAGAAAACGAATCCTCGAGTTTTTCGGCCACAGCGAAAGCGACATTTCTTTGCGCATCAACAGGGCGAACCTCCCCGAAGACTGCTGCTTCGGCGCGTTTTTGCGCGGCGTTTTCATCGCCTGCGGAACAATAAGCTCGCCCGAGAAAAACTATCATCTTGAGTTTTCCGTCTCGTATAAAAAGCTCTGCAACGATTTGATTCAGCTGCTTGACGAGGTCGGCTTTGCCCCGAAATATGTCAAGAGAAAGTCGAGCCATATCGTCTATTTCAAAGTCAGCGAGAAGATAGAGGAGTTCTTGACCCTCGTCGGCGCGATGAACTCGACGCTCGAGCTAATGGGAATCAAGATGCATAAAGATATGGTCAACCATGTCAACAGGCGCGTCAATTTTGAAAATGCCAATTTGAGCCGCACTGTCGATGCCGCGATAGTGCAGGTTGAAGCGATAGAAAAAATAGAAAGAACCGTCGGACTCGAGAGTCTGCCCGCGCCGCTCGCCGAAATGGCGAAGCTGAGGCGGGACAACCCCGAAGTGAGTCTGAGCGAGCTTGCGGATATGACTGATCCGCCGCTCACGCGCTCGGGTGTCAATCACAGGCTCAAACGCCTCGTTGAAATCGCCGGCGGCATAGGGGGCTGACCCCGCGGAGAAGAGCTATGTCATTTACACACCTTCATCTTCATACCGAATACAGCCTGCTTGACGGCGCGTGCCGCATCGAGCAGCTTATGGACGAAGTGCAGCGCCTCGGTCAGACGAGCGTTGCCGTGACCGACCACGGTGTTATGTACGGCGTCATCGACTTTTACCGCGCGGCGAAAAAGCGTGGGATAAAGCCGATAATCGGCTGCGAGGTGTATATGGCGGCGCGCACCCGCTTTGACAAAGTCCACGCCCTCGACTCCGAGCGCTATCATCTGATACTGCTCTGCGAAAATGAAACAGGATATAAGAATCTGATAAAGCTTGTGTCGGAGGGATTCGTCACGGGCTTTTATACAAAACCGCGAATAGACCGTGAGCTCCTCGAAAAATATCACGAGGGTCTTATTGCGCTTTCTGCGTGCCTCGCGGGCGAAATCCCGCGCGCCCTGCTCAGCGGCGACTACGAGGGCGCGAAGAAAAAAGCCCTCTGGTATCGCTCCGTCATGGGCGAAAACAACTTCTTCCTCGAGATTCAGGATCACGGCCTGCCCGAGCAGAGGCGTATAATCCCGATGCTTGCCCAGCTGTCGAGGGAGACGGGGATTCCGCTCGTCGCCACGAACGATGTCCACTATATCTCCAAAGAGGATGCCGAGATGCAGCAGGTGCTCATCTGCATCCAGACGAACCATACCCTCGGCGAGGATACGGGCATGGAGTTCCAGACGCAGGAGTTCTATTTGAAAAGCGAGCAGGAGATGCTCTCGCTCTTCCCGGAGTACCCCGATGCGGTCGAGCGGACTTCGGAGATAGCAGAACGCTGCAATGTCGAGTTCGAGTTCGGCAAAACAAAGCTCCCGCATTTTGAAGTGCCGGGCAATCAGGATCACTTCGAGTATCTTAAAAATATGGCGCAGGAGGGGATGCGCCGCCGCTACGGCGAGAATATCCCGGAGGAGTATCAGAAGCGCCTCGACTACGAGCTCTCGGTCATCAGCCGCATGGGCTATGTCGACTATTATCTGATAGTCCACGATTTCATAAATCATGCGCGAAGCCGCAATATCCCCGTGGGTCCCGGCAGAGGCTCGGGAGCGGGCAGCATAACCGCCTATGCTATCGGTATAACCGGCATCGACCCGATGAAATACAGCCTGCTGTTCGAGCGCTTTCTCAATCCCGAGCGCGTCAGTATGCCCGATTTCGATGTCGATTTCTGCTACGAACGCCGAAGCGAAGTTATAGACTATGTTATTGAAAAATACGGCTCCGACCATGTCGCGCAGATAGTGACCTTCGGCACCATGGCGGCGCGCGCCGCAGTGCGCGATGTCGGCAGAGTGCTCGGTATGCCTTATAACGATGTCGATACCGTCGCGAAGCTCATCCCGCGCGAACTCGGCATAACGATAGACAAGGCACTCAAATCGTCGGATCTCCGCGCCCTCTATGAAAACGACGAGAATGTCCGCAGACTTATCGACCTCTCGCGCAAAGTCGAGGGTATGCCGCGCCACGCCTCGACCCATGCGGCGGGCGTAGTTATAACCCGCGACACGGTCGAGAGCTATGTGCCCCTCGCGCGAAACGACGAGTCGATAGTCACGCAGTTTACCATGACCACCCTCGAGGAGCTCGGACTGCTGAAGATAGATTTTCTCGGTTTGCGCACTTTGACAGTTATAGATTACGCAAAGCGCAGTATAAAAAAACGCATCCCGGATTTCTCCGAGGATATGATAGATTACGAGGACGAAGAAGTGTTCAAAATGCTCTCGTCCGGCAAAACGGAGGGCGTGTTTCAGTTTGAATCCGCGGGTATGCGAAGCGTGCTCATGGGTCTCAAGCCGCAGAGCATAGAAGATCTGATAGCTGTTATCTCGCTCTATAGACCGGGTCCCATGGACTCGATACCTACATATATCGCGAACCGCCACGACCCGTCAAAAATACGCTACAAGACCCCGATGCTCGAGGGCATACTCAAGGTCACCTACGGCTGTATGATTTATCAGGAGCAGGTCATGGAGATATTCCGCACCCTCGCGGGCTATTCCTACGGCCGCGCCGATATCGTCCGCCGCGCCATGTCGAAAAAGAAGCACGATGTCATGGAGCGCGAACGCCATAATTTCATATACGGACTCGTCAATGAGGACGGTACGGTCGAGTGCGAGGGCGCGGTGAAGCGCGGAGTTGACGAAAAGACCGCGAATGATATTTTTAATGATATGTCGTCCTTCGCGTCCTATGCGTTCAACAAATCCCACGCGGCGGCTTACGGCGTGGTCGCCGTGCGAACGGGCTGGCTCAAGCAGCATTACCCCGTTCAGTTCTTCGCCGCCCTGCTCAACTCCGTCTCCTCCGACAGCGGCAAGGTCGCGGAATACTCGCAGTATTGCCGCAAGCACGACATTCCCCTTCTTCCGCCGGACATCAACCAGAGCGTACGTAAATTCTCCGTCGGCAAAAACGCGCAGGGCGTCAGCGGTATCCGCTTCGGCTTGGGCGCCATCAAGTCCTGCGGCGACAAAGCCATCGACTCCATCATCGAGCAGCGGCGAAAGGGCGGCGCATACAAGGATATTTTCGATTTCTGCCAGCGGATGGACACCGAACAGGTCAACAAGCGCGTCGTCGAATCGCTCATTCTCTCCGGCGCTATGGACTGCACCGGCGCAAAGCGCACCCAGCTCATGGCTGTCTACGAAAGTGCGCTGGACGGCGCGAGCCATAACCGCCGCAACAATATCCGCGGACAGATGTCTCTCTTCGGCGACGGCATGCTCGAGGACGTGACTCCGACTCTGCCGGATATTCCGGAATATAACCTGCGCACCATGCTCAGCCTTGAAAAAAACGTGACCGGACTCTATATTTCCGGTCATCCGCTGGGCGATTACGCGAAGTCGCTTGCCGCCCTTTCCATGAATACAGCCCGCCTGAGCGAATTGCTAGAGGGAACCGACCACGGGCTTGCCTGCGATGGTCAGCGCGTGCGCATGGGCGGCATGCTGACCGAATTCCGCCAGAAAGCGAGCAACCTGATGGGCTTCGTCACGCTCGAAGACCTGACGGGAACCATCGAAGCGCTCGTCTTTCCGAAGGTGCTTGAGCGCGTCAGCACAGAACTGATGCCGGATACGGCCGTTATCCTTGGCGGCAGGCTCTCCATCCGCGAGGAAGAAGAGCCGAAGCTGCTGCTGGATACGGTCGAGCCGCTTTATACGGATGCGGAGCTGGATCAAATGGAAGCCCAAGGCACGATTTTACCCGCAGCCAAGCAGGTTCTTCCCGGGAATACGCTTTACCTGCGCATTCCCAGCGACAGCGCCATTTCCATGATCACCCCCGTTTTGCAGCGTTCTCCGGGCGCGGTTACGGTCGTCCTTTATATCGAAAGCACGGGCGCAAAACTGCGTGCCCCGCAGAGCCTTTTCGTTTCCCCCACGCAAGAATTGATTCACAACCTTTCGGATATGCTGGGCACGAAAAACGTCGTGTTGAAATAAAACAACTTTCCGTGTTGACGTGTGAAGAGGAGAAAGAAACGTGCGCAAGCAAAACACGCATTCAAATTTCATCCTTGAGTTGGCTCTATTTCATCGGTATGGATGGCTGATCGCCTGGTTTATTTCCGTGCAGCTCTTTCCCCATCAGCTTTTTGATCTGACCAGCGCCTTTTTCATCGCTTTCGCGGCTTGGTCTTTCATCGGCTACAAACGAAAGTGGAAGCATATTTATTGTTCTTATCAGAATGCCTATCATAAAGCGATGACCCCAAACGCGGTGAACTGGAATTCCATCAAAAAAACGGATGTATACCTCGTTCCGCTCATCTTTTTCCTTCTGGGAATCGTCGCGTTCCTGTTCGCCAGAGGCTATCTCTAAAACCATGCCTTTTGCGGTCTGAGCCTGTCTACACCTCCGCTGAGTTGCGGAGACATGGAACCATGGCTCTCGCAAGCATTTTTTCCATCAAAAACCGCCCGATGCTTTTTCCCTGCATCGGGCGGTTTTGTTTGCATTATTGTTCGTAGGTCAGCGTCGGCGTGTTCTTGTCCAGCTTTGTGACGTTAATCACATAATCGCGCACAAAGCCATACGTTTTTCCGGATTCCGTGACAACCTCGTACCACGTTTCTTCCTTTACGCCCGCATACTTTGCCAGAATCTGTAACTTTGTTCCGTTGCCCAGCTGGCGTACAACCGTCGCGTTGGAAAGCGGCTTTTCGCGGACATTCGCCGCGCGGTTCGTCAAAGCACGTCCGATCACGTCCCGGTCAAGCAGGCTGGGCTGCTCGGCAGCTGCCGTGCCCGTCGATGTGCCTGATGTTTCTCCGCTCATGCTGCTG
>OGCO01001342.1_pt1 | contig 37720 bp, 38 predicted proteins | sample 1570171 | NCBI WGS metagenome assembly OGCO01 (sample SAMEA4370583, study PRJEB24528) | human gut metagenome
TTCTGCCGACAATACTTGGCTGGAGACGGCCCGGAAAGATAGGTAGCGCCAACACTCCTCCTTAGCTCAGTCGGTAGAGCACGCGGCTGTTAACCGCGGTGTCGTTGGTTCGAGTCCAACAGGGGGAGCCAAGAGTGCCGCCACTCTGGTGGCGGCACTCTTTCTTTTTCAAAAATCAGGGATAGACAATCACTTGGGCCTTTAGCTCAGTTGGTTAGAGCGGCCGGCTCATAACCGGTTGGTCCTGGGTTCGAGTCCCCGAAGGCCCACCACATAGGGGTATAGCTCAGTTGGTAGAGCAGCGGTCTCCAAAACCGCGTGTCGAGAGTTCGAGTCTTTCTGCCCCTGCCATAAAAAAATACTTTACAAGTCCGCTTGTAAATGTTATAATAAATCTGTTCTTTGATTAGAACGCCTTAGTAAATGGCCAGGTAGTTCAGCTGGTTAGAACGCCGGCCTGTCACGCCGGAGGTCGAGGGTTCGAACCCCTTCCTGGTCGCCATTTGCTGCTGTAGCTCAGTAGGTAGAGCGCATCCTTGGTAAGGATGAGGTCGGCAGTTCGAATCTGCCCAGCAGCTCCACAAATAGCCCGTAACCCCTATGGTTACAGGCTATTTGCTTTTTATGAGTAGAGGCGAAATGTTGGATTTTCCAACACTTTTTCCAACAGTCGTCGTTTAGGTTGAGTTTTGATCCATCATCGCGATGATCAACTTAGCCATTTCAGGTTTTTCCAACAGCAGTTGATAGGCTTTTTGTGCTTCATCAACGGCTGTTTTTTCTTTCAGTTTGGCGCTCTCATGACGAAAGAATTTTTGTTCCACTTTTTTCGCAAGCTGACGTCGATCCTCGTTGCTTGTGTGGGCGTACAGATCGGTAACCATTCGCGCCTGTGCGTGGCCGGTATCGCCTTGTACCGCTTTAATGTCACCGCCGCTGAGCTGCAGCTTCATGGAGGCACTACAATGGCGTAGACTGTGAAAAACAACGGGGGAGAATTCGTGCGTTTGATTGAATTTGCGGATTAGATCGGCGATCTGCCGCTCCTCGTAGGGGCGACCGTCTTCATGCGCAATCACGAGGCCATAGTCTGTATAAGCACCGCCCATCAACGCTTTTTCCTCTTCTTGACGAAACTTCATTTCCTGCAAAGCTCTGGCTACGGTTTCAGGGAGATAGATATTGCGGATACTGCTTGCCGTTTTGGGAGACTTTAACACAAGAACTGTTGTGCAGGGCCGCTTCTGCTTGATTTCTGGGAAGATAAAGCGCACTTTTGAGCGTCCGCGTGTCTCCAGATCATCAAGACTTTTCTTATCGCAGCGCTTCAACTCACGGTCGATGACGATGCGGGCAGTTCCGTTTTGTATGCTTTCCTCAGTATTGTGGACATTTTCCCATACCAAGCCGAGAATTTCGCCGATACGCATGGAGCAGCCGATAGCAAGCAGCATGGCAAGGCGCAGAATGGGGTCGTCACAAAGCTCGACAGCGTTTTGCGCTTCACTGAAGGTCCATACCGAGCGTGTATTTTTTTCGTACTGTGGCAGGGTGGCGTTCAGCGCGGGATTTTGCTTGATGTAGCCCCATGTTACCGCTTGGTTAAGGGCGCTGCGGAGCAAAGCGTGGACCTTCTCAATGACCTGCGGAGAAACGGTTTTCCCAGCGCTTTTATGACCCTTCAGAACGACAGCGGGCTTATCGCGGAGGCTGTCATAATATAGGTCCAAATCATGTGTGGTGAGGTCCTGCACAAGCACATTGCCGAGATAGGGCTTGATGTAGTCGTCGATACGGTGACGGCTGCAGGAGAGATAGGAATCGCCCCAATGGTTGAGGCCATAGAGCTGAACATACTCGTCCATCAGCTCACCTATCGTCAGAAAATCCTTTACCAAGGGTTTGTTTCGCGCGGAGGGTGTGACCTTCGGAGGACGAAGCTGACCGATGGACTTCTCGTATTCAATCTGTGCGACGCGGAGCTTGGCCGCCTCATAAGAGGGAAAACGCTCATAAATAGGTTTTGAGTAATTGGGGCAGCGGTAGGAAATTTCATACTGCCTGCCCTTTTGACGAATCTTCATAATGTGACACTCCTTGTAGTTTATAGTCTGCTCAAAGCCGTATAGACCTCCTTTGGTGGCTGAGAGCGGAGTGCCCGCTTGTGTCTCTACGGTGAGCATGATAGCATAGCAGGGATAATATTTCAATCCCTGTTGGAATGGGAATGCGGTATAACCGCCTGCCGGAAAAAGGATACGGTGCGGGCTCAGCGGTCTTGCGGTGCTGAGCCCGCACTATTGCTTATTTACGGTTTTCGTTTAGGAACTCGATCAGCGCGTTCTTAGGGATACGCACCTGCCGGCCGACGCGGATGCTGCGGAGCCTGCCGCTGCGCACCAGCTCATAGGCTGTGTTGCGCCCGATGCCGAGGATCGGCATCAGCTCCTCCACACGCAGCGTCACGGGCAGATCGTCAAGGGAGCGGTATTTATTCTCCATCACTGCCCCGCTTTCTGACCGATGCGAGATAAATGTTCGTTACATCGGCGCGCTCGTGGCCCAACAGACGGGAGACCGCATAGTGCGCGTCAATGGCGCTCATGCCGTCCTCCGTCAGCCTTGTGTACTTCTCCGCGGCATAGGTATGCCGAAGTCCGTGGAAGGTCAGACAGCGGTCGGAGCCCTCGTCGCAGATCTCATTTCGGTAGCGGTAGATGAACAGCTCTAAAGCGTTGATGGCGCGGTCGGTAGGCATCCCGTCCGGCACCAGCAGCTTGTGGCCGCGCTCGGTCTGTGCCAACACTCTCTTCAACATCATTAGGATACGCTCGTCCTTGATGGGGACGGTGCGCACCTTGCCGCCCTTGCCCTTCACGGTGAGGGCGTTTTCGCGCAGCGCCTGCTCCGCCGCTGCGGTGTCCATACGGAAGCACTCGTGGATACGAAATCCTGCATAGCGCCCAAGGTAGAGGGCAAGAATGAAGTCATCACGGTTTTCCGCCATTGCCTTGCCGAGCAGACGGTTGAACTCCGGCCCACTCCATGTCCGGTCGAGCTGCCCTAACCGGCGGCGCTCCAACTCGACGCCTAACTCGCTGTTCGTTGGCAGCGTATACTTTGGGTGGGACATCTTATCGTGGAAGAAACGAATGGCAGCAAGGTCGGTTTTTACGGTACTGGCAGACTTGCCATTGTCCTGTAGGTACAGCACATAGCTCACCAGATGCTTGCCGCTGATGTTCTCCAGCTTTTGCAGATGGTACTCTGCGGCGAGGTAAGCGCAGAATCGTTTGCACGCTTCGTAGTAGCGCTCCTTGGTACGAAAGCTGCCTTGTCGATTGTGCCGTGCCAGCTTGTCCAGCTGGGCGACAAGGGAGAGGAATATCCCTTTGCTTTGAATAGTAGCCATATATGTGGATCTCCTTAGAAGTCGTTATCGTGTTCAGATGGGCGCACTTCACCCGTTGGCAAAGGTGTCCGTTTCCGCTTCCTTTCCGCGGAATGGAGGTCCTTGAACGGTGAAAAGGCCTTGCGGCGTCTACCGTTTTGCGGTGCGGCCCGAAACCTGTCTCTTTTTACTTTTGCCTCGGTCAGTACGATACCGCGTGGGGCGTGCGCCCTGCCATCTGCGATGGCGGCGGTGAACACCAGGCCGCTGAACTCGGCTGCAGCTGCTGACAAAACGGAAGCAGTTGCCGGTGTTCTTTGATCCGCACCGGCTGCGGATCGGGAGTGTGCGGTTCCTGCGCCGCCGGTTCGGGCACGCTGCCCGGGCGCAGGGGTGAGACCTTTGCCGAGGTCTCGTGAGGCGCTTTCTCCTGTATCCTCAAACCGCCCCGATCTGAGAGGAATCCGTTCTTTCTTTTAACTGCTTGACCTTCCTGCGGCCTCGTGGCCTCCAGCTGGCAGGACCGGCGGCTGCTCCAACGAGCGAGGCTCCATACAAAAACACAAAAAGAGACGCGGCAGACCGGATGTCTGCTTCGTCTCTTCATTTCTTCGGCAAGGCGCAAAGAAACGCCCTGTCACTTTATTCATTCTTCGCCGGTTAATTTGAGTGTTCTTCTAAATATTCTACATTCTTTTCGGAACGATAGGGCGCACTACACCCTATGTTTTCGCCGTTCCTCCCTAACTTACTCCGCCCTCACTTACTTCGCCCTTGAATACGATATCAGTGTATCAGACTTGCGCAGGGATGTATAGTTGGAGTTTTTCCATAGTAAGTTTGTGAAAAAGAAACGTAAAATATTAAGCCCCGGCATCTCTTTTCCCCCTTTAAGAGTCAAACTATGATGTGTTGACAAAATAGATAGGACAATATTGGATTGCGTTGCAATCCAATATTTAAATCAGATTCCGTGGCTTTTTACGGAAGATAACCGGCTGGTATCATCGGTAAATGTTTCGCAGTATGACTTGGATCGCCGCCTATATGAGGAACTTCCATATAATTCTCCGCTATTTGAAAGTTTGAAGTTCAAAATAGATAGCAAAGATCGAAAGAAAAGCCTTATGGAGGTTATTCAAAAATGGACCGGCGATGCGTTGAGAGATCTCGAACAGGTAGTAAGGGACGAACGAAAGCGACGCGGGGAGCGTGAAGAAAGCACAGACTACGATAACGAAGACTGGAAGTTCCCCCGCGGAAGAATCCTTGATTTGAAGCGTCTCCACCGCCATGTGCAGGAGGAGTTTGCTTGTGCAGAGCTCGTGCGGTATGAACGAGTACCCCGCAGCATTAGAATCATACAGAATAACATCGATCAGAGGTCTTATCTTAAGAGCCTTTACGAAGAAAGTAACCAATATGGCTGCCAGCTGTGTCATGAGCCGTACTTCGACTTTGTGGCGGTTGAAATTGAAAAAAATCCGGAGAGAGAATTGGAGCAAATGCATCTCTGCCTATGCCCTAATTGCGCGATAAAGTATAGAAGCCTGAGAGAGGATAGCACCTGCATTGAGCAGATGAAAGAGAAAATTCGTGCGTGGACGACCACATCTCAGGCGGATATACGGCTAAATGATGAATTAACCCTTTGGTTTGCACCTGTTCATTTGGCAGAGATACAGACATTGTTGGAATGCATGGAAGAAGAAACGGAGGAGGTTTGCATAGGACCTTTGGATATATGAGGGAATAAGGCTGTTTTCAAGGCGCTTGGCGTTGAATAAAACAACAGGCTGACCGCAAGTTATTTTGCAGCCAGCCTGTTCACCTATTTAATTGATTTTCCAAGCACCTGTCTAAGCAGGTCTGTCACACCCGATAAGGTAAGATAAGTTGCGCAAAAAGGAGAAGGAATAAAAGAATTCCACAAGAACCGATTTGCTTTCACAACCACTAAGCCATTTTGCCATTACACAAATGAGTATTCATCCACAAATGCTACAATATCACTAATGTCCTTTTTAAGCTGACCCATAGCTTCATAGACTTCTTTTTTATGCGATTCCTCAAGATCCGTAAAAGGTGGACGGCAAGGACCGGCCGGCAGGCCTCTGTAAGCCAGAGCCAGTTTCATCGGCACAGGGTGAGATGCCTTATACATCACATCATTAAGCAACTTCTCTGCGTAGTGGCAACGTCTGGCGGTCTCGTAATCTCCTGCTGCGATAGCCTCATCCATCTTGACGAACACCTCGGGAATTACTGCAGCACAGGCCAAAATACCTCCATCGCCACCCAAGGCAAGGGAAGGCAAGTATAGGTCGTCACCACCGGTCAACAGCGCAAAGGGATGCGGACAATCAACACGGATGTCCTGAAACAGAACCATATCTCCAGAGGACTCCTTGATGCCTACGACCTCATCGATATTGTTAAGTCGCTTGACCAGTGCGGCGGACATACGAAACGCCGACCGACTAGGGGTATTAAAAACAATCAATGGCATACCGACGGTAGCGTATTCTCTGATCAGTCGTTCAACATCCCGTTCAGAGGGACGAACAAATGGAGTCGCCATGACCATGACGGCATCGGCACCGAGCTCTTTGGCCTTTGCAATGTCAGCCTTTACATCAGCGGGAGTACCGGCGAGAGCTCCAAAGACGATATGCAGTCCATCTGCGTGACGCATAGTCTCTTCCATAACGGCATGGCGTTCTTCTCGCGACATGGACGCCGCTTCTCCGGTGCCCCCCAAAACGCAGATTGTCTTGATGCCAGCTTTTTTCTGAAACTCGATGTTTTTTCCTAGACCGGGGAGATCGAGCGCGCCGGAAGAATCGAAGCAGGTTCCCATGGATGCAATAACGCCTTTCGGATAATACATAAAATTTTCCTCCTTAAAAATAAGCATTGATTTGAAGTCCGGTATCTATTTGAACTTCTTTTCCATTTAAACTAGGCCGTAATTCAATTTCTCTCAGGCGGAACTACAACAGCATTTTTAATCTCCCGTCCATTTAGGTAATCCAACGCACCTTCAATGGACCATGCGCATTCGCGCCAAGAGGCTTCTTGTGTCCGTGCAGCGATATGTGGTGTCATGATGATATTATCTAATGTCCGGAATGGATGATCAAGGGCGGGTGGCTCTGAAGCATAAACGTCGATTGCTGCACCTGCAATTTGGTGTGTTCTGAGGGCCTCTGTCAAAGCAAGTTCATCAATCATACCACCCCGGGCACTATTGACTAGAATTGCACTTTGTTTCATCTTTTCAAAAGCACTGAGGTCAAACATATTCCTAGTCTCATCTGTTAGCAGGCAATGAATTGAAATAATATCCGAGCACTTCATTAACTCGTCAAGAGTTACACGTTTTACACCGCATTGTATAAATAGTGCATCAGGTGTATAGGGGTCATACGCGACAACATTCGCCTGAAATCCCTTAAGCATTTGTGCCACATTGCGTCCTATGCCACCGAAGCCAACCAGTCCGACCGTCAGCCCGCAGATATCATGTCCTAACCCACACTGGTTGCGCCATCCTCCGTTAGCGAGCACGTCTTTGGCAGCTGAAAATTGTCGGAGAGCTGCCATCATCAGCAAAATAGTGTACTCCGCAACACTTTGTGCATTAGCCGCAGGTGTCCAGCCGACTGCTATATCGTGTGCTTTGGCATAGGCATAATCAACATTTTCCGGGCGAGCACCGGATTTAAAAACAATTTTTAACTTTGGCGCTGCTTTCATCAACTCGGCATCAATTGTATTGCTTGAGTTAAAAATGATGGCATCGACCTCGTCGATATATTTCATGAGTTGAGCATTATCACCGCGGACAGCCTTGTCCCCTTCCAAAAGCTCACACTCATCAAAAATATGAGATGGAAGCGTTGATCTGTCGATTGGAAGCTCTGGGATCGCAATTTTGAACTTCTGCTTCATATTAGTTTTATCCTCCACAGCATAACCTTATAAAATATGTTAGCCAAACAGATTCACAAGCGTGGTGTTCACAATGAGCAGTACCCAGTCCATCAGGATACCGCCAACGACTGTCACGCACAGATAAGAAATTTCACTTCGACCGTACTTCTTCGACACGCTGTCCATGTTCGCAAAACCAGTTGGAGAGGCACCAAGGCCATGGCCGGTCATGCCTGCGCACATGATCGCAGCATCATAATCTTTGCCACAGATGGGAAATACAAAGAAGTAAATATACAGCAGAGTGACGACAAGACCTATGACAAGAATAACAATCATGGGAATCGCAAGATCGATTAACTGCCAGAGCTTAAGGGATACCATTGCGAGCGAGAGGAACACGCCTAGTGTAAAGTCTTGGAGACCGCTCATGATTGCTGGATTGACATCGAACCAATGTGTACGCTCATTCAGGTTGGCTGTCAGGCACGCCAACACTGCGGGAACCGCATAATCCGGTAGTGAAAGATTGAATGCTTCTTTGATAAGCGATTTGAATAGAAGACCGACGGCCAGTAGAGTAGCCATCAACGCAACGTGGGAGAAAATTGCCGCACCAGTAACAGGTTTTGCATTTGTATCTTCTTTTCCTTCGGCAACGAGTGTTGCGTCTAAGGAGGTAGCAGGCGTAAGATTCTTCTTGCGAATCAGACGTTCTGCGATCGGACCACCGAAAAACCCTCCGGTAACAAGACCAAATGTTGCGGCTGCCATTCCGACGACAGTTGCGTTATGTCCCATTTTGTCGAGCATTTCGCCAAAAGCCGCTGCGTTTCCGTGACCGCCAGAAAGAGCTGCGGGGCCGCACATAATGCCGAGCCATTCCTCTGCCCCAATGCCCTTGGCGACCAACACGCCTACTGCGCCCTGAAGGACTGCAAGAATCGCCGCCATGACAAAGTATTTAACGAGACGGTTTCCACCTTTTTTCATTAAAGCAAATGTCGCGGTAAAACCAACACTGGTAAAAAACAGATTCTGCATATCGGACTGGTATGTCGTGTTCATCACAATTTCTGCCGCACCGGTTTGGTGAAGAATTAAGTTAAAGATCGCGAAAAGTACACCGCCGATAACGGGGGCTGGAATGCAATAGGCCTGTAGGAACTTTGCGTGGTTTTTGATTTTTTGGCCGAGCATTAACATAAGAAGCGCGAGTGCCACCGTTGAAATCGCTGAAAGAGTAATTGTAAAAATGCTGTTTTCAACCGATAATGTCATTATGTTTTCCTCCTTTTCGTTTTAAGTGGGCCATATGAGCCGCTCTGCCTATACCATAGCAGAAAAAACAGCTCAGCAAAAATGGCAATTTTTGCTGAGCTGGATAGAAATTTTTAATAAGTTATAGCAATTCTACATAGGGATTTTGCACAAGACTCTGTCGCATTTTGTCCTCAAATAACTCAATCGCATCTAAACGAGACATGCGTGGCTCCCTATGTTTAATCAGGTAGCAGGTCCGCACAATCTGCTCTGGAACGTCTAACTCGTCAATCTGAATATTCCGAGATGCAGCTGTCAAAGCCGGAACCAAACTGTTTGGAATGATTGCCCAATCTCCATCTGAAGCAAGAAAGCACTGGAGTAACGCTGCATTATCTACACATGTGTGATAAGTCGGTACTTCTTGAAATATATTCTGATGCCACTGTTCGAATTCGCTGTTCCAGTACATATAGACCTCCCTTGTCTTGTCAAGATCCTTTGTACTGACTTTCCCGACAATATCTGGATGCCTAGCATAGCGTGCTACATAGTATTTCTGCTGAAATAGAGGTATTGTAATCACGCTCTTTCGCTTGTCGGCCTCTGCCACAAAGCCAATGTCAATACTGTGTTCCTCAATGAGGTTGTAAAGCTCTTCAGAATATTTCGTGATCACATTCAACCGTAGCGAATAAGGCTGGCGAGAGACTATCGAATAGACATCAGATAAAATTGGGACATTAATGCTGCTGACTGCGCCAATGCTCAGCAGATTGGCCGGATAATGCCTCAGCTCCTGTGTGTCTTGATAAACTGCAAGCCAACGTTCTGCAATTTTTATAAACTGCTCTCCTTGCTGTGTTAATTCGGAAGTCCGTACCCCCTTGCGGCGATGAAAAAGCTGTACACCCATTTCTTTTTCTAGCACCTTAAGGCGGTAACTAACCGTTGGCTGTGAGAAGTGCATAATCTCAGATGCCTTCGTAATACTGTTCCACTTAACTATTGCCAAAAAAAGCTCAACATCAACTCGTTCCATTCTCAATACCCTCTTTGTGATATTTAACTAACACATGTTCTTCTAAACAACACTAGTCCCACGCAAGCAATTAAGTTTTTCTATATTTTATAGTATATTTATTAAAATGTAAATAGGCTTTCCTAATCTTGACTCCTATAATATTTGACGATATGATAAATTTAACGTCCAGATGGGACATTTTTGACTAGGAGGACTATTCCATGTATAAAATCGAGACCAATAAGGCACCTGCGGCAATTGGACCGTACTCTCAGGCCATGATAGGGAACTCACTGCTTTTCACATCGGGCCAAATTCCCCTCGATCCCAAAACCGGTACTGTTGTAGGAACAGAGATCATCAGTCAGAGCGAACAGGTTATGCAAAACCTTGCTGCCGTACTGGAGGCAGCGGGGACATCCTTTGATAAGGTTCTGAAAACCACTTGTTACTTGAGTGATATGACTGACTTTGCTGCTTTCAATGAGGTATATGCAAAATACTTCGTCGGAAAACCCGCTCGCTCCTGCTTTGCTGTAAAGGGGCTACCTAAAAATGTCCTAGTCGAAGTGGAGCTGATTGCTGAACTTTGATTCATAGACCATTTGCAAAAGACAAAGGCGGCACTTCTTTCCTCTGAAAATAGTCTTCGCCTTGTAAACAATAAGGCGGATGAGCTCAGTATCAAAAAGCTTACAAAAAATGCCCTGTCGGTCAGGACAATGTTTGATGATCTTAAACGAGAGGGATAGATATATCATTTGACAGAAGTATGTGTATTTGGAAGATGTGTTGGGCGGGATTGTAATAGAACGCCGTAAGGGGTGCGGTTTTGGTGAAGAATGCGAAAAAGGATTTCCAACAAATCTTCCAACAAACGGCCTAAAATAAGGTAAAACAACGAGAGAGAAGATAACACAAAAATCCTTATGGCACAGAGATCTGACGGTATGTAGAGACACAAGCGGACACAAGGTAAGATGAACGCGAACTTTTTGGTAAGGATGAGGTCGGCAGTTCGAATCTGCCCAGCAGCTCCACAAAAAACCTTGAAACCACAATGGTTTCGAGGTTTTTTCTTTTTTTGAGATAGCTCTCAAATACCTCAATTTATGGGTTCTGCTAAACATCCTGCTAAAGATCGTGCTAAACGAAAAAATGTTTGCAAGGAGTGTCATCTTACGCAGAGACCTTCAATAGCTGCATAAGTTTCGCTGCGAGGTCAGGATTATCCTGAATTAGTTTCAAAATTTCGGCTGGGTCAATAGTTGCTGCTGTCTCACTCTTTTTTTCAAGTGATGGATAAAAACTTGATTCAACCATTGAGGCAAGCTGCTGTTTTTCGGCTTCAAGCGCTTCGTTGTAATGATGCATAAGCACTTCGGGGGATTGCCCAGCATTAGCAGCGACAAGTTGATAATTGTTTTTCGTCAATCTGATTTTGTGCATCTGCCCTGACTTGCGTAGGCCCTGAAGATCAATTTGATCTGTGATATTCATTGTACTCTGCCATTCCTTAAAGGACTTGCAGAGATTATTTGGATCAACAGGGCGTCCATCAGCCTGACAGATCAGAAAACCGTTGTCCTGATATCCTGGACCAAGGAACTCTTTCGCTTTGTTGATTTCCGCAATGCGCTCTTTGATTTCTTGAACCAATGGACGAGTTAGGTACTGTTTTCTCAAACTGCCCTCCGTCTTCGGCGTTTTTAAGACAAGGCGGCTTTTAGCGTTAGAAAACTGCTTTGGAAAAACTTTAGCTATTTTTTCTTTGGAAAGAGTTTTGAGAGACTCGTCAGAGACGCGCTCGAGAATCTGGGAGATCCACATGCTGCCTTCATCAAGGTTGATTGAGTTAATATCGATGGCAGCAATCTCTCCTGCTCTGAGTGAACAAATAAAAGCAAGATGCACCGAGAGATGGAGAATGGGATCATCCTGAATTTGGTCGAGAATTTTTGAGATGTGCTCAGAAGACCAGGCTTTGCGCTTCTTGTAGTGCTCAGACGGACCTTTGGTGTTGGGAATTTCCGAGATATAGTTCCATCGTTTTGCTGTTTCAAAGCCAAGAGTAAGAATGTTATAGCACTTTTTTACGGTTCCAGAGCTCAGAGTCGGAATCTCCGAAACGCGTTTGCCATAACTTTTGCTTCCACGGCATGGCTTTTGAAAAAGATAGTCAATGAAGCCGTCAATAGCGCTGCTCGTAATAGAGCTCATGATCCAATCACCGAAATAAGGGTATATGTGAGTTTCCAGATTTTGACGATAGCTGTCGTAGGTCTTGGGTGAGAGGTTCCGTTTCCTTGCATAGATCGGCAAAAAGCGCTCCATGAAGTCTCGGTAGGTCTTGCTCATATTGTCTTCAGTTTCGATGGACGGAGGCTCGACAACAACTGCTGCATTTTCTGCGGCGATTTTTTGAGCTGTTTTCTCAATGGCCTTTTTGCGGCGATACTCAGCAGCCTCATGAGTAATATCAGATGCCCTATTTTGAGCTTGGAGATAGTCGATGTAGGCTTTGCGCTGTATCGCCTCCAACTCCGAGGAATAGGATTCCCATTGCTGTTTACGTTTTCCGTCAATCGTCTTATAGGTGTAGACGATGTTGTGAGATGTTCCGCGAATAGTATATGTTGCCATAACGGTTCCTTTCTTGTTCGATGCTCTATGGCTGATCCAACGCATTGAACCAAGAATCAAAAGACTCTTTATGAATGCGCAGGCACCGCTTCCCAAGCCGAATGACCTTAAAATCAGTTGTGTGCTCGCAGAGGTAATAGGTCTTGCGGAGACTGATCCCAAGGATTCGAGAGACCTGTTCGACGGTGTAGGTACGTTGAACATTGTTGCTGCAAATTTGGTCAGACAAGGTAATACCTCCTATTGCAGCTTGGAAACCGTTATAGAATGCAGTAGTGCCTCCTTTCCTAATGGTTTAGCAGGGTAGGCACATTATACACTCCGCAATAGCGGTTGCCAAGCATAAAATTCTGTAAGGACTGCGATTTTGCGTCCGGACCATTTCCTGCGCCCTCGCTTCAGGCCGCGTATTTGCAGGCTGCCGCTGTGCGGCACTTCCCCGGCAGGTACGCAAACGCATACTGTCAGCCGATCCTGTATAACTCCCGGACGACTCTATGTGACCGCGCTATTCTATGCGGTGTTTTCAAGGTTCAAGGCACATCTATTTGCCGTTCACAGAATAAATACGGAGAATCATAGACAAATTTTGCAAGTTACAGAAAAAGTTAATAGATAAGCCCCCGTAAAACGACTACGTTTTACGAGGGCTTAATATTTGTCCAATAAAATTCTATCACTGCAAAGAAAAAATATCAGCTATCCTGTCCAAAAATACACCTCGCTGTCGTATTTAAGAGAATGAAGGGAGGTGAGATTAGTGAAAAAGCGTTTCTTTTGCATGTCTCTTATTCTGGTGATGCTTCTTTCTGTTTCGGCACATGCGATCCAAAGCCGCAGCATTACCTCGGTGCCCCACCTGAGCTTCGATGGGAATAACGCCTCATGTGTAATTCAGATTGTCGGCGATAAGATGACAGATGAGATTTCGGCGACAATGGAACTCCGGTGTGGCAGCGATTTGATCGCAAGCTGGAACGGAAGCGGATCTGGCATTTTGAAGATGACAAAAAGTGCGGCAGTCAAAAAGGGAAAAACCTATACCATGGTTGTCAATTTTTCCGTGAATGGAATAGAGCGATCCCCGGTTACTATCAGTGCCACAAATGGCTAAAAGATGAATAGTAAAGGGGCTCCAGTTAACGCCTGATAACTTAATATATTTCAATGCCTTACCGAATATTACAGGAAGCGCTAATACCCTCCTTTATACTACCGCCAGTATTAACCAGTCAATTCTCAACGATATTCAGTCGTGCAATGGCAGAGTGATGGTTTTGAACACTATCAGCTATATTGATAACGCCGCGCACCCCGCTGTGATGGGATGGCCCACTACCAGCATTCCGGTCCCCTACAACGCTACTGAAATTGTTTCTCGAGTCAATTAATGGAAAGAAGATGGATTGTATTATGAAAAAAATCAAAAGAGCATATATACTGCTGTTTGTATGTGTCATGACAGTTTGCTTTTCTGGATGTCAAAATCAGTCTGATGTCTCCTCTGAAGATGTAGAAAACTCATTGTTCATGGAATGGTGTAGCCGATTTCGTGCTTCGAATGAGCCCTTAATTCTGATTACTTTCCCTGATGGGACGTCAACCTCACTTGTAGGTGAGAACGCTGTTACTGCGGCATCGGATATGGAGAAGGCGCTTACGGCGCTTACTGCGGATGATTTTTCTGTTCTGCAAGATTGTTCTGCATCCACAGATGCTCCTTACATTATCGTCTCCGACAATTTAACCGAATACAAGTTTTCACCTACCGATAATGGCGTTATTGTAACAGGAACCCCTGATACACGGGAGGATTTTTTGAGTGAGGATGAATTATTGGTTATAAACGACACTGACTTCGCTAAAGTGGTAGATGGCCTCTTGAGCGATGAATAGTGTCATATATTAGCCGTAAAGACTATGGCTTCGGCTGCTTTTGTGATTGGGCTAATACATACCTGATAAACCCTTGCCATTCTGGAAAAATGGAATGGCAAGGGTTTACTTCTGAAAAGCTTAATCAACCTTATTTCCGGTGCTGACAGGCACTACAATTACTGGACACCTTTTTCCCGCTTTGTTATAATACCAACATAACAGGTAGGGAGCCAAGACTATGCTGATTTATCTTCAAACGATCGAGACAGAAGAAGACAAGAGCAAATTCGAAGACATATACCGGGAATACCGTGGGCTTATGTACTATGTCGCCTATAAGCGTTTGCACCATGAACAGGATGCGGAGGACGCAGTACATTACGCTTTTATGAAAATAGCTGAAAATATCAAAATAATTGATCCGGTGAGTCCAAAAACAAAGCAGCTCGTCGTAACTATAGTTGACAACAGAGTGACTGATATGCTGCGAATGAATGGCCGCCATCCCACTGCGGAATATAACGATGAAATTCTTAATCAACTGAGTGCAGAACTTCACACAGATGATTTGCTAACAGAGGCTATTCTTAAGTTGCCGGAGCAGCAACGTCATGTTATCTGGTTGAAATATTATCATGGCTACAATTTGCGTGAAATTTCAAAGATGTTGGGAATTACGTTATCTTGGGCGCAGAAAATCGATCAGAGAGCGAAAAAGCAACTCGAGATACTGTACAAAGAAGGAGGCGGCGAATTTTGATCACTGATGAGCGACTACGCGCGGCTGCTGAAAAATCCAGCAACTTATATCTGCGTTATATGGAAGAAGGTTACGACGCGATTCGTCCTCATGAGTTTTCTGAACCGTTTGAAAGAAAAATCGGAAAGCTGAAAAAGCGCGCAGATCATCCTTATTTCTATAAAATGATGCACAAAGTTGCCGTTATTATACTTGCAGTCCTCATTGGCGGAAGTGCTTGGCTGGCCGTCGATACAGAGGCTAGAGCATCTTTTTTTGGATGGGTCAAAGAGGTGTACGAAGAGTTGTTTATATATCATTTTGAGGATGGGCGTACCAGCAATGAAGGAAAGAATAACTACTATTTAACTTGGATCCCCGAAGGATATACACAGATATTAGAAGATAGTGTAGGAAATACTTCGTCGGTCATTTATATGAATGACGAGGGTGAGATACTGAAATTCTATTATGCAAGTCCGCCAGATGAGACATTCTGGCAAATCGAGTCAACAAATACTGCCGTTGAAAAGGTAACCGTAGATGGCTGCACTGCCGACATTTTGATCAGCGATGACGCTGCTATCGGTAACACAATCGTATGGATGACTGCTGACAACGCTGGATTTTTCATATCCGGGTTCTTCACTGCCGAAGATCTGGTTAGGTTAGCAGAAAGTGTTTGCGAAAAATAAATAGCCGTTGTGTCCAAAAACTCCCTCCCTTGTCGTATTTAGTTTTACGAGAAGGGAGGGATATCTATGGCTGGTATCCTGATGGCGTAAGTATGGGTACATATTAAGAAGGTCTACAGTGTATGGGTGACAGGATAAAGTATCGTGTAATTCTTTCAGGGCTTCAACTTTTGGTTGGAATATTGGCGGGGTGCGTCTTAATAGCAAGAGCGCAAAGCGAGGCGTATCTTCAATTGCTTTTTTATGCTGCGGCTGCGGTATTGGGACTTTCATTAGGAATAAAAGGACTAATTAGATTTATCCGACACGATTCAAAATGATAGAAAGCAGGTACAGGCATGGAAAAATTACCCAAGAATATCATACAGTATGTGATAAGCTTTGCACTATTTTTGGCCGTTATGATTTTGCTTCCAGTCAAGGCATATCCAAAGCACTGGAGCGATTTGCTTTTTATTGCTTTTGGATTTGCATTTTTCGCGCTCCGAGCGGTCGAGGAAAAGAAAAAATCTGCATGGTTTGATTTGTGCTGTGTGGGGGTACTTCTCTTAGAGAGTGTTCTTTTGCTGTTGATAGGTTGGCAGCTAAGTTGACCCTTCCGGAGTGTCACCTGATAGCGAACTTACTATCAGGTGACACTCCTTTTTAGCAGCGTGAGAGTGTATCTATGCTGATATATGCATAGCATTTGATGTTACTGCTGCTCGACGCCACAATAGCTAACAAAACCTATTTGAGACACAATATGAAGGATAAATAGTGTTGACTTGTCATATATATTGTGCTACACTATGCCTGTAAATGAGTTTTGCGCAATTTCCCTTTGGGCATAGGTCAATGATCTGTGTGTGGAGTGATCCACCTGCGCACGTTGTCAGGTTTGTACGTTTTTGTCAGTAGTATTGCTGTGCCATGAGAGCCGGCTGCTGCTGGCTTTTTTGTTTTACGGGGCACCGCCCCATACTGCGGGAATGACGAGAGTTTGCTGTCAGGCAAACATACTGGATTTTACCAGAATCGTTGTTCCCGCTTTTTTGCGCCCAAATGCCGAAAGGCTTTGAGGATATATCATCAAGAAAGGTGGAAACAAGAAATGAAATTCAGACGAAAATGGAAACCCGGATGGCATCCAAGACGCTCCTTCCGACCGTACCACAGGTACAGAGAGAAACGGCTTTTGAATAAGCCGCACATCAAATATGAAACCGAGGAGGAATGCATCCATGGAAAACGCAAAGTGTTACGCTCCGCAAATTCTCGTCGGTACAGAAGGTCTGCCGCGTGAACAATGGCTGGAATACCGGCGCAAGGGCATCGGCGGAAGTGACGCCGCTGCCGTTCTCGGAATTTCACCATTCCGTACCGGACGGGATCTCTACTATGACAAGCTGAATATCGTCACAGCGGATGATGCCGAAAACTGGGTCCAGTTGGAAGTTGGAACTCTGCTGGAGCCGTTGGTTGCCAAGATCTTCGCCCATAAGACGGGCTATAAGATCTACCGCCGGCCATTCATGTTCCAGCACCCGCTGTATCCCTGGATGCTGGCGGATCTGGATTATATGGTGGAACTGCCGGACGGCACGACAGCCATCCTTGAAATCAAGACCACGAACTATAATGCCAAGGATAACTGGTGGTACAACGGCGAGGAAATCGTTCCTATCTACTATGAATCGCAGGGGCGGCACTACATGGCGGTCATGAACATTGACCGTGTCTACTTCTGCTGCCTTTACGGAAATTCGGAAGACGAGGCAATCATCCGCCGTATCGACCGTGACATGGCCTATGAAGAAGAACTGATCGCCTTGGAACGGAACTTCTGGGAGAATCATGTCCTCACAAAAACGCCGCCTCCCTATGTGGAAGCGGATGGCGACCTGATCCTCGAAAGCCTGCGGCGAAAGCTGGGGCCTGCGGACAAGGATGCGCCTCCTGTGCTGCTGGGACAGCCGCAGTTTGGGCAGCTTTCCATGCTTCTTTCCCTGCAAGAGCAGAAAAAGACGCTGTCGGCTGATGTGAACAAGCTGGAAAAGGACATCAAGCGGTTGAAGGGTATGCTCATCGAGAGCTTGGGCACAAGCTGCACCGCCGTGTATAACGGTCTTGCGGAGAGCTACACCATAACCTACAATCCGGTACGCTCCGCAGGCATATCGAAGGACGCCTTAGAGCGTTTGAAGGACGAACACCCTGATATTTACGATCAGTATGTCACGGTGTCTGAATGGCGAAGATTCCATGTGAAAAAAGCTGCTTTGCAGGCAGCGTGAAAGGAAACGGAGGTGATGTGCTGTGAGCATTGTTGCGGCACTGGACAAGGTACTGTTTTTCAATGCGTCCAGCAAATATTCTGTCCTTCGGATGAAGACGGAGGACAGCAGCGTACCCACAGAAGCCCGGAGTCCCTATCGCTATCACGACCACCTGATCCGCTTTACCGCCGTTGGCATCGAATTGCCGCAGACGGATACGGTGAAGATCGAGATGGATGGAGAGTGGAAGGACGGAAAATACGGGCTCCAGCTTCAGGTCGATCATTGGCAGGAGATCGTGCCGCCCACATTGGAGGGCGTCCGCAATTACCTTGCCTCCGGTCTGCTGAAGGGCATCGGAGAAAAGACCGCCGACGCGATCATTGAGAAGTTTGGCGTCAATGCTCTGAAAATTTTGGAGCATCAGCCAGACCGGCTTCTTGAGATTCGCGGCATTACAAAGGAGCGGCTTGCGGAGATCAAGGACGCCTATGCGGAAACCAGCCGGATGCGTGTCCTGATGACCCTGCTGGCCCCGTTCAAGGTCACGCCGACGACCGCGCAGAAGATCTATCAGCATTTCGGCCCTGCCTGTGCAGACATCGTGAGACAGAGTCCCTTCAATCTCTGTCAGGTGCCGGGATTCGGCTTCAAGCGTATTGACGCCATCGTACAAAAATCCGGTGGAGATCTGCGTGATCCGAAGCGCGTCCACGGTGCGCTCTTTTATGCGCTGGAGGACGCACGGACAAAGGACGGGCATCTCTATCTGGAGGCGGAGTCTTTGCTCAAAGCGGCTATGCAGCTGCTCAATGAGCGGATACCCCTCCCACAGATGCGCGTCCCCATGAGCCAGGTCGAACAGGAGCTGTCTGCCATGATCCGGCAGGATGAGGTGGTATCGAATCACGGCAATGTGTATCTGCCCAAGCAATTCCTGCAGGAGAGCGAAACCGCACAGAAAGCGGTAGAGCTGTTTCTGGCAAATCCGGCGGTGGTAGACATTGCGCAGCCGTTGGAGCGAGTGAAGCATAGCTTAGGGCTCAACCTGTCCAAACGCCAGTCAGAAGGCGTGGAAATGGTGTTCCGGCATAACCTGTCCATCATCACAGGCGGCCCCGGCACCGGCAAGACCACGGTTCTGAAAACGGTGATCGAAGTGTACCGTCAGCTCTATCCTCAGCAGAAGATCGTACTCGGAGCGCCCACAGGTAAGGCGAGCCGGCGTATGGCGGAGGCAACGGGGATCGATGAAGCACAGACGCTCCACAGCATTCTGGGACTTCACGGTGATTTGGAATCGAAGAAAGACCGGGAACGGAAACCGCTGGAAGCAGGGCTCCTGATCGTGGACGAGACTTCCATGGTCGATATGTGGCTGATCCATCAGCTCTTTTCCCGCTTGCGCCCCGGCACCAAAGTCCTTTTGGTCGGTGATGCAGACCAGTTAGAGAGTGTGGGCGCCGGTGATGTATTTCACGAGCTGATCGGCTCCGGCGTCGTGCCAGTCACGGTGCTGGACGAGATCTTCCGTCAGGCGCAGGACAGCCTGATCGCCCACAATGCCCGTTTTATCAACGAGGGCAAAACGACGCTCTACTATGGTGAGGACTTTGCCTTTCATAAGGCAGAGAGCCAGGAGGAGACTGCCGGCATCATCCGTGAGCTTTACCGGGAGCAGATCGCCGCAAAAGGAATTGAGCAGGTGGAGATTTTATCGCCGTTCCGCTCCGAGGGCGAGGCATCGGTCAACAGCCTGAATGAAGCTATCCGCGAGGAGATCAACCCCGCAGCGCCGGAGACGCCGGAGATCGTGTACGCCGGAAAGATATTCCGCCTCAATGACCGCGTGATGCAGATGCGGAATAATTACGACATCAAGCTGTATAACCGATCCGGCAAGCAGGTCGGCGAGGGTGTTTTCAACGGTGACATCGGCACGATCCGCAAGATCAGCGGTACCAATGTCGTGATCGAGTTTGACGGCCGCTATATGGATTGCCCGCAGGTACTTCTGGATGATTTGGAGCTGTCCTATGCCATTACGATCCACAAATCCATGGGCTCAGAGTATGATACGGTCATTATTCCACTGCTGGCTGCCCATAATGTGCTCCTGACGCGGAATCTTCTCTACACGGCAATCACGCGCGCCAAGCGCCGCGTGCTGCTGGTGGGTGAAAAAAGGGCGCTGTATATGGCTATCCATCGGAGCCGAAAAGGAAAACGCAATACCATGCTGGGCGAACGCATCGCCCTCTACTATAAGGCAGTCACGCGCAAGGCTCTCCGTAACGAAGAGGGCGAAGAATGGCAGCGTGCCAGTTAATGTGAGATGAATGTGCAAAAAAACGCACAGACATCTCTTATTTATTTTATGAAGGGAGTATCAAACCATGTCCAGAGAAAGAATTATGCTGACCCAAGCGATTCCTGCCGTGCAGCAGCTTCGTAGGGTGCAGGGCTTTGACCCGCTGCGCTTTCTGAAAAGAAACGCCAACGGCGGAATCGAGCTGGAGCCGCGCTATCAGCGGCTCTGGTTCCGATTGGCCTGCCCTGATGGAAAAATGCTGCTGAACCGGCTGCGGGTCACAGACCAAATCGCCGTTTATGAGGCGCAGGTATTTCTGTCCAGAGAGGACAACCAGCCCATTACCAATTTTACCGCGGCGGTGGAAAAGACACAGGCCCCTGCCGGACGCTATGTGCAGGCCGCGCAGGACGAGGCGCTGAAAACGGCGCTGGATAATGCAGGCTTCGGCATCCAGCTCTGTGAGATCAACCCCTCTGCGGCGGTAGATGCACAGGCCGATGGGAAACAGGAAGTCGCAACGGGCGCTGTAAATCGTCAGGAGACTGCTCTGGCGGTAAATGGAGCCGCAGCGCCGCAGCGAGAATATCCTATCGGCGAAAATCATCCGGTGCAGGCAGTGCCTACACCGCAAGAGGTTCAACCGCAGGAGGCGGCAAAGACGCCCAGCGCAAATCAGCAGGTGGTTCCCCCCGCCCAGCAGACGGAAAGCGTTTCAGACGCCATGAGTCTGCTGCAGGCGTTAAGCGGCGGAACTGCGGCTTCTGAGCCTGATCCGGTTATGCCCCAAAAGGCGCAGGAGGTTCCTTCGGAACCGGCGGAGCCTGCTGTCACGGAGCTGGCTGAAACAGCGCAGACGGTGAAACCTATTGTGGTCGATATGCCGGCAGCGGCATCGACAGCGGCTGCGCCGAAATATTCGGACGATATGACGGTGGACGAGATCCTTTCGCTGATGACAGAAGGGGAAGCCGCGGAGCTGGTCGTAACCACCGGCGTCAATAAGGGCTGGACGATGGCACAGGTTTCTGAGCAGCGTCCCTCCAGCCTGAAATATTACGCCTATCTCTGTGAGGATTGCGGCAATATTATGAAGGCTGCCGCCATGCTTCTGATGGGCGGTTCGCAGCAGTTAAAGGCAAGCTGACCGCTTTCCATCCGTAAATTTTGCGTCTTGGGAGGGATGCTGGTTTGAATTACGGGAAAAAGCATGATCTCCCCTTTGGCATTATGGATGTGGCCGGACTCCTCCGCCTGAATATCAGGCGGAGGGCTCCCGGTCAGGTGTATGTGGATTGTCCCATCTGCGGTGACCGCCGGGGGAAAATGAATCTGAACACGGCAAAAGACCTGTGGCGCTGTAACTACTGCGGTGAAGGCGGCGGAATGCTGTCCCTTTACGCAAAGGTATATGGCGTCAGCAATTCAGACGCTTATCGGGAGATCTGCGACGCTTTGGCGGTAAATGGTTTTTCACCGGACTATACCGTTCCGGAGAAAACGGCGCCTACGGAGGCCGAGCAGTCTGACGCGGCTTCTGTTCAGGAAGTGCATCAGACTCTCTCCATGCTACTGTCCATGCTGACCCTCATTCCGGCGCACCGCGCACACCTTCAGTTTGTGCGGGGGCTGTCCGACGATGAGATCACACGCTTTGGCTTCAAGAGCACGCCGCCCCCTTTCCTGTGCCGCTCCCTGACAAATCGGTTGGTCAAGGCTGGCTGCAGGGTGCAGGGTGTTCCCGGCTTCTATGTGGATGATAACGGCTGCTGGACGGTCAAATTCCACCAGCGGACATCAGGCATCATCATTCCCATCTTCGGTGTAGACGGTTTGATTCACGGCGCGCAGATCCGGTTGGATCACCCGCTCAAGGATAAAGACGATCCGCCGGAGAAAACGGGCGTGAAATACCTGACGCTGTCCTCCACGGGAAAGCGCATGGGAACGACCTCGGGGAGCCCCATTCATTTTGTGGGCGATCCCTGCTCCCGCGTGGTATATGTGACGGAAGGCTGCCTCAAGGCGGATGTCGCTCACGCGCTGATGCACAGGACATTCGTTGCCACGCTGGGCGTTAACAATACCGCCAAGCTGGATGAACTGTTTGCATTCCTGCACCGGAACGGAACGGAGGAGATCATCGAGGCGGAGGACATGGATAAATACAGCAATGAAATGGTGGAGAAAGGCGCATCGAAGATCTATGCGCTGGCGGTCAGGCACGGGATGCGCTGCCGCAGGCTCACATGGAATCCCAATTACAAGGGCATTGATGACTGGCAGCTTGCGCTGCGCCGGAAAGAACAGAAAATGAAGGAGGATCCAGGAATGACATTTAAGGAGCAATATCTCAACGGACTGTGCGGGCTGGAAATGCTGGAAACCTGTACGGAAAAATGGCACGCGATGAAGGTGGATAGTATTTCCCTGCGGGACTATCTAGGGCTGACAGAGCAGGAATATGATGCGTACTTACAGACTGCCCCCGGCGTTTCTTTTCAGGAGCTGTTGGACAGTCAGCGTAAAACGCAGCGGTTTCGTGTTTATCAGCTGGATTTGGAGCATGGCGAGACGCGCGCATTCGCCTTTGGCGGCATTGACGCGCTGCACAAGGCCGGCTTTCAGCAGCCGCCAGCGGCAGAATACACACTCGTTTACGACGGTGAGCTGATCTGCCCGGTCGGGCAAGATGAACGTGATATTCTGGAGCGCATTTTTGCACGCTATAATCAGGCGTTCCCCCCGGACTATCACGGCCGCAGCATTGCCCCATCCGATGTGCTGGAGTTGTATGATGAAAGCGAGCGCAGATACTTTTACTGCGATATGGCTGGTTTTCCGCAGGTGAAATTCTCTCCCGCGCTGGCAAAGAAGGCTTGAATGCAGGCTTTATCGCAGACGATCCATTTAGAAATGGACGAGCAGAAGAGAAAGCAGCTGAAAGCTATGCTGGGAATCTGTCAAAGACTTGGGGCGGAGACACGGTATCATCCGGAACACCGTTATTTCACAGCTATGGTCTGGACTGGATGGGATACTCCCTGTGGAATGGGAGAGGCCCTTGCCATCCAACAGGAAATTCAAAGAACAGCCGCTCAGTACCCGGCCGTCGTGTGCTATTGCTTCGACCCATTCAGCACACTGGTCTATACGGCTTGAGCGCAGTATGTAAGAAGGGACGCCTTGTGCCATTGGCACAGGAGCGTCCTTTTCTCATTTTTTATTTAGGAGGAATGTACGAATGGGCGCTTTTTCAAATATGGATTATGAGCTTCAAAACAGCGAGGCTGCCGTTTCCGACGCCTTTACGGAAGATGATGCTATGGATATGCCGCAGGCGGCTCCTGTGGAACCGGCGACAGCAAGTTCTCCGACTGCAGATCCGACTCCGGCAGCGGCGGCCAGCGAACCGGCAACCGCCCCCAATACCCAAAGTGAGGATGAGGCCCGCCGTGCGCACGAAGCGTCTGAAGCCAAGCGCAAAGCAGAGTGGGACGCCAAGCAGGCGGAAAAGCGGCGGGCGGAACAGGCCGCGCTGGAAAGGTTGGATGCCATGGGCCCGGCAGAGCTGCTCAAGGCTGCCGCAAAGCGTGTGTCCGCAGATACGGAGAAGCTGACGCGGCGCAACATGAAGGAGAGCGTTGCCGAGTTTATCCAGACCAAGTGTATTGATGACCTCGGCTTTGCCCGGATCACCATGCACCCGCGTAAGAGCATGATCCACTGTTTCCAGTATATCAGCCGGAAGGCATGGGATTATGTGCAGGACGAGCTGAAGGCAAACGGCGTTCAGCCGGGCCCCGGCCAGCAGGCATACGGCTGCGATATTCCCGACGATCTCTGCTATCAGTGGGCGGAGGACTATTTCCGTGACCCCGATGCCAAGGAGGATCAGGGGGATGAAGAGGAATTTGTCCCGCAGCCCTATCGCGGGAAAACATCTTCCAAGTCCGTTTCCAAGAAGAAAAAGGAAGAAAAGAAGAAAGAGCCGGAGAAGAAGGAACCGCCGAAAAAAGCGGAAGCCGATGATGGGCAGATCTCGCTGGGAGACCTCTCCTCTTTTGGGGAGGCCGCCTGATGTACGCTTATAAAGGCTTTGAGCCGGATCTCTCCTGCCGTGGCTATCGGTTCGTCATGGGAAAGAATGTCACCCCGGAGGCAAACTGCGCCAGCAACGGCTTTCACTGTGCAGAGAACCCGCTAGATTGTCTTTCCTACTATGGTGACATGAATCGCTCCATTTACTGCTTGGTGCAGCCCGGCGGGGATATTGACGAGGATGATCGTGACTCCAAAATCGCCTGCACGGAACTGACAATCCTGCGGCAGCTGACGAGGAAAGAATTCTTTCTCCATGCGCTTGCCTACATGGTGGATCACCCAGGCCGCAAGATGAGCGAAAAGGTACAGCGTGAGCACAGCACCAGCCGCAACGGCTATGCCATCGTTCGAGGCAAGACACCCGCTGCGTGTGGAAAACTGGGCGATATTCTCGCATTTGCCAGAGAGCAGCGCGAAACCGAAGTAATCTGTCAGATTGCTGTTGCCGAAGTAGATGGAGAAAAAATCCAGCCCGGAGTATGGTATGACATTGATTTTGTGAAAAGAGAGGCGGTGCAGAAATGAAAAAAAGCATTTTGCTGAAAATGAAGAATTTGCCTGCGACTGAAGAAATGCTTGCGGTTGCCCGCGAGGATGTGCCGGTCAAGGTCGGTTCGGGCTGGAACACTTCCTATCGATGCCGATACAGCGGTTTTGCACGAAGCTCGGTGGAGGGCGGCATTTTGAAGGTCACCCTGTATGACCCGGATGCAATGCGCCTTGGTGGGACGCTGCCGGTCTATGAGATTTTCATGGAGAAAGAAAAGCAGCAGTTTCTCACCTATGACCGTGCCCATGACAAATGGCGGACGGCAAAGATCGACTATCTGGAATGGCAGGCGAAGGGGTCCAATAATGTGTGGATCAGCGCCGTGGATGATGCGCAGATCCGGAAATATCTGGCGTCGGATGAGAAAAGCGTATATCGGGCTATTCTGAAATTTCAGCGCGCCGTTCGTGATGCTGAACTGGAACGCCGCCACAGAAAGGAAACCGATCCGTGGGATGCGGAGCTCTCTCAGACACCGCCGCTGCCGAAGGACTGGGAGCGTTGGGTCAATAAGGTGGGCATTCAGGAAAACTACATCTTCTACGATTACCGCAGAGGCGGCGCAAAGTATGGCTACTGCACCTACTGTGAAAAGGAAGTTGCACTGAAACAGCGGCCCTATCATAACGCGGTGGGAAAGTGCCCAAGGTGCCGTCATAAGATCACGTTCAAGGCGAAAGGGAAAATAACGGAGTACCTGCGCTCACCGACCGAATGTGCATATCTGGCGCAGAAGTGCGGAGATGGGTTTGTGGTTTGCCAATTTCAGGTGAGCAGGCTGTACCGGAAAGAAGAGGACGCCATCGTATCGAAAACCTCCTGCTTTGAGAAGCAGCGCATTTTCTACCGTGCGGATCTGTCCTCTCACCCGTATCACTGGGGCTGGTATAAGCAGCGCCGTGTCCGATGGGTGCAGGGCATAGATGAGTACATCAACACAGGTATTGGCTATTCCTACAACGAGTATTGTTATCAGCCGGGGAGCATCTATGGAAAAACGCTTTCCAGCATCGCCCCATTTCTTGTAAGGACCGGATTGAGTGAGTATGTAAGACTTTGCAGGGGGCACGTAAGTCCTAACTGGTATCTGGCCGCGTGGGAGAGCCTTCCCCGCATTGAGCAGATCTGCAAGGCGGGCCTATTCAGGCTGACGGTGGAATGTATGGAAAATGTCAAAGCCGTAAAAAGCTGTATCCGGCAGGAGTCTGAAACCAGTCTCGTCAAGGCATTGGCACTTGATACGCACCGACTTTCGCGGCTCCGGACACTCAACGGCGGCGCCATTATGCTCGACTGGCTGCAGCGGGAGAAATGCAGCGGCAGAATCATCCCGGATCATGTGCTGCACTGGCTGGAGCAGGAGAAGATCCATGTTTCCGATATCGACTTCATTCTGAATCGAATGTCGGAGCAGCAGGTCTGCAACTACCTTCAGCGTCAGAAAAGCGGCACGCGGGATTCCCTGCGGCAGATTATTTTCACATGGCGGGATTACCTTTCCATGGCGGACAAGCTGGGAATCAACACCCATGATGAGATCGTGTACCGCGTCAAGCTGCTGCGCCAGCGTCACGATGAACTGGTGGAGCAGCTGCGGAAAAGAGAACGGGACATGGAGGCTGCCGCAACAGCAAGAAAGTATCGGAAAATTGCAGGCATCTGCCGCTCGATCAAACCGAAATACGAATACACCGGAGAGATGTATTCCATCGTCGTTCCGTCAGGTGTGCGCGATATTATGCGCGAGGGCGATGCGCTTTCCCACTGTGTCGGCAAGTCAGACCGTTATTGGGAGCGCATCGAACAGCAGGAGGCATATATCCTTTTCCTGCGCAAGACTGCGGAGATCGACAAGCCGTACTACACTCTTGAGGTGGAGCCGAATGGCACGATACGGCAGAAGCGAACTTACTTCGACCGACAGAACGATGACCTCAAAGATGCAGAAAAATTTCTGAAGGAATGGCAGAAAGTTGTCTCCGAGCGCCTGACCGAGAGCGACAGAGAGAAAGCAGAAAAGAGCAGGGAACTCCGCTTGCAGGAGTTCGAGCAGTTGCGGCAGGACGATGTGCGTATCCACGTCGGAGATCTTGCCGGTCAGCGGCTGGTGGATGTTCTGGTGTCGGATCTCATGGAAACTGCGGCCTAAGCCGCAGCACAACACATTTGAACAAAGGAAAGGAAATTATAGAGAACATGAAAAACGGATTTACGATCACGCAGCGCAACGCTGTGGTGGAGCAGCATCTTTGGTGCATTGACACGGTCATGGTGCAGCACGCCGCATGGATGCAGGCGGCGCCCATAGACCCCGATGATGTGTACCAGTCTTTGGCGGTACGCCTGATCCGGGCAGTCAACAGCTATGATCCCTGCAAGGGGTATCTGAAAGAGTACATCCTCTCTCAGCTCAAGCGGGAGATGGTTCGTGTCCGGAGTACGCAGGCTGTCTATGGACTGACGCAGGCGCCGGCCAATATCGGCAGCACCATTGTTCCACTCACGATTGCGGCACAGCGGGAATCGTACTGGGAAACCTATATTGCTGTATAAAAGGAGTCATGTGAAAATGAAACAGTTGGGAAACCTCGCAGTTATTTGTGCCCAACGCCCGGAGCTGCTGTTGCAGCTCCGGGACGGTCTGGTCTCGGTACAGGCGAAAAACCGTGCGGCGATGGAGGCCGTATGGAACGATGATACGCGGATCGAAAAGATGATCTATGAACTGAATTTCGGAGCATTCTCCAAGGAAAGGCTGGTGTAAGAAATGGAACAGAGTAAACAGCAGAGAATACGGGAATTGACAGACCGGCTGAATCGCTGCCGGTATGAATACTACAATCTGAACGCGCCGTCTCTGACAGACGCCGAATATGACGCGCTTTTTGATGAACTGAGTACGTTGGAAAAGGAAACCGGCTTCAGCATGACGAACTCGCCCACGCAGACGGTAGGCTGCTATCCCGCTGTCAGCGCCTTGGTGAAAACAGTGCATCCGATTCCGCTGCTGTCGTTGGATAAAACGAAGAGCAGCGCGGAGCTTCTGCGCTTTGCGGGAGAGCAGATGGTCATGCTGATGCTCAAGCTGGACGGCCTGACGGTAAAGCTGACCTATGAAAATGGCCTTTTGATGGAGGCCGCTACCCGCGGCGATGGAGATACGGGTGAGAACATTACCCACAATGTACTGGGGATCTCCGGCATCCCGGATAAGATCCCATACAAGGAACGGCTGGTTGTTACCGGTGAGGCATTTATCCGTCCCAGCGATTTTGAGGCGTTAAGGGACACGCTGCGGGACGGAAATGGCGAACCTTATAAAAACGGGCGTAATCTGGCTGCCGGCTCTGTCCGTCTGCTGGACTGCGGCGCCTGCAAGGATCGTCATGTGACCTTTATGGCTTTCAATGTGCTGGAGGGCTTTGAGGAATATCCCTGGAAGTCGCAGCGGCTTCGGGCCGTCGAACAGCTCGGCTTTCCCATCTGCAAGTATCTGGCGAGCAAGCAGGCGTTGACGCAGTTCGATATGGACGCCGGTATCCGGCACCTGCGGAAATACGCGCAGGAAAACGACATACCTATCGATGGCATTGTGGTCACCTACAACGACGCCGCCTATGCGAGATCCTGCGGTCGAACCGGGCATCACTATAAGGACGGGCTTGCGTTCAAGTTTGAGGATGACACCTATGAAACCGTCCTGCGCTCGATTGAATGGACGCCCAGCCGCACAGGGGAAATTGCTCCGGTAGCCATCTTTGACACGGTGGAGATCGATGGCTGCGCGGTATCCAGGGCAAGCCTCCACAACCTCTCTTTCATTGAGAATTTGGAGCTGGCACCGGGCTGCCGCATCAAGGTGAGCAAGCGCAATCAGATCATTCCCCATGTGGAGGAGAATCTGGATCGGGACTGCTGCGCCAGAGAGAAGGTCGTTCCTGCCAGATGCCCATGCTGTGGGCAGCCCACTCGTATCCATACGACCAGAAATACCGTAAACGGGGTGGAAAAGGTCACGGCGGCGCTGTTCTGCGATAACGAGCATTGTGAAACGCGAAAGCTGCGCAAATTCGTTCACTTCGCAAGCCCGAAGGCGCTGAATATTATGGGACTTTCTGAGGCGATCCTGGAAAAGTTCATCGGAAAGGGTTGGATTCACTCCTATATGGACATCTTTGCTCTAGACAAGCACAGGGCGGAGATCGTTCAGATGGAGGGTTTTGGAGAAAAATCCTGGCAAAATCTTTGGGACGCCATCCAGCACAGCCGCATTACCACCTTTGAGCAGTATCTGACCGCTATGGATATTCCCATGGTGGGCAGCACAGCCAGCAAAGCTATCTGCCAAAGGTTCCGCGGAAACCTTGCGGAATTTGAAACGGCCGTGTGCCAGAGCTTTGATTTTACACAGCTCCCGGACTTCGGAGAAACGCTGCACAGGAATATCCATCAATGGTTCCACAGCGAGGAAAACTGGACGATCTGGACGGAGCTGCGGCGGTTGGTGTGCATTAAGACCTATCAGCCGCCTGCGGCCAGCACCGATATGGGTAATCCCTTTGTCGGCAAGACCCTAGTGGTGACCGGCAAAGTAGAGCCCTACACCCGTGATGGGATCAACGAAAAAATTGAATCGTTGGGCGCTCACGCCGGCAGTTCTGTAAGCAGCAAGACAGATTATCTGATCTGCGGCGAGAACGCCGGAAGCAAGTTGGCAAAGGCACAGGAGTTTGGAATCAAGATTCTGTCGCCAGACGAGTTCTTCCGCATGGCCGGAGAAAGTGCATAAGGATATAGCGGGAGACTGTTACGCAGTCTCCCGCTTCAAATATACAGGGGTGATGAGGCTGCTGCAGGACGAGTTAACCTTGATGTGTGATAATAATTCCTGTATCATATTTTCAATAATAGAGTGATGCAACGCCTGATACTTTAAGAAGGGATACATATTTTGCTATGTTTTTAGATGCAATTTCTCTAATAGCTAAGATTCTTGCTGTCATTGTAGTGACAATAGCTGGTGTGACGCTTTTATATTTGCTTGTTGATTTTATCTTTAACTGTTTAGCTGAGCGACAGGATGTAGAAGCATCCATCATTGGTGTTGAAAAGGAAAAAGATTTCTATCACTACCCGATTTTTACCGGTTCGATTACTGCTTTTCGCATTTCGAAGAAGAGAAAGTATATGTGACGTTTAAAACTGATGCCGATAATGAACTGTGCTTTGCAGCTTCGTCAGAAGAGTGCAAGTATATGAAAAAGGGACAGAGAGGAATACTTTCTTATAAGCGAAATAAGATACTTGATTTTGCGACGAATAGCAATAAAGATAAGAGGTAACAAGACACAAATCGCCCTGCCAGTATTCATGCTGGCAGGGCGATAGCATTTGTTGAGATGTTATTTCAAGTTTGCCTGAGAAAGTGTTGAAACCAACCACATCCGTTGTAGCCTTAATTTTGCTCAAACATTTGCAGCGAGTTCAGGATAGTTGACATGCCATCCTGCCCGCCAAACCATTGCTCCAAATCCGTTGTATTGATTAACGAAGCATCCTTGCATTCAGGCTCATGTCTGGTTTGAAAACGTGGTTTGACCGTGTTTTCCTCTACGTTCCATGAATGCTCCTCCAGAATGGTGCGAATTTGCCCCTCTAGAAATTTCTTATCTAGGACGGTTGGTACATGGAGTTCTGGAGCTTCTGTGCAGTTGATGTAGTGAAGAACTGCATTAGTAAGAAATTGTGCCTTGCTGCGGCCTTGCTGATTGAGCAGGTCAACCACCGCTTTGTGCTGAGGATCACAAATGTTGAAGCGTACCGTAAATTTGCCGGGATCCTTTTTTGGAGTCATGGCAATCACCGCCCACTGTGCTGAAGCTGGTAAAGATATTCGTAACCTTTGGCATTAGCACTGATGTCCTCCACGAAGGTAGCTTGTCCAATCTTACCGGAGACTTCAATCTGGCGGCGCAGCAGCTTTGCACCGCCACCAAGGAAAACCACCTTGCCAGACTTGAGTTCTATCATTCGCTCGCGCAGACCACTGAGCAAATCGTTAATAAATTCCTGTGCCTCCTGCTCGATCAATGCGACAATTTTCGGAGTTGCATCCTTATCCTCACCGCGCAGAATGTGGTCGATCTCATTTTCCTCTAACAGTGTGTCTAGTTCAGCATTTGCTCTTGTGCGGATGCGGTTATAGAGCAGGATCACGCCGCTTTCCATTGAGTCGCAGGCAGCCATATCCGGTACACCATTCCGGAGACACACGTAGTCTGCGGTGAAACCGCCGATATCCACCACCAATACTTTGGAAATCGAAGCAAGGTTTTTCACAGTAGCGGCAGCAGCTGAAAAAGACTGTGGGAAGCAAGTGGCACCCTCAATAAAAATGGCATATGGCTTTCCGCGAAATTGAAAAGAGATTGCCCCGCGACCCTCAAAGTAGACAGTAAACCGTTTTGCTTGCACACCAAAATGTGCCGGCGGCAGTCCAACTGCCAACTGAACGCGCATAAGATTGTCACTGTATTGTTCCGTTGCCTCAATCTCATAGGCAATGGCAAACAGGGTAAGAATGAAGAAGCGTTCATCCTCTGTCTTGTCCCGCCGATAGGGAATACGCTGGTCAGTCAGTGCGTAGAATTTTCCCTGATACGCAAGATAATCTGTACCAAAACCCGGTGCGTCGCTCTGAATGAGCCCGGATGTAAATGGCTTAGCATGGACGGTTTTGATTTGCTTGTTTCCATGATCGATTGCGATTAACATAACTGAATACCTCCTATATTACTCTTATACGGATGTAATACGTATAAAAGCAACAAAAACAGAACAGAGAAGGTGAAACTACACCTCATTTTATATTATCTAATAGATTGAGCTACTGGTGTATAATTGGCCGCCCTGTTTTGACACATTTCATTGAGAACAAAAGACCCGCAGTAGCGGGATACTTTAAGTATCATCCTTAACTACTACGAGCCTTTGCACTTATGCGATTAGACTGCCATGTACCGGTCGGTATGCACAATGGGGATTGTAACAACAAGAAGTTTTACGGCTATAAATTAAGAAAAAACTGAGGAAATGTAAACCACATCAAGTTTGCATTTTGTCAATTTGCAGTTTCTATGTGGGATTAAATCGTGTTATAGAGCCATTGCATGGTTGCAGTAGGGCTATAGGAGGAGAAAATTGAACCTGATTTTACATGAGAAGGGGAGAAGAAACATAAAGGTATAAGTATAAAGCGTAGGGCGATCACACAGAGCCCCACGCTTATGTTTGTTCTGCCTGTTATTTGAAGCTTAATTATTTCTTGCCTTTGAAGATTTTCAAAAAGCAATCTGAAATTGCATAGATGTAAACCGTAAGCGGTTTACATTTGATAGAAACTGATATACTTTAAAAACAGGAAATATAGTTGGAAGAGAGATGTTCTTCCACATGAGAAAGGGGGGGACTCAATTGGAATAACAGAAATGACGAATACCTCTCACTTGACTGTTTCAAGTGAAAAGTTGAAGTAGCAATTCACAGTAGGTGTACGTGAACGAGTAAAATGATATATGGTTAATCTTGATGAAATAATCCTTAAAACAACCCAACGTGAAACTCTAGAGTTAGACGAGCGAGAGGGCGGTGAAATCCCAGATGTTGACTTAAAAGGAAAATAATTAAGTAGGATGACGAGAAGAGATAAGTGAGATATATACGGCCTATATTTGCGTAGTAACGATAAGATAAGCAAATTCCTTCACCAGAAAAATTATTTGTAAAAACTAATTGAGTTAATCTGAATGGAGAAGAGAAAATATGAAACGATTAATTACCTTAATTTTAGCAATCGCTCTTTGTGTGCCGCTCTACATTCCAGCTCAGGCAGAGTTCCAATATGATTTGTCTGAGTATAGTCTCCTACTCAATATTAAGGATGTATACCCAATTCAACCTGGTACGGAGGAATGGAAGAAGCTGGAGACGTTACAGAGTAAAATAGCTGCTTGCGAAATTCCAAAGGAAACATTGCACCGAATGTCTACGGAATCACTTATCGAAGCAGTTTTATATTACCCGCTTCTTTCTAACATGTATGCTTATGATAGCATTGAAGAGGGATTTGATGCTGTTTTGCAGTATTGTGACGCATTACAGGAATTGCAAAGGCGCGATGATGCGGCGGATGCGCTTGCCGCAAGATATAAAAACACCTATAGTAATCAAAATGCAGATGTTTTGGCCAGCTCCGCCGAGTTAATGCATATGACATATATACAGATGCAGAAACATACTGAAAAAAGAAAAATTCAAACCCTGCTTCTTATAGAACCGTTTTTCAACCAACTTGATGAGGCCGATAAATTATATCTTTGTGAAAGCATAGCAGTTTTGTCTACCAACCAGACGAATGCAACAGATGGTACTGCTTCGATTGTCCAGACTCCAAATGGAACAGTACTTAAAGAGGGCTGGTATGATGACTACTATTTCACGACGTCTAGTGGCTTTTCTGATGATGAAGTATATTACCTTGATTTGGAAATGGCGAGGCTTTATCCTAATGCAATACGGCGAAAGAGTGCGACCAAACGCTATAATTGCCATTCTTATGCATGGCATGACCAATCGCCTGAAAACAATGTTTGGCTTATCAATCCTTTTCCGTACATGACTGATGGCAGTTATTTAAACGCTGGCAGTGCTGCTGCGGGTAGAAAAGTATTCTATCGAAATACTGGAAGCGAAGTCGGTACAGATGGTAAAACACTGGGAGATCATTCTGGCATTGTCAAGAGCGTGGGAAGTACAATAATGGTAACATCAAAATGGGGAGAGTATGGTTTATATGAGCATACTATATACGACTGTCCTTATGCTGGAAATCGAACCACGTACTCCTATTGGAGTTTAGCCTAACAATGAGAAGAACATTCGGAATTTGCTTTTTAGTACTGCTTAGTGCCTTTTGCCTGTGGAAGTATGCAGAACGACTAACCCCGATGGAGCGACTTTATAGTGGTAACTTTTCCCTTGAACAGCTGCAGCGTGAAAAATGTGTGATTATTACGGATCTCTGTGAGATTAAAAAAGCTGAGCTATGGGAAGATTTTATTAAGAAAGTCAAACTTGCATCGGACGCAAAAGTTCGTGTGTTATTTGTATATTCCGGAGAGAAAGAAGGGAGTACACTAAAGGGAACGGTTTTGGATATTTCTTATGATGGCGCGACTTTCAAACTTCAAAAGTGGTCAACATGGTATCCTCTGGAAGTTATGAGCAAGTCCTATTTGTACTTAAAACAATGTACAACAGACATTTACAATGGGGTATATTCAAAACATACTATTTGGGTTCTGACGGATGATTCATCCTGCGAGTATGGTGACATTGTCCGGCTACAGGACATGCCGGAACTACATGGCGAACATGAAGTGATCTATTCCATGTTCACGTAGACTCTCTCAATATGATCTGAACCATAAAGATAAATTTAGATATTTTCAGCAACAAAAAGCTGATGTCGGTACACATAACTTATGAGTACCGCATCAGCTTTTTTGTGTGCTGTGAGAGGAGAAATGCCCTGCGCGTGTATAAACAGATCAAAGAAAGTATGCAGACACAACATTTTGCTTTTATAGCTGTGCACAATGCAGAGATCCGCTTGCAAAAGCAAGTGTAGCAAATGTCCTAACGCGATGTCGAGATCCGCCATATCGTCTAATTTTAAAAAAATTGGACGTTGGAGGAGTCGTATGACATCTAAAAAGAAAGATACATTTGACAGTAACGCTGTCCAGAATAGATTTACGGCATATCTAATTACGGCGATTCGTCGAAAGAAAACTGACTATTGGAAAAAGACTGAGCATGTACGGACGCATGAGCTAATAGTCGATACTGACGAGGTGTTTGAAGATGGAGAGACAAGTTATGAGAATGTGATGAATATAGGAGGGGAGATTCAGAATGAGGCATTGGAAGATGCACTGAAGCGACTCAGCATACGCGAACGCTATATCATTTTTGCTCGTGTAGTAGATATGCGGGGCTTTGCTGAAATCGGGACTGAACTTGGCCTCGGTTATCAGGGGGTTGCCGCAGTTTATTATAGGGCAATTCGGAAAATCAAGGAGTTCATTGTGAAGAGCGAAAAGGAGGGAAAAGCATCTAAGTGAATTTTGCGACACTTCTGCTTTTAGCACAGGAGGGGGATGAACAGGCAAAGGAAAAAATATTGAGGCTCTATCGCCCGCTCCTTTTTAGAGAAGCAAAGATAAACGGAATTTTTGATGAGGATCTATATCAGGAGCTCTGCGTGACGCTGCTGCAGTGCATTTGTAGATTTGTGCCGTAATGGAAAGGGGCGCGTGTGAGATGCAAATACCGCGCCCTCTTCCCTCTAGACGGCTATCAATATTGATGCCGGGTTGTCGACAAAACGCTAACTTTGCGGTATGATAAATACAACCATTGGGCAACGGAATGTAGTAAATCCTGAAATGGAAATATAGATAGATGGAACGGGGGATGTGTACGACTGAGCAAAGAAAACGAAGAATATTCGAGATAAAAATGAAAATGAGAAAAACTATTGCAGAAGGTGAATAAACCGAGAATGTTAATGGTAAGAAGAATTGACCATATTTAAAAGCAGTGATCCTATTTGGGAGGCATAAAAGTGAAATTAGAAGAGAAACTGATTTCTTTGCGAAAGGAAAAAGGCTTATCGCAAATGAAATTGGCGGAGATGATGAATGTATCCAGGCAGGCTATTTCAAGATGGGAGGTGGGAGCAGCAGTTCCGTCTACAGATAATTTGAAGTTTTTGGGGAACCTGTATGGCGTATCTTTAGAATATTTGCTTCATAACGATGCGCCAAAACCAAATCAAAACGAGACACCAATGCAGAAGAGGATAATAGAAAAACAGGAGAGTAGAAGAAAGACTGTGTTTGTAGTCCTTATGGCTGTTTTGGCAGTTGCAGTAATCGTTCTTAGCGTAATGCTATTAGTGGAGCAGCCCAAAAAGCCAATCTCCATGGGGAATATATCAGGGAGCGAGGTAAATGTAACAGGTAAAGACGACTTCGATGTAAATTGGTGAATCCTTGCAAGAAAAGACAGCGATGCTTTTGACAACTTTTGTTGATGAGGAAAGGGTTAGATTTTATCAGCATTTCACGGTTGACCTATATAAAAATATAAAATTAAGATGCAATTACTAATTGCTCAAATGTAAACTGTATGTGGTTTACATTTGAGGCAGAAAATCTTATCTTCAAAATATGAACGAGAGCCTTTGGAAGAACACATAAATTGAGAACTATTGACTTACCGAAAGGAGCACGAGCAAATGAAAACAAAGAGCTTTTTGAGTTTAGTTTTACTGTCGGCTATCGTAGTATCCTGCCTTGGAGTTAGCACGAAAGCAGCGGAATATCAAGGCGGAGTGATAACTTACGCAGTGGACGCGACAGGAAGTTTTAACATGGATGTTCCAGCTAATACAACAGTGAAAGCGAAGAGCAGTTTTCCGTTGGAAGTTGGAGAAGTGGTAACAATTAAGGCAACATATTCCCCGTTTTCTGCAAGCGTAGACTTTGGCCTAATTGCTCCGGATAACTTGTTTTATGGCCTAAATACAAAGAGTGGTAGTTTTGATGAAGCGATTGAGGTGACGCAAAGAGGAAACTATGTACTGGCAGTTAGAAATAACTCTTCTCAAATAATTCATGTGTCAGGGCACGTCAATTATTAATCGGAAGCGGATTAACGATATCGTCGCGATCTAAGTAAATAAGATGCACAGCTATGACAGGATTTGTTTAATAACAAGAGCTGGTATATCAATATGCGCCGTTAATGGATGGTGACATCAGCTTTTGTATCTATTTTATAATGGGGGATTTCACGAGCGTGATAGGACGGGAAGCGCTTACTTAAGAAGAAAACAGAGAGCATAATTTGAGGGAGGACAAGATGGGTACTATTGGAAGATACATAAGTGTAATAGCTTCGTGGATGTTAACGCTTACCTCATTTTTAGAGGTGCTTTGTAAGATTGTCGCGCTTCCAGATCCGATTGCAAAAACGCTATTTGGGATATTTCTAATGGTGTCATTGTTGCTGTCAGTACATTTTTTCGTATATCTGATGAAAATGGATGCCCCGAATGTAAAGATTCCCAATAAAGTGAACGACTATTTAAACTGCATTGAAAAAGTAGAAAGAAGGAATAAAAGCTTACATGTTATATCTGAAAAGTTTGATGTGAACTTGATAAAAGCAGGAAATGATGTAGCAAATCAGGTAGCAGTGAGACAGAGAATTCAATGGACAATCAGGCTGGCCAATGTAGATGTTGCTACAGTAGGAGCGTTCTATATGCCAATTACACTGGGTGCATATACGGCGTGGCAAGAGAAGACGTTAGACATAGAAGTGGTGTTAAAGAAGGGGGATAATAGTAGAATTCTTAAGCCGACACAGGAATGTTTCCCAGATGAGGATGCTGCTAGTGCATCGGTTAATATGAGAACGCTTCAAATTATTTTCCCGAAGGGTATGGAGATGCATCAAAGTGAGCAAGTGTACCTCTATGTAACAATGACATGGTTAATAGATTATCAAATTAAGGACGTGGACATCTATTTTACTGATCCTGAAAACTATGGATCATATGTACAAGCGGTGGAGGTAGAGCTTTGCCCGACGGACAATATTTTGAAAGGATGGCGACTGGATGTATATGAGATTGATAAGAATAAAAGGAATATGAAGCGTAGAAAGAGAGTGAAGATTTGGAGCGACCCTGTGATTTGGACAACAAGTCATAATGAGGGGAAGATGTATTTGCTTCAACTTACGTAACCGTCAAACCTAACCGCGCATAGACACACATGAGACAATAGTAGCGGAA
>OGCO01001343.1_pt1 | contig 37701 bp, 50 predicted proteins | sample 1570171 | NCBI WGS metagenome assembly OGCO01 (sample SAMEA4370583, study PRJEB24528) | human gut metagenome
TTAATGAAATACCAGCGGCGGGCTTTCTTTGCCTGCTCCCGCTGCCGCCTCTGCTCTTTTTTCTTACGCATATCTGCTATGGCATCTGCATAGCCTCTCTGGTATGCGTCCTCTACTATCAATGCCTCTGCTGCCATTCTCTGCCTCTCTTCCTTTCGGCGGCGCTCTCTGTCTTTCCATGTGTGCCGCTCTCCTGTTCTGGCGTTTGGTTTTACCGTGCGGGCTGCTTTTCGCATTAAAAAGCAACTGAAAACCTGTTGACCGTCCACATACTTTCTGGCTGGTATGACCGCCGCTATTTTTCCACGGTATACAGATTGCAGCTATTAGCCTGCTGCCCTCTGCCGCAGGCTCGCCATGCCTGCTACACAATGTGCCGTGTGGGATTTGAACCCACGACTTGCCGCTTATGAGGCGGCTGCTCTAACCGCTGAACTAACGGCACTCGTGGCGGCTGCTGCCGCCTACTCATTAAATAAAAAGCCTTTTTCTATTAAAAACCTTATCCAATCGCAGCCCGTTACGTCGTCCCGCTCAATGAATTTGTAAAAGCTCTCTGCGTCCTCTATTCCGTATTTCTTCAAAATGTTTCTTGCGTTCTTTGCTGCTGGCGTAGTAAAAACATTCTCTGCGTAAAATGTAGCCTCTATAGTCCCGTAGCTGTTCTTTCCTGCTGGTGTTCTCATTTCCACTACGACTACATTCTTTTTGCTTTTTCTTCCTACGCCCTTTCTTATTACTACTGCCTCACTGAATAACCAGCCATTCCAGCCTCTACGCATAGGTGCAAACTGTGTGCGTGGCACTTCTACTAAGTCGCCTGCCTGCAATTTATTAAAATCTACTTTTTTCATGTGTCTTACCTCTCTTTTGTTATTCTTGTTTATAACGCCTGCTGCCCTGCTGCCGCCGTGTAGGTTTTCAGTGTGGCGTTGCAGCGTTTGAACTCCCTATAAATTGTGTCCCTATGCGTTCCCAGTGCCTCTGCAATATCACTTACACTGCTGCCCTGCTTACTCATAGCCTCTATGGTCTGCCTGTCCTCGTAATGCAGACGCTTGTACTTTCGTTTCGCCATGTTCTATGCTCCTTTCCGTCCTCATTTGCTTTTATGGTAAAAAAATAAGCGTGTCAGAGTTTTTACGCTCTGCACGCTCTTCTTTTCTGCTATTTCCTATAAAAAAAGAAAATCGGCAGAGGCTTTATAACCTCTTGTCGATTTTCATTCTAAAACTTATCATAAACAAAATATGTTACAAAAAACAATGCAACACGCTGCAGACAGGTGATCAGAAACACGATGCCTACCACGCCCGGATGATTTTTCAGATATTCTGCTGTCTTCTGATACTCGTCCATGGCTCCTTCCAGTTTTTCCAGACGGGAGGTCTTCTTTTTCAGGATATGCATTTTTACAAGAACTTCATGTCCTTTTACCAGAATCTGCCGCATCAGCTGCGGATGAAAAGTCAGAAGCAGCATAAATGTCACACAGAATACATTCAGCCACAGTCCCAGCCACATCACCGGCATCACATTCTGCATATAGGTATCTGTGATCCGCGGCTGAAAGAACAGTACAAATAATCCAAGCATCACCAGTACCAGTTTGTAGGTAATGGTTACGATCATCAGTACTACGGAGGATACCGAGATCGGAATCTTTTCTTTTTTCAGATATACCATCTGCATCGGCTGCCCGCCACTTGCCGATGGTGTAATACAGCTGAAAAAGAAGCCTACCGAAGAGATCAGAAAACACTTCCACTTTTTCAGCCTGATCTGCAGAGTATACAGCAGATAATGTATAATAATCGACTCTCCCCAGATAAAAAATATCACACAGATGACTGCCGGGAAAAGATAGCGATTATCCGCTTTTTTGACATTTTCCCAGATCAGTCCCAGATCTTCTCCATGAAAGACACCATACAGGGTAAGACCAAGCACCAGAAACAGGAAAATACCGTTTCCTATGATTTTTTTCTTATTTTTCATATCCGTTTTTTCTCCATCCACAGACGGAACCGTTCTGTTTTTTTCCAGCGGATCACACATATATAGCTGAGTTCCGCAAGTGCTATCCCTGCTGCCACATCCAGAATCCCGTGCTGTTTTGTAAATAACGTGGATGCACAGATTGCCGCAGCCCAGATCCAGGTGATCGTCATATACCAGCCCGGTACTTTCCGGATATTCCGAAGTACCACCACGCAAAACCAGCTGTCCATACAGTGAATCGACGGAAACAGGTTCACTGCTGCATCCATCTGATACAATTCCACAAGCATCCGGCTCCAGAAGTCCGTTCCCACGATCTCCGGCCGAAGATTCGTTGTCGGAAAACACAGGTAAAAGATCCCACATACTGTCTTGGCCAGAAGCTCCGCACATAAAAACAGACAGGCTTTTTTCTTCCCATAATAACCCATCAGCAGAAAATTAACTGCACAGAACAGGAAAAACGAAAAATAGATTCCCACAAACCAGGGGATTACCGGAATCTGATTGTCCAAAGATATTTCGATATTCCAGGCTTTCGTATGAGTTCCCATCCACTGACCACTATAATAGATCAGCGAATTATACAGCAGATTAAACACCAGCATCAGCAGATAAGTCCGTGAAATCCACTGACCGGTCCTTATTTTATTCCATATTGTCATATTCTTTTCCTTTCTCCGGGACTTTACAGGACTTTATTATAACAGTTTTTACCATCGTCACAACCGATTTTCGGAAATCTTACACTTTCGTAAGCAAATCTTAATATATAACCATTCGTTGTCTTTTTCATATAATAAACTATAGTGTATTCCCTGACTCTTGCTGTCTCTGCTTTTAGAGCGTGTTTTGCCTGTTACTGTGGGAATACATAATTCCAGGTACACGGAGGTTTTTCTATGCCTGCTTTATTGGAACTTGACCATGTCGGACTTTCGTATCACACACTCTCCGGAGAGATCCAGGCGCTCTCACAAATCAGTTTTTCCGTTCAGGAAGGCGAGTTTGTCTCTCTGGTGGGGCCCAGCGGATGCGGAAAAAGTACCGTCCTGAATCTGATAGCCGGACTTCTGATACCGGAACAGGGACAGATCACCATGCAGGGACTTCCACGGGAACATTCTGTTCTCTCTGTCGGATATATGCTGCAGAAGGATCATCTTTTCGAATGGCTGACCATCTATGAAAATGTCCTTCTTGGTCTTGAAATTCAAAAAAGGAAAACAAAAGAATCCCTCTCACACGTTGACCGTCTCTTACAGGAGTATGGGCTCTGGAACTTCCGTTTCTCCCACCCTTCCCAGCTTTCCGGCGGGATGCGACAACGGGCCGCACTGATCCGCACCCTTGCCCTGGAACCCGCACTTTTGCTTCTCGATGAACCTTTCAGTGCACTGGATTATCAGACCAGACTTTCCGTCAGTGATGACATCTGGAAGATCCTGCGTAAAGAAGGGAAAACCGCGCTTTTGGTCACCCACGATATCTCCGAAGCCATCAGCATGTCTGATCGGGTCATCATCCTCTCGAAAGCCCCTGCCTGCGTCCGGTGCGAGTTCCCCATTCTCACCACCCTTGCCGACCGCACTCCCATGCAGATGCGAAATGCCCCCGAATTCAAGCAATATTTTCAACAGATCTGGAAGGAGTTAAATCATGATACCTGATTCATCTGCACAACAGTCTTTTTTACGAAAACACAAAAAAAGACAGCAGTTTATCCGCCTGATGCGGCTGGCTGTCTTTCTAGTTTTTCTGCTACTCTGGGAGGTCAGTGCACGGCTCGGGTTCATCGATTCCTTTATCTTCGGAAGCCCCAGTCAGGTATGTCTTGCTTTCCGAACCTTGCTTCTGACAAACCATCTGCTCTCACATATCGGGATCACCGTGTTCGAGACACTTGCCAGTTTCTTTCTTGTCGTAGGTTTCAGTCTCTTTTTCTCCGTCCTTCTCTGGCTCTGTCCCCGGCTTGCTGCGATCCTGGAGCCTTACCTTGTGGTTTTGAACAGCCTTCCGAAGTCGGCACTGGCTCCTCTGCTGATCGTATGGCTCGGTGCAAATTATAAGACGATCATCCTTGCCGGGATCTCCGTTGCGATCTTCGGCTCCATCCTGAATCTGTATACCAGCTTTACGGAAATTGATCCTGATTCTCTGAAGCTCATCCGTACCCTCGGTGGAAAACGGAAAGATGAACTTCTGCGTGTGGCACTGCCCTCTTCGGTCCCTTATCTTCTGAGCGTTATGAAAGTCAATATCGGGCTCTGTCTGGTTGGTGTGGTCATCGGTGAATTTATCGGAGCCAGGCAGGGACTGGGATTTCTCATTATCTACAGCAGCCAGATCTTCAAACTTGACTGGATGATTCTGTCGATCATTCTCCTGTGCATCATCGCCATGATTCTCTATCAGGCGGTCAGTCTGGTGGAAAAACGGGTGGTACACACCTGCGGAGCAGACCGTTCCTGATTTACGCGAGTAACAAGCCAACGTGCATACTCACATAAGACCCTGGCGACTGCCTCGATAATCAAAATTGATCCGCCTGAAAAAAGGGCAGGTAAACCGATTTTTGTGGTTCATCTGCCCTTTTTCGCTTTTCTTTCTGTCTGCTTATCTATTCTCCGTGTTTTCTTTTTCTCCGGTTGTCTGCCAGAATCAAAAGTACCGCACCGGATACAATTGCCGCCATAAAATACGTTACATTCTTTTGCAGATCTGCCGTCTTCGCCGCTGCCGTTCCATTCGTCGTGCCTGTCAGATCCGCCTTTGTTCCCTGACTGTTTCCCGTTGATACATCCGTTTTTGTCCCGGAATTGCTGCTGCCGGAAATACCGTTATTTTTTGTATCGGTCGGCTTTTTATCTGTAGGTTTTGTATCCACAGGTTTTTTATCTTCCTGCTCACCGCCTCCGGTGGAATCGTCTTTTTTATCATCTTTTTTGTCGTCTTCCGTCTCCACGACAAGTAACTGATCTTCATAGACTTCCGGAAGTGTCAGCATCCCGTCTTTCAGCTGATCCGTCACATCCTCTCCGTTTACCAGCACTGCTGTGATCTTCCATCCTTTTTTCGGCTGGATCTGAAACTGCGGGCTGGAAAAGCGCTCCACCGCGTAAGTCACCGTCTCCTGTGTTTCCTCATCGTCACCCTCCTCATGCTGATAGCTCACCTGTGCATGTTCGGATCGTATCGTGACCATGTGGGTATCCGGTACTGTCGTGTTGATGGTGCTTTGCTGCGTAACGGACGAAGTACCTGTCTGCGCAGCCTCTGCCGCAACGGGTATGGAGAGGCACAGGCAAATCCCCATCAGAATAATTGCTGCCTTTTTCATCTGTCCATCCTCCTGCTCTAATCTGTCGCATCCACATAAGATATCTGAAAAGTAACCGTATCCGCATAGGAGCCTGACGGTGCCTTTTTCCAGGATTCTCTGTCGATCGTGATACCAAGCACCGTCTCTTCCCCTGCCGTAGTATAACGGGCTTTTGTAAATGCTGTCGTGTCCGCCAGAATCTCATAAGGGATCTCCCCTTCTTTTCCACTCTGATTTTTCAGTTTCTTGTCCGAGATCAGCTCCACCTGGATGCATTTTCCTTCTTCGATCTGTGCTTCTTCGATACGGATTTTCCCGTAGTTTACCGATTCTTCGTTAAATGGAATCGTGGTGTTTGCCGGAACCAGCACCATATAGGACGGATCCACATGATACGTTACGGTCGTGGTTCCTGCTGATACGCTCTGTGCGATCCCTAAGACAAGCAGCAAGCCCCCTGCAACTGCTCTTTTTTTCTTCATGTTTCTCCCCCCTTACTGTACTTTCAATACGGTTTCCACATTGGCACCGTTCATCGCCCGTCCGTCATCGAGTGCCGCGGTACTGATCTTCAGTATCGCAGGATATTCCCCGGCGGACAGTTCTTTGGACAGTGTGATCTGTGTGATCGCTTTTCCCGGTTCTACCATTTTGGACTGATAGATCGTCTCATCTGTATCTTTCAGTACCAGTGTAAAGGTAAAATAACAGGGATTTCCTTCCGGATTCATCAAATTTACCGTTACATCTTTCGTATCTGCCGGAATGGTGATCGACGGATATCCCGGGATACGGATGCCCTCCGGCGGATCACTCTCCTTTGCCTCCTGCGTGGAAGCGTCAGGATCCAGATCCGGCACAAAGGCCGAATCCGGGGATTCCTGTGTTTCCTGTTTGTTGTTTCTCGTAAGATACAGACCGGCTCCGATCAGCAGAACGCATGCGCACACGGCGATTCCGATTCCTATCTTTCTTCTGTTGTTATTCAATCTTCTTCCCCCTTACGCATTATTCCAGATTCACTTCTACTTTCAGATTGCTCATGTAGTATTCATCTGCGTTGTTTCCATGTGCATCAAATACTAACATGAAATAATTTAAATCCACTCCATTTTTACGGGTAATTTCAAATGTATGCGATACCGTTTCTCCATCACATTTTCCAATATCATTTGCCCGCGTTTCTACGTTGTCATAATATGTGCCATCCTGTAACTGATAACTTAATCTCAGATCTGCCCATCCATCTTCTTCTTCATCAATCTTATAGCTGACTTTTATCTTCATCTTCTGATACAGGCGTGCTGCATCCATGGAGATATCCGGCAGATACAAATTATACCAGGATGGATAAGGTCCATAATCACCGGTTGTTACAACCTTTCTGTCCCCCTGAATAAAGAAAGTAAAAATAGTCAGTTCATGTTCATCCGTGATAAAGTATTTGTGTTCCGTCTGTCCCGTAAAAACAGCTGAAGTTATCGGTTTGTATACCGCATATAAAGTAAGATCCTTTTCATCCTCAAATACAGCCGTTTTAACATTCGGTGCATAGCTGATCACATTTGTCGAACCCGCGGACCGGCTCCAGCCTTCGAAGGTCCATCCGAGTCTGTTTACGGTCGGGAACGTATATGTTTCTTTATATTTGCATGTTACTTTCTCCCGTTTATTACCGGTCTGATAGTCAAACGTAATCGTATATTCGCACGGTTCCCAGATCGGGTACAGGTTGACCGTTCCATTATTGGTCGCACAAAGTCTGCTGACTTTGTCTCCCGGCTGATATACTTTTTGCTCACTTTTCTTTCCACCGGTTCTCCATCCGACAAACTTATAACCTCCGCACACATATCCGTTTTTCGGTATCGTGGTTTCCTGTGTGTAACGCAGAGGGATATTTTTCATCTCTCCCCTTGTTACTTCACCTTCTACATTGAAAACGATCGTATAGGAATTTTCTTTCCAGTTTGCCGTATAGGTTCTGTCTTTTAACGGGCGGGCGGTAACCGTAACCTGTGTATCTTTTTCTTTGATATCGGTTCCTGACCATCCTTCAAACGTATAGCCTTCCCGTTTTGGCTGTACCAGATCCATCGGTTTGCTGTTGATGGTAAATGTTGTCGGATTGGTCTTTCCGGTCGGAAGGCTTCCTCCTGCCAGATTATAGCTGATGGTATATGCTATTTCTTTCCATACTGCCTTAAAGACCAGTTTTCCGTTTTTCACATTTTCATCGGATACGGTATCCGGTACGTTTTTATCCCAGCTTACGAACGTATATCCTTCTCTGGTCGGTTTCTCCTGAGCCGGGATCGCATCCCCATAAGAAAGTGTATATTCCTTGAGTACCGTTCCCTCACTCACAAACTGCACCAGATAGCTGTTCTTCCTCCACTGTGCCTGATAGGTTACATCCTCATTCGGGATCTTCTCCGGAAGTTCCGGTGTCCAGCCTGTGAAGGTGTATCCTTTTCGAACCGGCTGTTTCACATTGAGTGTGGCACCGACACGACCTTCCACAGTCTGTGTCTTCTCTCCGTTTTCCGGTTCAAAGGTCAGTTTGTGTACTTTTCGTTTGTAATAGTAGGTTACCACTGTCTGCTTTTCCGCAGAAATGGTTACGGTCTGCGGTTCCGGTAATTCATATTCATCGCCATAGGTTGTATTGACCGGCGGCGTTACCGTTTCATCCGTCTTGCCCTTCGGGTTTTGTGTTGCCACCCATTGGTAACCGTCTCCTTCTGCTTTTTGCAGATAATGTTTTACGGTGTAGGTTCTTGTATTTGCTTCCCATTTTGCATACAGCGTCAGATCTTCATTCGGCATATTTCCGGTATACACGGTCTGTAATGTGCTGTCTGTACACCAGCCCATGAAAGTATAATCTTTTCGCATGGATGGTGCCGGAATCGCTGCGCCCTGTTTCATCTGCAGCTGTTTTGGTTCCGTTCCGTCATTATTTTCCAGCTGTAAGGTATGTACTTCACGTTCATACAGATACTCGATCACCAGAACCTTTCCGCCTTCGATCTGTCCGGTCTGTGGCTGCGGAGATACGTATCCTTCGAACTTGCGTACTTCCGGTGTAATCACATCCTCGGTCCTGCCTAACAGAGATTCCATGGATGTAACCGTATAGCCGTTATCGTTTGCGTTCTGCAGGCTGTATTTTACCCAGTAATACGTTGCTCTCGGTTCCCATTTTGCGTAAATCGTACTGTTTTGGGCCGGAACTGTTCCGTCAAATACTTCCGTAAGACCTGCATCCTGATACCAGCCGTCGAAGGAATAGCCTGCCCGTTCCGGCATCTCTTCCACCCGGGTTCCGTAAAGATATGTCTTTTCGGTCGCCGGATCTCCGTTATTTGTCACCATGGTTACCTGATAGGAATTACGCCGATAGCGGTAAATGATGGTATCCGGATCATCGGAAACGGTCAGCGTACAGCTCTGTTTTTCCGGTGCGGCAAATCCAGCATACGCCTTTACTTCCGGTTCCACCGAATCTCCGGCTGTTCCGGTAAAGGTTTCTGTCTCTGCCGTCTCCCAGGTATCCGATCCGTCTGCACTCTGTAACTGATGAACCACCTGATATGTCTTCTTTCCGGGTTCCCACTTCGCATACAGCGTCATTGCATGCATCGGCATGGTTTTTCCTTCAAAGGAAACCGTCAGGGCTGCGTCTTCATACCAGCCGGCAAATGCATGTCCGGAGTATTTCGGAACCTCCGAAATAACTGCTCCATACATGACATCTGCTCTCCCATCGGCTTCCTCGTTGTTTTTCACATAAGTAACCTGATATCTGTTTCTGTCATAGGAGTACCGCATGCATGCCACATCGGAGCCGGTTACCCGTAAGGTCTTCGCTTCCGGAGACTGGAATCCCGGATAAGATTTCACTTCCGGTGTCACCTCGGTATCCGTCAGGGCTGTCTTTGTCTCTTCTTCCACCAGGATATACGAACTCGGATCGAATGGATTCTGCTGGTAATGTTCCACGCGGTACTCACTGGGAACCGGGGTCCATTTTCCATAGATTTTAAAACCATCGTTCCAATCATCCGGTTCCTCTGTGTTCACATCCACTGCCGGCATGATACCGTCAAAAGGATTCTGATGATTACCGTCTGTATACCAGCCTTCGAAAGTATATCCTGCCCACTCGTTCTGTCTTTCTACTACAGCTTCTATCTCGCCGATCGGTGTGCCATATGGTACATACTGAACCCGGGCAAATTCTTTTCCGTCGGGATTTCCAGTCACTTCCAGAAGAAGCAGGCCGGTATTTCTTGTGTAATAATAATTTACCACAAGGCTTCCGTCACCAAGAACTTCCACCGTCTGTTTTTCCGGTGCAGTAAATCCGGTATACGATTTCACATCTGGAGTTACGCTGTCGCCTGCATGTGCAGCAAAGGATTCTTCCTCTGTCAGTTCATAGTTTTTCGCATTAAATTCCCGTTTATAAGGAATCTCTTCATGTCCGGTAATGCTCCAGAATTTTTCCTGGTAGTGTCTTACCGTATAATTGACCGTCTGCTGTTCCCATTTTGCATAAACCGTAAGATCGTGATCCGGCATCGTCTCTCCAAAGGACTGCTGATACTCTTCATCCAGATACCAGCCCTCAAAGGTATAGCCTTCTCTCACCGGTACCGGAACGCCGATTCTCTCTCCCGGTCTTGCTGTCAGGGTCGTTTCGTCTAACGTTCCACCTTTCGGATCGTACGTCAGTGTATAGGTGTTCAGATCATAATAAACCTTCAGCACCAGACTTCCGTCTGCTTTTACTTCCCCGCTGGCAAGCTCGCCTTTCCGGTGGTAGATCACGGAACTGTAATTACCCTCCGGCGCGGTGACCGTCCCACCGGTGGTTCCGGTCATGGTTTTGATCTCACTTAAGGTATAGCCGCCTTCTTCCGGTTCTTCCACGTAGTACCTCACTGCGTACGGGATACCGTCGGAAGCTTTCCATGTTGCGGTATAGGTCATATTTCCTGCCGGCACACTCTCCGGTACTTCCGGGGACCAGCCCTGGAATTCATATCCCGGTCGATACACTGCCGGAGCCGTCAGGAATGTTCCATAGCGATAGTCATCACTTGCGACCGTCTCTCCGTTTTCTTCCATCAGGAAGGTAAGATGATACTCTGCTCGTGGATAATAATATTTGACCACGGTTGTTCCGTCTGCCCGTACCGTCTCGGTCTTTTCCTTCGGTGTTTCGTATCCTTCGTGTTCTGCAGGTTTCGGTGTCACTTCCGTGTCGGTCAGTCCGCTGTAACTGATCGGATCCTGTGCCTCATAGACACCGTTGGTTCCTTCCAGATATTCAACCACCTGATAGCCCACATCTTCTGCTTCCCATTTCGCATAAACCATTCGCTCTTTGTTCGGCATCTTTGCAGGGATCGTATATGGTGTTGTCAGTTCTTCATCTTCGTACCATCCCGCAAACCGGTAACCCGTTCTCACCGGATCTTCTGGTTTTTCAATATCGGAATTGTATTTGCCCATGATGGTATCCACATAGGAGCCGCCTTGGCTGTCAAAGGCAATATAATAGCCATCCCGCAGGTTATCCCAGTGTAACCGGATCTTTATGGTCAGTGGCTGTGTATTGAAGGTTCCTTCCTGATTTTTCCAGGTAATGATCATCTCGCCGTCCTGTTCCGGTTCTGTTCCCGGATCCACGGAGATCACATTGGTGTCCCGGTCATAGGAGAATGCCGGATTGGTCATGACGATGTTAAAGTATTTTGTGCTGTCATCGTAGATTTTCTCCCGGTAATTTCCGTCGTCATCCAGACCTTCTTTCATGTCCATGTACTGCATCCGGAAATATTCATCCGACAGCTGTACCGCTTTCACATCCCGCTTCATCTTGATGTCTTTGACATCCGCCTGTGTATAGGCAAAGTCCAGAACATTTTCCAGATGTCCCACCGTGTACAGCGGCCATTCATTTTCATATAAGGTCGGATTATAGGTAAAGGAGTTCGCCAGTGCCTGTGCCAGGAATTTGATCTCCAGATAGATGCCAAGTTCCAGATACATCGCTCCCATGGCTCTTGTCGTTCTGCCGTTCGATGCGGTGTACTTCAGTTCGTAGTAGAGATAGCCCCACAGCTGTGCATAGCCGCCTACCTCTGCCGTGATACCGACACTTGCCAGTCTAGTGGAAAGGAGTCCCACCGCTACCGTTAGCCGCACACCGGCTTTCAGTCCCAGCGTACCCATCGCATAGGCAGTCAGTTCATACTGCTCTTCACACAGATCGATCGTATCGCTGGTTGCTGTCCGATCCATCACTTTCAGAGAGAATACGTATCGTTTTGCGTTCTTATACCAGTAGGACATTCCGATAGAAATGTTCATATTGGCATAAACCACAAATTCCAGTTTCACTTCAATATCGATAATCGCCAGCACACGGAAATGATTATCTACCAGAAGGCGATTATAGATTTCCACCCAGTCGCCTTCATCTGCCAGAAGTTCCGAGTACCGCTGTGCCAGGCTCTTGGAAACGGAGATTTCTTCTCCCTCTTCCTCATCGCCCAGGCTTCCAGAGAATTTCGTCTTGTCCGTGATATACTCTTCTCCGTTTTCCATCATGCTCTTCAGCTCTCCGGCGATCTTATTGACACCTTTTCGCAGTTTGGAGCCTTTGTTGGAACCTCCGGAGCTGCCCTCGCCCTCCACGGTCTTAAAGTTCACATCCAGAGCAATGCCGGTGTACTCATACAGATCCAGCGACGCTGTCACCTTATAATCTGCGATATACGGGAAAATCTTCCATACTTTCCAGACCGCTTTTCCGTCTACATTAATATCCACCCGGACTTCCTGCTCGAAGGTGGAAGTTACAGTGATCTGGATATTTGCATTGGCATTCAGCTGGATATTTACCAGCACCGGAATCTCCAGTGCCAGATGCACGCCGCTGACATCTCCGTCAAAATGTTTCAGTGTTGTACCGAGATTGGCTCTGACCGTTCCCAGGCTGACTGTCACGATCGGTTTGCTGCTGCCGGTTCCTCCCGGTTTTTTCGCATAGGTTTTCGGAATCAGGCGGTCGCTTTCCAACTGACTCTGTGGTGCGACATCCCCGATCAAAGCACTTTCTCCGTCTGTTTCGTCACTCTGATTTTCCTCTGTATATTCCACGGAAACATCTGCGCCAAGTTCTTCCTCCAGAGAGGCTTCCAGTTCTTCAAAGGAATCGGTAGCGATCGCCGCAGCACCGATCCGGTCCGCCACATCCTGTGCGAATCCGCTCTCCATCGCCTGAACCTGAATCTGTTCTTCCAGGTTCTCCCGGTCTGTTTCTTCTAACAGATCGTCTCCTTCCACCTGGTCCTTCTGATACACATCCATAGCCGCCTGCATCTCTTCGAAAGAAACCGTCTGATATGCTAGGATATAATCCGTACCACTCTGCTCTACTTTTGTGATCTCTCCGTACTCTGGCGTTCCGCTGTTCAGATCGGTATACAGTGCCAGGTAATCACCCGGATCCACGGTGGTGCTTTCATCCAGATTCAGTGCCTGACTCATCTCGTCATCTCCGAAGGTCAGTTCACTGACTGCCACGGTAACCGAATGGTTGTCAGGATCTCCATCCCGATCTTTGCTTTTTTCCATTGGAAATACATCCGGCGTAAATAAAACATCTTCCGCCTTTGCTCCCCGGTATTCGTACTGATTGCCGTTGCATCCGGTGATCTCAAAGTAAGAGACATCACTGTTGTCACCTGCTGCCAGATCCATGGATGGGATCACATCGCCGGAATAGACACCGACGATATCCCCCGTCTGTAACAAATCCTTTGTATAGGTAAAGGAACCGGTCGTATCGCTTCCCTCTCCCTGAATCTCACCATCTATGCCTACCGTCATAACTGCCACGGAAACGGAATCCGCCGCTTGTCCGTTGACGGTCAGGTTACTCAGTTCCCGTGTATGGATATACCGAATCTCCCGGTTCAGTTCCACATTCTTTGTTTCTTCCCGGTAAACCGTAAAATCATATTCCCGGATCGTTTTGTCAAATCCGGTAAAATACAGCTGATCATTTTTCAGCGTCAGTTTGTAGGAAGCGCCCGGCTGCCAACCTTTCGGATTGCTGACGGTACAGGTATTGTCCTCTCCCCGGGTAACTGCCAGCGTGATCTCTTCCGATGGATCGCTGACATTTTTAATCTTACATGCCGCAAGAACCTCTGCATCATCCAGTGCATCCCCGGTATTGGTGATGCCGATGGCAAAATCCGTTGCCACATCATAGGCACGGGCATATGTATCCATGGTGACGGACTCCATCGGCTGCGTATCGGTATACGCTGCATATAACGTAAGATCCCCGAGAAGTCTGTCTTCACTGTCCACATAATCCGTACATTCCCGGTCGTAACACCAGCCGACAAAGGTACTGGCTTTTCGGACTGCCAGCGGCAGATCATTCAGCGCGGTTCCCGCCGGAAGTGTCTGCTGGGTGATCTCCATGCTTTCCCCCGGCTTATTCGGATTATCCCTGTAAACCATGCCGCCGTCCGTTACATACTGGATCGTATATTCTGTTTCCCTGAATGAAATATCAAAGTTCAGCTGATCACTGTAATCACCGGTATAGTTGGCTTTTTGGGTCAGTTCCGCAGCAAACGTTCTGTTGGTCTGCTTCGTATCCGCACTTAAGTTGGCGATAACCGCATCATTTTCCACGATCTTATTGGTATCCTTATCGCGAAGCTCATAGCTCACCTCATGGTTGTCGGACTTCAGCTTCCAGTCATTTTCCGAATGTACCGCCACACTGAGCTGATCGTTCTCATAAAAACCTCCGGACTTTGCCTTCAGGGTAAAAGAATCCTGCCCCACAGATACTTCACTGGGAATATCCACCTGATAATACCGTTCGATCCATCTGGCATACAGAACTACATTCCCCTCATAATCTTCCGTATCCAGACCGGTAACCGCTTTCCCGGTCAATTCCGGGTTGTCGTACCATCCACCGAATTCATACCCCGGTTTTCTGATGTCTTCCGCTCCCGGCAGCTCAGCAGCCGGATATTCCGAAGGAGCCTGATAGTTCTCCTGAAAAGTTCCCCCGTTTTTCTTATAGTCAATTCCCCTCTCCTGACTTTCCTCCGATGAGACCGCCGGCTCCTGTCCGGCAGAAGGATCAGCGAATGTCGACACCGGAACGGATGTCGTAAGTACTGCCACACTCAGTAACAGACTGATCAGACGTTTTTTCATATGTACACTTCCTCTCCTTTTTGCATTTTCCTCACTGCCATATTCGCGCTTAATTTGTATCTGATAACACTTTTCGCATCTGACAGTTTCACATTTTCTATATTTTAGCAAAATCAGAAGTGCCATAACATGCCCGTTCAATCGAAAAAAAGTGCCTGTTTTTTCTATATAGTTTCAAAAACAGACACTTCTTTTTTTCACTTATTGATTTACAAATTCCTTTATTTTCTCTCTTTTGTCGATATGTAACTTTTCCAGTATCCCGGATACATAATGTTTTACCGTATTCACCGAAAGTCCAAGATGTTCTCCTATCTCCTGATTTGTCCAGTCCCTGCAGGCAAGCATCGCGATGGAATATTCCAGCGGTGTCAGAAGATCCGTCACTGCTTTTTGCATCTGTGGGTTATGGATTTTCATCCAGCCGCGGCTGAAAGCGATTACCCCGTCCACCAGTTTCTTATAGACTTCCGGCTCACTTTTTCTTATGCTGGCTTCCAGTACCCCCTGCAGCAATCCGTGATATTCTATAAACGGTTCTAGGAATCTGTCTTTTCTCGCCATCTCCCAGCCGGTCGATACCGATACTCTGGCTCCCTCCTGATCCTTTTGATTAATCTGACACATGGCTGCCACACAATTCAGATAGATCATCGAGATTGGATATGTCCTCTCTGTCATTGCCATCGCAGTCTGCACCATTCCCTGTGCCCGCGCATACTCCCCGTTCAGATAAGCCACATGTCCCAGTATGCTGATAGCGAACAGCCGCTGCCCGACCGGAAGATACGAAAGGTAACGATCCAGTGGTGGTGTTCCCTCTTCCGGCGGGATATGGATCAGAACACTGGTCACGTAATATGCGAACAGGCAGGAGGCTATGATTTCCGGATCTTCTTCTTTTTCCATATATTTTCTCAGGATCTGTGCCACATCTTTCCTTGCCATCTGCGCTTCCCTCCCATTCCCGAGGGTAAAGTTCGCAAAAGTAGAAAGCATATCTGCGGAGAGACGCAGTATGGGATCTTCACTGGTCTGGTATTTTTCCACACTCTGAATGCAGGATTCTGCCTGTGCCCTGAAAAAATACAGTTCTCCCCGTGCAATTTCCTGAAGTTTAGGATCTTCAAACTGTTTCACCGTCTCTTCTGCTTTTCCAGGCAAAAATGCGCTTCCCATCAGTGGCAGTACCGTGCGTTTCTCTCTTTTTTCGGAAACTCCCATCCTGGTTCCATCCGGAAGCACGAAGCCCTGGTCAAATTCCACTCCCAGTACCTTCGCTGCCTCCTGCCATTCCTGCACGGTCAGCGTATCCCGTTGTAACTTTTTATAAAAATTCTGTCGTGACTGCCCCAATGCAGTCGCCAGCTTTGCCACACTTATCCCCTGCTCTTTGCAGATCTGTTTTACAAGTTCTTCCGTCGTCACTCGAATTTTGCCTCCTGTACCTGTCTCTTTTGTCAATTGTTTGGTTACCATTTATTGATTATTATGCATATATTTTTTTCGAAATTCAAGATATATTTACTATATTCTTTTAAATTCTCTTCGCTATTTTCTACATTCACAGACTTCGACGAACAACAAATACGCCCGCTCAGACATTCCAGGTTTCCATTGTTACCTGCCTGTCTGAACGGGCGTATCTGTTTTCATATTTCCGTTTTATTCTTTTCCTGTTTTTTTCATTTTTTCTCAGTCATCATTCCGTCTGGAAATCAGGATCAGTCGAACCAGCTGCAGGATCGCCGACGCAAGTGCTGCCACATAAGTAAGTGCTGCGGCTGTCAGGACTTTTTTCGCACCCTGTAATTCCTGATCGCCAAAGAGCTGTTTTGCTTCGAGGATCCGAATGGCACGGTGAGAAGCATCGAATTCCACCGGAAGTGTGATCAGCTGGAAAGCTACCACAAATACAAATAACAGAATACCGATCTCCAGTAACCCGGACCATCCCAGGATCAGTCCCAGTACGATGATCGGCCAGGAAAGCCGGGAGCCGATATTGGCCAACGGTACAGAAAAAGAACGCAGTTTTAACGGTGCGTATCCCTCCTGATGCTGGATCGCATGTCCGCACTCATGGGCTGCCACACCGATCGCCGCTACAGAAGTCGATCCATATACGGAATCGGACAGACGCAGAACTTTTTCATTCGGAGAATAATGATCTGTCAGATCACCACGGATCCGTTCGATCCTTACATCATAGATTCCGGCATCGTGAAGAATCATCTGCGCGATATCCTGCGCCGGAATATTTCTGCTGTTCCAGACTCTGCTGTACGCCCGAAACGTGTTCTGCACATTCCAGGAAGCAAACATACTGATCAGCGCACCGATCAGTACCAGTATATAAGTTGCATCATAAAAATAATATGGCATAGTATTCCCTCTTTCTTTTCACTCACTGACACTTATTCTACCATAATTTTTCCCGGCTGACAGCACTTTCACACGCTTTTCATAAAGTTCACGTTTTTTTCACCGGTCTGCTGCAGGAAATTTTAAAAGAGTGGAAGGAAAAATCCCTTCGTTTCTTCCTCTTCTTCTTTGTTCTCCGCGATCAGATTACGGATACTCTGCATTCGTTTATCCAGTGCCGCACTCTGTTCGGCACAGTCGTACAGTTCGTCCTGTAAGTACTTCATCTGCTCAGCCGGAATGTTCTTTTTATAACGCATCTTATGTTCCAGACTGGCCCAGAAGTCCATCGCGATCGTACGGAACTGCACTTCCACCGTCACCGGTTTTTTCTCATCCTGCAGGAAAATGGGAACCTGTACAATCAGATGGAGACTTCGGTAGCCGCTTGGTTTCGGATTCTGGATATAGTCTTTGCGCTCTAACAGCGTAATATCATCCTGTCGCAAAAAGCTGTCTGCCACTTCATAAATATCGGCCGGGAAGGAACAGATGACCCGCACACCGGCGATATCTGTGATATTTTTCTCAATGGATTCCAGTGTCATCGGAATATCTTTTCTACGGATCTTCTTTAACAAACTGTCGTAGGATTTGATTCTGCTTTTAATCCCTTCGATCGGATTTTTATCGTATTCCAGAGAATATTCTTCGTTTAACACCTTAAATTTTGTCTCGATCTCCATGATCGCACACTGATAATAGGACATCAAAAGATCAAACGGTTTCCGGTTTCTCTGCATCATATCGATGAATTCATCTGAAAGCAGGCTCTGCTTGACAAATTTATCACGTTTTTCTTCGATCAGAGTCCGGCTCTGCTTTCTTATTTCATTCAGTACTTCTTTATTTCTCATCATATCCAGTTTCCTCCGTATATAACTCCCGCTCGCTAACGCTCATTATATCATAACGTCCTTACCTGTGGCTACTGCGAAAACAAGGATTGCCCTACAGGACGCAAAAAGTCCGCCGGAACCTACTGCCTCCGGCGAACTTTCATCACATCACAGATTACCACCCGTGATCTTATTCCATATTTATTTTACTGTCAGCCACTCACCCAGTCCGTCAAACTGATTTTCATAGCTTACGGCCTCCTCATACTGGTTGGACTGCAGGATGATATTTACGGTATTGTAGATACATCTCTTCAGTTCACGGATATCCAGTGTACCTTCCTTCAGCTCTTTGCGGATGTTTTCATGATCTTCTTCCATTCCCGGCATAACCATGTCATTGCCGGCTCTCATACAGCCTGCTGCGGTACACTCGCCCTGGATCTGTACGTTAGTGGTTGTCCAGTCGGTCATAATCGCTCCGGCAAATCCCCACTCGTCTCTTGCTGCTTTCGTACAGGTATCGTAACAGTTCGCAGCATGTACGCCGTTGATCAGATTGTAGGATGTCATGATGGACATTGGCTGTGCATCCTTGATTGCAATCTCAAATCCTTTCAGATAGATCTCACGGAGGGTTCTCTCGGACAGGATAGAATCCGAACCCATACGGTTGTCTTCCTGGTTGTTGCATGCATAATGTTTGATCGTTGTTCCGCATCCCGGTACTTTCTGTACACCCAGTGTCATGGAAGCAGCCATCATACCGGCCAGCAGCGGATCTTCGGAATAGTATTCAAAGTTTCTTCCGCACAGCGGATTTCTGTGAATGTTCATACCCGGTGCCAGCCAGAGGGTGATACCGAACAGTTCCATCTCGTGGCCGATCATTTCACCGAGTTCACGAACAAGGTCCAGATTCCAGGTCTGTGCCAGAAGAGTTCCTACCGGAATCGCGGTACAGTACTGATAATAAGAAGTTCCTCTCTTCTCTTTTGATGCTGCGAAGAATCCGCCCTCCAGCGCAGACAGGAAATCGGTCGGAACGATACGGCCGTTCTCTACCTGATATTCTTTTTTCAGACGCAGGCCTGCAGGTCCGTCAGCCAGTGCGATACTTGCCACATTCCATGGTTCTTCTGCTGCCACCAGAGGTGTCTCTGCAGCAGAACCCGGTACGGAGATACCTGCTGAACCAAGCGCATTACCCTGATCTTTTCCAGGGTCTCCGGTAGCCATCTGCACCAACTGTTCCTCGGACATCTGTTCAACAATCTCTCCGGCTCTTCCCGGCAGCACTTCCGGAATCTTCTGATAATCCACTTTTTCTGTCGGAATGTCTGCTGCTTTCACTGCAACCGGCACGATTCCTTTTGCTTTCAGTTCCTCATGCCATGCCAGTTCTCTCGCCTGTACCTTTTTAGCAAATGGCATGATCTCTTTTAACTCTTCTTTTAACGGACAGATATTTTCACACTGTACCATCACTGCTTCCTGATCCAGTTCTAATGCACCACTGAGTACGGAAGTATTTAACTCATTACCAACCCAGATACCGTATTTGCCCGGTTCCAGGATCCATGCTGCCTGATCCTCACTGTATGATGCCAGCTGGTACAGCGGGAACGTAATGGTCATCTGCTGTTCTTCTCCCGGTGCCAGCAGTTTTGTCTTGCCAAATCCTGCCAGTCTGCGGAATTCTTTCACCAGTTCTCCCTGCGGGCAGGATACGTAGATCTGTACAACCTCTTTTCCTGCATAAGTATCACCGGTATTTTTCACAGTAACTTCCACAGAAACCTTCGGATCCATGGTTCCCGGATTACTGACACTTACTTTTCCTGCTGTGATCACAAAATCGGTATAAGACATACCATAACCAAAGCCATAACGAACCGGTACCAGGAAGGTATCAAAGTAACGGTATCCCACAAAGATTCCTTCCTCATATCGTTCTTTCGACAGATCGCCACTCTTGTAGCTGTATACTTCGGCACCCGGATAATCATTGTATGTTTTCGCCCAGGTATCTGTCATCTTTCCGGACGGGGTCACCGCTCCGGTAAACACATCGGCAAATGCATTGCCTCCTTCCTGTCCGGCTTGTACATACTGTACGATGGAACGGATATTGTCAAATGCATCGGCAAACGCGAGATCCATAAGACCGCCTGTATTGATCACCAGCACCACATCTTTATAGCTCTCACATACCTGTGCCAACAATACTCTTTCTTCTTCGGAGATAAAATAATCTCCTTCTTTATCAAAACGGTCTTTATTTTCTCCTGCGATACGTGCCATAACAAATACAGCGGTATCTGCACCGTCTGCTTTTGCTGCATCCACATCGATTTTTTCTCCACACGGCATGAAGAACGGAGTGGAAGAATAGGCCTCAAAGAACGCATTTGGACTTTCCATCTTTTCTGCCTTTTTCAGGATCGCTGCCTTCCAGTCTTCTCTTGCCTGATCATAGACCTTCACATAAGAATCCAGCCAGCCCTCTGTAGTTACTTCGTATCCGGCATTCTTCATTCCCTGTGCGATGGTCACATAATCACGCTCATTGACATCACCCGAACCGGTACCTCCCTTGATGGTTTTGACTGCCCCCGCACCATACAGTGCAATCTTTCCACCTTTTGGGGCCGGAAGAAAATGTCCCTCATTTTTCAGAAGGACAAATCCTTCTGCTGCCGCTTTTCTTGCAAGGGCACGGTTAGTGATCTCACGCTGTGTTACCTCGTTGGATGTTGTTCCGCTGAATGTTCTAGCTTTTACTTTCATCTGTTACTTACCTCCCAATTTTCTGCGTTACTCTATCTTGTTTCCGTCACAATCTCCATGTTCTGTGACACAGACTTCTGATGTTATTATCGCTTATTTTCTGTAAATATACTAGTATCTTTTTATCTTATTTTAGGTCGATATTGATATTTTTCATATTTTTTGATATGATTTTTTCAAAATTTTGTTTCTTATTTGATATTTTCGAATTATATATTCACTTATTACATTATTCGGGACTTTTCTTTCTCTTTCGAAAAATTCCTTTTTCTTAACAGGAGGTTTTATGGAATTGCAATATTATGAAACGATTCGGGAAACCGGTCATCTTCAAGTGCGCTTTGAGCCGGTACTCTCTCCCGCCGGAGTCTTCCCGGCACACTGGCATGAATATGTGGAAATTCTCTACATTAAAAATGGTGTTCTTTCTGCTATTGTACAGACCGTGGAATATGAACTTCATACAGGCGATCTCATGATCATCAACTCCGGAGATCTTCACATGACCAGAACACCGGGCTGTCACTATCTGATTCTCCAGATCTCTGCCAGACAGCTTCGCTCTTATCTGCCGGACTTTGATCAGTTACGATTTGATACGTTGATTCCTTACACAAAAAGTAGGCAGAACACGCAGCTCTTTTCTGCTCTTCATGCCATGGAAACTATTTTTCAGGAGCAGCCGCACCATTATGAGCTGCTGTTCACCGCAAGATTATATGAATTTTTATATATTCTCTGTCGGGATCACTGCACCACTACCGCTTCCGCTGTCGCAGCCGACATTGATCGTGACCGGCTGCGGATCACCCGTGCCATGCAATGGGTCCGGGAACATTATCAGGAAAATCTGACACTGGATACCGCAGCCTCCCTGCTCGCAGTCTCAAGGGAATACTTTTGCAGGCTTTTTAAAAAATACACTGGTCAGACCTTCCTGGAATATCTGAACGATGTCCGCACCATTCATCTGGCTAAAGATCTCTCTGCCTGTGACGATACCATCACTTCATTGATGGAAAAACACGGTCTTACCAATTATAAGGTCTTTCTCCGGACTTTTCGAAAACTCTACGGAACTTCTCCACAGAAATTTCGCAAGGGAATGTCCTGAGCGTGTCTGAAAAAGGCTTTTCGTGAGCTGCGAGTCCCAGTTTATGGGAGGTTTTATCCGAATGAGGGCGGCGTAGCGGGCTACGGCAACCGAATGAGGGTAAAATATACCGCAAAGTGAGGCTTGCAGATTGCGGAAATGATTTTTCAGACACGCTCTAGATCGTGTCTGAAATAACTGTATCATTCACTTGGCCGCGGAATCAAAATCACTGATTCCCATCATCATCAATCATCAGGAAAAGGAAACGTCAGCTGATAAACATGGCATCCCGTATGATTACGGGTGTACCACCATTTCTAACATTTGTTAGATTTTTACTGGTTCTCAGAATGCTCATATGTATTCTCTCCAGTCATCATTACGGTTCCTTTTGATTCTTCGATGCACTCCTCATTATCAAGTGTACCGTAGGTTGCTACTGCTGGTGTACTTCCCTGGAACTGCAATCCGGATCCGTTACCAAAGTCGATCGTTACCCAGTTGTAACCGCTATCCTGGACTTTCTGATCGCAAAATTCATCGTACTGTTCCATCGTGACTTTTTTCATTGTCTCCAATGGAACTGTGATATAGGCGTATTCGCCCAACTTCTCTGTCTTAGTTCCGTTCATTACATCGCATACGATTACCTCTGCATCCAGAAGTGGGTTTCCGGTCTCGCTTTCTTCTGATTCTAAACCGTTTTCCCGGCTTTCGGTATCATTTTTATCCGTTTCGGTCACGTTTTTATCCTTTTTGCTATCATTTTTATCAGAATCGTTTATGCTTTCCTGCTTCTGAGCATCCTTCATACCGTCTTTCACTCCATCTGAAAAACCGCATCCGGTCATTCCTACAACCAGCATACATGATAACATTGCTGCTAAGATTCTTTTACTCATTTTCTTTCCTTTCCGGTGCATCCTGACTGAAATTATACCACCTTGATCTCTGGGTTGTCTACCACATTTCCCAACAAAAGTGCGTATTCCTTTGTCGGACCGAGCGGCATTGCATCGTCTGTGGTGTTCGACACCATATAAAAGCCGACAGTTTCCATGTATTCCTGATCGTTCGGGCAATATGCGGCGTATTTGCCGTAGCAGATCTCCATTCGGACTGTTCTATGCTCCGGATTGTAGATCACATCACCCTCAAACAGCTTTTCCCCGGTCATATCTTCCACACAAGCGAATCTCTGGATCGTTTCTGGGATCACTTCCATCGCCCTGAGAATCAGATATCCGTTTTCCTCCGAATAACCATCCTGCATCAGCATGAATGATTTGCCATTTTCCACGCACACTACATTTCCAATGTGCCACGTTCCAGACATATCTCCCATAAGTTTTGCCCGGCAGATTCCGGAAGATCCATTGTAATTGTATTCATGCAGAACTTTATTCTCCCATAATGCCTCTTTGAGCTTCCTTCTTGCCTCTGTGAGCCTTTTACGCTCGCTGTCCATTCTTCCGTTCACATGTCCGATGAAATCTGCCATCATCCGCATTGTGTCCTTGCAGAACTCCTCATTGATGATATATTCTTCATGCGTATACTCATGGAGGAAGGCGTCAATGCGCCTCCTCAACTCATTTTTATTCCTGATGTCCATTCTGCGCCTCCTCGAATCTGTACTCCTGGTCTGCATCCGGGTATTTCTTCCGATCCACCTTACCGACAAACATTCCATAAGGTCTACTCCAGATAGCTCCGTCCTCGCATTTATAGACCACGTAGTATTGTCCTGGAGATTCCGTGTCCTGGCTGATCGCTATCACTTCAACGATTTTCCCTTTGAAATGTCTGTAGGTTTTTCCGACCTCCACACTTCGATCTTCTCTTACTGGGTATTTGTCGTGGAAATACTTCTCGCACTCCGCCAGATCGCAATTTTCATAGTTCAGCGGATTTTCATCTGTCCAGTCCAGTATATCAGCCTCTTTGACGTGTACATGCTGTCCGAACGTGTCATTCAAATGCCTCAATTCCTCCCGTATCCAGGCTGCTTCATTTTCTCCATTCGGATCCACCAGGTAACCACTTATCTTAAAAATTTTTCCGTCCATAATTTCCTACCTTTCTTGCAAATTCTCTTGATTGCACTTTCTTCTTTTGCTCTTCCTGAGTGTTTTACCTTCCATTCTCTCAGGTATTCTAACTGTTCTTGATCCTCTTTTTCTCTTTCATTCATCGTCTACCTCTTCTTCCTTCTCTGGTGGCTCAATAAGTGGCATCCAGTAAAGAACTTTTTCATAGCCCAGTTCTTCCATCGTATCAAACTCAGAATCTACAAAGCCAAGCGTTACCGGATCATATATATCTTTCCAAAAGCCAAATCCGTACTCCTCTTCGTACTGGCACATCATCGGCGGATCTTCCAAGTGGTTTTCCACCAAACACATAAAGAACCTTCTGTCTATATCTTCCGGCACCTTATCTTCTACAGATATCCACAATGGGACTGTCGGCTGCTCTTCAATCTCCATGAGAACAGAGACTGCTATATCGTCTATGTTTACCATTCGGTCTGCGTTTGGATCAGCGTTCAGCCATTTTGTCACATTTTTAGTCAACACATCTGCATCAATCAGCCTCATTTTGCTTTTCCTCCTCTCTTTTGTACGGCTTAGGTAATGGCATCCAGGCATTAACGAACACGCCCACAGAAGCGTATGTTGCTTCGCAATCACTTGGATAAAAAGCCCCGTTTCCTTGTTTGTCCACTTCATATGTTGCAATGTCCGGAAGTGTTACTCCCTCATTTTCAAACGATACAAGCACGTATTCTCCCGGATTCGGCAGTTCTTCATTGATTTCTCGCCATCCTTTATACTGTTCTATGATATTTTGTAGGTGGTCGAACTCTTCTTTTGTCCTGCACACAATTTCTGCATACGGCTTGTATTCTTCAAACTGGCCGTTTTCATTTTGAATCAATGTAATTCCCTCTTCCACTTCTTAACCCCTCCTCACATTCTTCATTTTCAGGATATAATACTCTTCCCCAGGAACAGCTCCCCACTCCGGTTTTCCTTCCCCGACTGTCAATTTGCAATCTGTCAGGAAACACGGAGCATCCGTTGTATAGCCATTCCGAAACCTCACGGTTCCGATATCCTGATCCACTGTTGCAGCCAGGTTCCGGAACTCGGAAACGCTTGCCTGATATTCCTGATTTTTCAGCATAGCGGCATTTCTGAATCTGGAATCATAGTACCGTTTCAATTCTCGGTACTCCTCTGTCTTTTTTCCGCTCAGGATCATATCAAACCACTTTTTTTCGATCGTCAATGTCAGCAACTTTCCCACCTCCCTTCGTTTGTGCTCTATTTGGTGCGTACATCCAGATCATTACCAGGGTGCAGATCCAGCACATCGCATACTGCCAGCGGCTGATTTCCCCGTCTACCAGGATCTGTATTCCCACAATGAGCCAGGGAATACAGTTAAAATGCTTAAATATCATGCGCTTGATTCTTCTCATATCCTTTACCTCACATTTAACTGATTGCTAACTGCTCTTTATACAGTTTCTGGAATACATCACGCTCCGCTTCCGCTCGGATCAAATCTTTTTCCAGCTCTTTGATCCTCTCTTTGTCAAAAAGGCGTTCCGGTATCTGGATCGGAACTGGTTTCGCTGTTTCCAGGATCTGCATCGCTTTTTCTTCGATCGGATCCGGATCCGGCTCTTTGAACGCCTCCGCCCACTCTCTTACGTAGTCGGACATCTTCATATTTCCACCAAGTCCGATACTGACAGCAAGTGCCTTGTCAATCTGTTTCATTTCATCCATCGTGGCTTTTGCAAGATATTTTCCGATCCGCTTTTTATATACCGTCTCGATCTGCTCGCATAACGCTATGGAAGGGATAGGACTGCTCTTGATCCTAACGTGTGTCGGCATCAGTTTTTTCTCCCTGGATGTCAGGTACACTACTTCCACGATCGGAGCGTGTTTGTTTCCAACGTCATTACTTACTATGATTCCAGGTCTCGCCCCCCCTGTTCGCTTCCGGAGCTTTCGCCCTCATTGATAAAAAAGATCTCTCCTCTGTGATACTCATTTTCTGTGTGCATACTATTGTCCTCCTATAAAATCCCATATTGTCAGCTGTCCTTCCCGGAGCTTCGGTTCCAAAATTGACGATCCTAGGGTTTCGTCCAGCTTTTTCCGACTTTCTCTCAAATATTTGACGTAATATTCCGGATCCTGGCATCTTCGCATTACCACCAGATCGTCCCTCCGGATCGCATCTTCCATTCCCAGGACATAGCGTACTGGGTTCATGCACTGACTGGTTTCTTTGTCAAGGTCTCCGCTGAGTTTACTTCTTAGGTACTGGAAGTCCTGATTTTCTTTCAGAACCTCCAGCGCAGCTGTTGACCTGCTCCGGATCCCGTCCGGATCTGCCATATAATGGACACTTACCTCTGCTGGGATTTCCAAGAAATACTCCTCCGGATAATTTTCCGGATCCAACTCTGTCTCCACTTGCTTCCGGAAGTACATGACGTGATTCCTACATAAATTCATGTTTGCCCCATCCGACCAGAATGGATCGGATCCACCGTGTACTCTCAGATCTTCATACCTCTTCCGGCTGTCCCGGATCTCTTTTCCTAACTGTTTACTCCGTTTCTTTTGATCCGGCGTTTTCATCGAATTTTTCATTGATTGCCTCCATGATCTTACCGATCCGAACCTCTCCGATCCCTTTTACAGATCTGATTACCACTTCAATATCTTTCACATCCAGGGCATTTACAGATGCTTTTCCGTCCTCCCATCCGCTTTTATAAATATCAGTGCAGAAATTCTCAAACTGCTGATGATCGTACTTTTTTACAGCCTTGTAAACTGCTCTATTTACCAGGTATCTCTTATTCTGAATTTTCTTTGCCATAATCACACTGCCTCCACGTATGTAACTGTATTTGTCTTGAACCCGTTCTCTTTGCAGAAGTCCCGGAAGAGATCCGACAGCTCTTTGAGCGTTTTCACGCTCTCGAACTGCGTTTCATCTTCCATTCCATCGCTATTGATGAAGCCTATGTTGTACTTCTGGTGGTATCTGGAATAGTTTCCCTTTGCCGCTCCTCTTACCGTCATAATGCCTGCACCTCAGCTCCCAGTTCTTCGATAACTCTTCTCAGGGCACACTTCCCATTGGATGTGAGCTGTCTCTGCCATGCTCCCTGGGATGGAGCCCATCGGAAACCATTTGCTTTCAGAGTGCTTCTGATTGCCTCATCTGGCTTTCCGTCGAACACGATCTGTATTCGCATCAGTTCTGTATTCTCAATTACCTTGAAATCGCCATAATCCGCCTCAGAGGTACCTTTCTCTTTTGTCTTTTTCAGTTCGTCAACTCTCTGCTGGCATCTCTTGATATTTGCCAGATTGTTTTGCAAAGCCCAGCTCGGATATGGAGATCTGTCATACCCGAACTGATCCATGGATCCCTGGAGCTTCTGGAGCTGTTTTTCTGTCAGGAGATCGCATCCCTCCAGCGTATGGTGCTTGCGGTAATACTTGTTGATCTCCTTCATGTTTTCCTGAATTTCCCTCAAACTGTCAATTTTCTCCTCCAGGGCTTCAATAGCGTTTTCGTCATCACTCTTGATAACCTCTTTTGAGTACAGAAGGTTATTCAGCTTTCCTCGGATCGACTGGCAGTAATTGTAGAACTCATGGTTTTTATCCCAGGCTTTGACCTGTTTCTCTTTCTTCTTTACCGGAAAGTTTCCGGCTCCGGAGATCATCACGGACGGACACATGCAGCCGATTCTCGCCTCCTCATTGAAATATTTTCCCAGGTTCTTTGCATATCTGGTTGCCAGTCTCCAGGCTCTTTCCCGGTATTCTTCTCCTCTTCTGGCAACTACTTCTTCTGCCAGATCATATACTTCGTTGACGTCCTCCTGGTATTCTTTGGTTCTGGATCCCAGCTGATACTCATTAAAAGACATCATATTCTGGGCTGTTCTTGCAGCCTCTTCATTGATTACTACAAATTCTCTTTCGCTCATGGTTTACTCCTCCTCGATCTCTTCTCTTACTTCGCATCTTATTTCCGGTTTTGATTCATGGTTCAATCTGGAAAGGCTCCATCCCTCAGATACATTACTCATGGAGATGTAGCCATTCGGTGTGATGTAGATATGCGCTCCGTCTGTCTGGATCTCTCTTTCATCCCCGAACTTTTTCAAGATATCCGCTACGATCGCAAGATGCGGAAAGCACTCAGCATACATCTGTTTAAAATCCTCTTTTTCTGCCTCCAGGCGTTCCATTTTTGACATTGTAATTTCCTGCATTTCTGCTTCCTCCTTATATTCCAGTGACACATGCCACCAATTATCTGTTAATTTGATATCTCTGATAATGGACTTCCGGATCTGTTCCATTGTTTTCATGCTTACGATCTCCCTGGAAGTAAATTCCAGTTTTTCGCTCAAGTCTCCGGTCATCATTTCGTAATGGATCTCTCGCTCGTCATCCGGATCGGACTTACAGAAGTCCAGGAACTTCCTGCCGATCCATTTCTTTAAATCATCCACGCTTATTCCTCCTCGTAATCTTCATACTCGATCCCGGCGATCTCGCAGATGTTTTCATAGTCAGAACCATTTTCGTACATGTTCCGGATCGTTTGCCCGTGGATCGTGCCATCCCACATCCGGATCATATTTTCGATTGCCTCATTCAGTCTCTGATTGCTTCTGTCTGCCATTATTTCTCTACCTCCTCAATAATCTCTGATGCTAGCTCTTCGCCGTATTTTGTTGCCAGGAACATTCTTGCATATCCCCATTCTTCCGGACTGTTGGACTTGTCAAACATTTCTACTGCATCCCTCCGGCATTGTTCTTCTGTCAGATCCCCTTCGACTACTACTTTGATCCGGCTGTTGATTTTCTCCAGGCGTCTCCTTGCCTGCTGTCTTTCTTTCTCCAGATCCATCATAATGTTTGCAGCCTCCAGCATACTCTTAATCAGTGGCATGCCTCCGGTTTCATACAGAGTGGCAATCTGATCTTTGCCTCCGACTTCGTTGATTGCCGGGTGCCAGGTGTATACTGTTTCAATGATCTCGTAATTCTGATCGGAGATCTCGCCTCCAACTCTTTCCTCAAATTCATGCTTCATCATGGCTTTTATCCTCCTCAAGCGCTTTCTCTAAGTCCAGCTCTCCGCCGACTGCTTCATCCATGAGATTGTCAATCTCGATATCCAGTTTCTCTACTTCTTTTTTCAGAAGTTTGATTGCTTCTGTGATCTCTCGGCTCTTGAAATTGTATTCATCCAAAATGCCCAGGGCCGATGCCACCGTCTGATACATCTTTGCCTTGCTCGCAACTTCCATGATTGCTTTATGTTTATTCATTTCTACTCCTCCTCAACTTTCTTGTAATCTTCCAGGATTCCCATAAGCGTTGCTTTCCCGATCCGGAACTTCTGTTTATGCCCACATCTGGTTCCCATATAATTGACAACTGTTCTTTCTGGAAGCTCATGCTTTATGTACTGGATCATGTAGTAATGACCGTCTCCGTGATGAACCACATCTATAAATTTGTGCTCGTTCCGGATATTCCGGAAGGTTGCTCTTTCTGTTCTGTTTGCTCTGGATCTCTTAATCATATCCGCTTCCTCCTATTCCTCAACCTTTTTGATATAGATGTATCTCTCGCCGTTTTCGTCCTCGTAGATGCCGTTGTACATGTTCCAGACTCTATCAGCTCCAACTTCTGTGTAGTGCTGTCCTCCGAACATTACGTTGTCGTTCTCGTCAACGATGATGTAATTTTCTTTGCTGGCTGCCTCTTTTCTCAGTCTGTCGATCGTCAGGATCAGGCTCTGTTTTGAGGTTCCGTATAACTTCTTTCTGTCAGCTCCCAGTTCTACAGCCAGGTCTCTAAGTTCATTTGTGTTCATTTTTGATAAGCTCTTTCTCATATCTTTTTATCTCCATTTCCGTTCGTGTCGTTCATTTGTTTTCTGTTGATGCTTGAAGTATAGCGTACTATAGTGCGTTGTGTCAATACGAATATTGCAAAAAGTTGTAAAAAAATAAGAGGCATGCTTCCACGCCTCTATTTCCCAGTATTTTTACTTCTTTATGAACTCGATTTTATAACCCATTGCATCCAGGATATCCTCCAGCTTTCCGTACAGTGGTGCGTTCTTTTCAATCGTTCTATATAGATCGTCTACGTTGAAATCTAAATCCTTGCCATCTTTCCTGGAGATAACCGTTTCTCTACCAAGTGCTCCCATGATCGTTTTTATCGAATTGAAATTTGAATTATTTCTTTTCAGGATATCGAAAACTCTCTGGCGGCTCCATCTTACTCTACTCGCCAGTTCGCATTGTGTTATTCCTTCTTCTCTCATTATCTGTTTCACATATTCCGTCATATCCACGATAGCCGCCTCCTTCCGTTTGCTATAGCATACCCCAGGAAGGATCAGCTTGTCAAGGCGTATATTACATTTCGGAGCAAATATCCAATCGTGCGTCATAATCGCACCCGGATCCAGACTTGTCGCACATGTGGCATAACATCACTCTAGCTCCGCAGCGTGGGCAATAGGAAACCAATCCCCACTCCGGATCCCAGGAAAACATGTTGTGCGTCTCACAGTACGGGCAAAACCCAGTTGTCAAAGAACCTTTGATGTCCTCCAACTCCTGGGCTGTCCTTCTCATGTTATTCTTTATGTTCCGGTTCTCTGTCTCTCGCCTCCTGATGCGTTCATTCTGCCTTTTTAGCTTTTCTGATCGCTTTCGCAATCTTTTCTTCAAGATTATATTTTCTGCTTTCTGAATCATGCCTCAGTGCCTCCTTCCAGGTCATCATCAAATACATACTTCGCCCCCGGAAGTGTAAACGCTCTCGGAGAAAACTCCGGGCCAGAAATAATCAGCCCCATTTCACGCATTTCCTGCATGTAATGACACGTTGAGCTGGTGGACTTCAATCCGATCCCGTCCCCGATCTCACGGACGCTCGGTGGAAATCCCTTCTCGCTCATGTATCGCTTGCAGAAATTCAAAATATCTTTGTGACGTCTTTTTACTATCTTTTTCTCTACCATATGTTGTACCTCCAATCCGGATCCACTTTATAAAATATTGCTATAAATGCTGGATCATATTCTGCCGACATCGGATATTCTCCACGGATCCGGAATACTATTTCCTCGATGTCCGGCTCGTTCAGATCTTCCAGCTTGCAACCATATTCTTTTTCCAGATCATCTAGCTCGTCATCCAGGCTCAGGATCTGTCGCTCTGGTTCTGGTTTCCAGTCTTTCGGAACTCTCTCGTACTCCTCACGTCTCCGCTCCCAGTATTCATCCTCATTCGGTATGCTCCACATTTTATTTCTCCTTTACAGCTGTACTTTCCAGCCATCTCCGATCAAGTAGACATTACAGCTATGTCTCTTCATCCATTCCGCAACCTTCTTGCTACTTGTCATTCCTTCACCATCGAATCTCAGGCTGTCCAGTAGTAATCCTAATTCTGAACTCCGGTAATCGTCATAGTCAATCCCGATTGCCTCCAGATCGCTATCTGAACTTATTTCCCGATACTCTTTGATGATCGAATTGTAAATCTTTACAGTCCGCTCAGTATGCTTAAATTTTGCCATCTCTGCACCTCCTACTCCTGATTGCAATAATCAATAAACGCTGTGATTGTCTCGTCTGCCTCGCAACGTGTATAAAGTCTCTTTTTGCGGTTTTTCTTTCTCCATAGCGGTAACCCGTGCATTTTCCGCTGGTTATTTGTCAGCAACATCGGTTTCGTGTTTCCCATACTCTCTCCATCTCCGGAGGTCTTGCCGCCTCCGGTCGGCACTATGTAATCAATCCAGAAGCAACTCCTGGCTGATCGTGTACTGTTCCTGGAGCTTTTCAAAAGCTCTTTCGGTTACTGTGTATTCAAACCATCCAGCCATGTACTGATAATTCGGTCTGAGGTTCTTTGCCTCTTTCACACCATCTTTTTTGATCCCTCTGCCTTTCAGCTCCAGCGGAGTGTTGATGTGATAATGTCTGCCATAATAGCTCCGCTCCGCTTCGATCTGACACTTTGGCTTCTGTTCTCCCATTTCTGGAGTGTAGCAGTACAGCCCCGGTTTCTCCGGAATCTCTGCTGGCTTTTCTTCCGGTCTTGCATTTTCCAGGCGTCTTGTCCGGATCTGCTCCTGGAGCGTTTCAATCTCTCCAGGTTTGAAATTGCCCTCCTCATGGCAAACTGCCATGATCTCTGCATATTCCTCTACTACCTGGTTGTCAGATGCCAGATTGATAAGCTGTGTCAGGTTCAAAAAGATGTTGCTGTGTGTCTGTGGAAATTGAATAATAGTTGCTGCCATGCTTTTTCCCTCCTTACGCCAGTATTCTTTCCTCTGGCTCTCCTTCTTTCCACGGAAGATCCGCTTCATTAAGAATCTTCTTCATATCTTCACAACTCCATGAGGTCCAGCGTCCCTCTTCGTACGATCTTTCCGGATCACCGATAGCACCTCCTTGATCGTAATCGCAAATTTGCTTCATACCGTCGTAAAATGCAAATTGCTCAAAATTTCTTTTCATCCTCTCTTTTTGTTCTTCTGTGTGATATTTCCCACATCTCTGGAAATAACTGAGGTTTTCGAGATGCCACCAGCTCTCCCACGGAACCTGTATCGTATTAAATATGCGTATTTTCATCTTTCCCCTCCTGTTTATGCGTAAATGAAACTTCTCAGCTCTTCGTCTCTGCACTCGCTGTCCAGCCATTTGTCGAACTGATCCGGAAATCTCTTCTCCAGTTCGTCCATGAGCCATCCCCTAACGGTCGGAATGTTTGGATCAGCTATGTCTGATGTTGACTCCCACTGATCCAGAAGCTGTGATGTTGTAAGTCCTGCGATTAAATTTTTCGCTCTCTTTTCAAGTGCTGTCATGGTTCATGCCTCCTTAAAACTTTGTTCCTCTGAAATTCATTTCTGTGTCAAAGAAATATTTCACTCCGTTGTTTCCCCAGAGAATATATGTGCCATCTGCGTAATCTGTTCTCGCTTTGTATCTGTTCACTGCATCGTCGAAAGTAAATTCAGCTTCTTTGCAGATATCTTCGTGAAGTTCAAGTACCAGATGTGCAAATGAATAAGTGTTTCCGGATTCTAATAAATTTTTCTCAAAGTTTTTCAGTGCTCTCATTCTCTATATCCTCTTTTCCGTTCGTGTGTTTGTTTTTCTTGATGCTTGAAGTATAGCGTACTATGGTACGTTGTGTCAATACGAATATTGCAATTTGTAAAAAATATTTTTCGAGTGGATTTTGTGATGCTCACTGTAGCGTCACGAAAGAGAAAAGAAAGAAGCAAAGAAAAGAGAAAATATAATATTTATATATAATAAATAATATATATGTGATAAAAAATCACTGTAGCGTATACAGTGATAGTCACTGTGATAATCACTGTAGCAATCACTGTGATAATCACGGACTGTTTGCATTATATAAGGAAGAAACACCTAACACTTGTTGAGAATACCTTTTTACCGGGATCAGGAAAATGCTCTTGTCGAGGATCCGGATCTGATGCTTTTTGTCACTTGCGAAATGTCACTGTGATAGTCACTGTATATGCTACAGTGAACGTCACATGACGCACTATGGTACTTTTCCACACTTTCCACAGTGCGTTGTGGATAATGTACGTTTTCTGAACCTGTTTTTGTGCATTTCAACCATGCTGGGCTTCTGATCCGGATTTTGACCTTTTCCAGGAACAAACTCACTCGCCTGGAGATGCCTAAAATGCCTCAGATCGCCTTTTTCTTCACGGGCAATAATCAGATCCTAAAATTTATTTTCGTGCGAAATCAAAATTTTGCACAACTGGAGCTTTGCTGATTTGTGGAAAAACCACATTGACAAAAAGACCGTTTGCTGTATAGCCTTTTTCAGAATTTTACGAGATTTTCAGACAATAAAAAATGCCCCAGGCATCCGAAGATACCCAGGGCGTGTGTGACATATTATTTCCTCGACCAAAAGGTTTGCTGTTACTTATGCGTTACAGACTTGGTTTGCTAGTTAAAAATTTACTCTTAGTTAAAAAGTGAGTACCAGGTATCGGCTCCGCACCATCCGTCAGCATCCAGACCATTCGCTTTCTGGAATGCTGTGATCGCCTCTACCAGCTTGCTTCCGCAGCTGGCGTCCATGGCTCCGGTGTAATATCCTTTTGCGGATAAAATGAACTGAGCTATGAATGTGAATGTACCGACCGTTCCACTGTGAACTCCGGCTTTTCCGGCTACTTCCTTGCATGAACCATAGAAATTCTTGTTTGTCGGAGTGAGCTTTGTTCCATACTTGCGGTTCATAAGATCTTTCCAGATCGCAAGGGCTCCCCATCTGGAAGCTGGACCGTAGGATCCATCCACCTCCAGTTTAGCTCCGCAGAACTGGATCAGCTTATTGCCGTAATTGCTATTCAACCATTGCTGTCCGTTCTTGGTGTTCGCTGTCTTACTGTTTCCTCCGGAAATTGTTCCGGATCCGCTGTTTGTTGATCCTGAGCCAGATGTTCCGGCTCCTCCAGACTTAGAACCATCCTGGACATTTGTTGCCGTATGGTGGCTGTCGTTCAAAAGGATATCTCCGGCTAAAAGATAATCAGGACCAGTAAGATACTTCGATTCTGTTAATACCTGGAATCCGGCCGCCTTTGCTCCGGATCTCAGATTACCCGTATATGTGGCGTTAATGTTTTTCAGTTCATCAATCCCCAGAAGATAACCAGCCGCTTTAATATTGGCGATCACTCCGGCAGAACAATCCGCCTCGCAAGCGATTGTGATCTGTGAAGGATCGTAATTACTTGCTTTCAGGTGTTCCCAGTATGTACCTCTCTGTCCCTGATCGTAACCGACCAAATTATTTTTAGCAGCTTTGATCCCAAGCTCTGCCAGCTTTGCTCTAACTTTTGCATCCGGATGTCTCAGAACGCACTTCCAAGGTCTGTTATACCATGGAATCAAAGCCCATTCTGTCCCGGTCTGATCTCCAGCTTTTCCTCCTGAATACTTTCCGTTTTCATCATGTCCACTGTTTGAAATTAAACTCATGTTTGTTTCCTCCTTTTCGATGTCTTTATAGATTTTCAGGTACTGCTCCCCGTAGGAAGCTCTTGTCTTTTTGACTTCTGATCCGGTATTTGCCGGAACCTCGAATTTTACCAGGAAGATATCTGACGCCTCCCGGACTGAGGTTGCCGTTTTCAATACCTGCAGAACACTCTTGTAGCTCTGCTGTAATTCTTTCAGCATGAACTCAACCTGAGTGTCCGGATCTCCGATCGACACGCCTTTTGATTTAACCAGATCGTACAGTCCTGCTTTTCTTCCGGCGGACGTCCACTGGCAAAAACCATAACCGTATTGTCTGGAATCTCCCAACGGATGCAAGAAAAGATCTCTTGTGATCTCTCCGCTGTCTACTGCCGTTGTGTACGTGTCATCGGTGTATTTGTAATTCAGCCTCTTCTCGCAGAGGTTCTCCAGATTACGGGGATTTGCCCCGGATTCTGCGTAAATATTCCCCATAGCTCCGCATGCTCCGTATATTGTGCATCCAGCAGCCATCAAACCATTAAATAATGCGTCTGTATAGGTGTTTCGTATAATTGCCATAACTTCCTCCAACGTAAAAGAGTGGGGATTTCTCCCCACCCAGTTATAAGTACGTGTCCTCTTCCGGATCCAACTTTTCGTCCTCCTCCGGATGCAACTGCCCCATTTTATCCATCAGGATAAATGTGAGTGGCAAAAATATTGCAAATAAAATTACAAGTGGCCAGAAGATCCCTGCCAAAACCATGAGCACCATTACCAATGGGTAGTTCGGTTTCCTCGGTTCGTAATACAAACCGTTATCCTGGCAATAAAGCTCTTCGTCCTCGTCCTCCATTCTGCATAGCGTCCCGATCGCCCAAATGTATACTGGCTGACTTAATAAGATCCCTAAAAGGTACACGAATAGGATTATATCCCACATAGTACTCCCTCCCTTCTCTGAGAGTTATTTCTGGGAGCCATTTACTCTTCCGTCATCCAGAAGATCTTTTACCCCCTCAAACCATTTATCAATAACCTTCATCATTGCTTCCTCGGTAACGAATATCTGGAGCCACTTAGGTAGCAATCCTCTTGCCTGGCTTACAACATACTTTAATTTCTGTTTGCCCTGACCAGATTCATTGTAGATGTGCTCTGCTTTCAAGATCAGCTGATATACATCCTGGCGGATTCCATCCAGCCCCTGCATCTTTGCATACTGGTAAGCTAAAACAATCGTGATGATTGCTAAGATCAGGAGAGCCACTGCAATTACTGGCAATGGGATCTGAGATAATACGTTTACTAATTCCATTCTTGTTTCCTCCATTTCTTTTCATGCCCTCTCAGGCTTCCGTACAGCCTCATGGGGCTTTGTTAATTGGTTACATGGTAATTTCCTTGCATAAGCTACTATCATGCGGATTTGAGCCGATTAGTGCTTTTAGTTTCCGGTTATATGGTTCACTCCCTGACGTGTCAGGAAATTTTCCAGTTCATGCTTTGCTTCCTGCTCATAATCCAGAGCTTTGTGCATGTCCCCGTTACACTTAGCGTCCGGGATTCTCTGCATAGCTCTTGCTGTAGCTTCTGACAATGCAAGGGCTCCATCCAGGGCTTTTACTGTCATGTACTGGAGCATTTCCCTGTTTTCTTCTTTGGCGTCCTGCTCTCTCTGTCGGTTTAGCCTTTCCTCTTTCTCAGCTTCTGCTCTTACCTGGATGCGTCTTTCAAGCATCCAAAAGCAAAAAGCCACTATCGCAGACGGGACACCGGCAGCTATCAATAAGTCCATTGGATCTGTGTCTCCTTTCTCCTGTTACTTCGGAACTTTCGAGCTAATCCGTTTTCCGGGCTGCGCTCGTATCTGCATATGCAACACCTCCTTCGCTGCTAATTGATATCTCATCATCATCGCAATCTGCATACCTCCGGCATGCGTGCTCGATAATGTCAAGATCTGCTTCGATCTCCTCCAGACTTTTAGTTGGTGTCCCCTTTATCAGGAAGATTAGATCATAGATTGCCGACCATAATTTGGAGATAATCTGTAACTTTGTCATTTATCGCCCTTCCTTTTCCTGAAAAGATGATAGTGAGGTTTCTCTTCGCCAAATAAAAGCCACCGGATCAGATCATCCAGGAAGATCCCGAATGCTGATAAAAAGAACCACAGCAGCGTAAATTGCGGACATATCTGACCAAGTATATTTCCGGGCATGTTACTGTAATCCCACATATTCAGTCCCAACCATACATTCAGGATCAACCCGGAAATGAACTCAATCATTGTGATTCCGGTTGCAGCTATCAACTGCTGGAAAACCAACGGCATACATCGTGATCTCTCGTTAATCACTCCGCAAATGATGAAGCATAAGCCTCCGCACACTGCCATTGCCGGAAATGAATATCCCCGGAAGATCACTTCCAGGGAATAATAAAAAACTCCTCCGATCAGGAAGAGTGTCAGGTACTTTATGATTTTTTTCACTATGCAATACCTCCGGATGCAATGGCTTTCATGTAATCTTTCAGAACTTCATTCTGAAACTCTTCCGGAACTTTTGCTCCCCACTGGATCTGATCCAGATCTCCAGGTTTCGTTACCGACTTGATCCACATATTCAGGGCATTGCAATATGTCGTGTAGTATGATACATAGAACATTGCTTTATTGACGATGTTCTGCATGTCCTCAGCTGAGAAATACTTGCAAGGATGTCCGTCCTCATGGTACTCCAGCTTTTCCTCTCCAGCTAACAACTGCATTTTCTTTCCGAAAAGATTCAGCTGATCTTTTTCTGTCAAGCTGAAATGCTC
>OGCO01001344.1_pt1 | contig 37701 bp, 53 predicted proteins | sample 1570171 | NCBI WGS metagenome assembly OGCO01 (sample SAMEA4370583, study PRJEB24528) | human gut metagenome
AGAGCAGAGGACTGAAAATCCTCGTGTCTCTGGTTCGATTCCGGAACTGGGCATTCAAAAGAAAAATATGGGATATTAGCTCAGTTGGTAGAGCACTTGACTTTTAATCAAGTTGTCCGGGGTTCGAATCCCCGATGCTTCATCAAATGGAAACGGCTGAAAACCTTGATTTTACTGGGTTTTCAGCCGTTTTTCTGTTACAAAAATGAAATTGTAAAAAATGGTCGTACGACAAAGTAGAACAAAGTAATACAAAGTAAATGTGTCACTTCCGTGTCACATATACAGCGCTGCTTCTACGGCCCCTGCGGTGTCCTCGCGCTCCAACATAATGTGATTATACACGCGCAGCACCATGGCCTCGCTGTCGCCCAGGAGCGCCGCAATATTCTTGATCGACACGCGCGGGATCTGGTAGCACATCGCCGTACAGTAGTTGTGCCGGAAGATGTGCGCTGTGAGTCCGGATATGGGCTGTTCCGCGACTTCGTTCATGGCCTTGATGATTCTGTCCCATTTACGACGATACGAGGATTTAGATACCAATTTGCCGCCGCGCATGGAAAAGAGCTGGGTTCCCCTCATACAGAAACGAACGTAGGACTCGAGAGAAGAGAAGAGTTGCGGAGGGATCGGAACCTGCCGGTATCCGTTATGAGACTTTGGGCATTTGATACTCGGATGACCGGCATCGTCAAATTCGATTGACTTATTGACATTGATTGTTTTCTCTACAAAATCAATATCAAATCGAGTAAGAGCGAGCACTTCTCCACAACGCAATCCGGTGGCATACAAGATATCCACAAAAATCCGATCAGATGGGGATAACTCAGCATCTTTCATTGCTTTCTTCTCGTTTTCGGTCAGCGGCCGCTTCTCATCCGCCTTATAGTCGATCGGCTTCATGGCGTCTTTCAGATCCTCGTAGAGATTCGCGGCGTAGAGACGGTCATGCACTGCAGTCCGCATGATCTGCGAAAAGCAGAGGAGCAGCTGTTGTTGGGTGCGCTTCTTTCCGGCGGCATCGTTGAGGAGCATCTGGTAGTGGATCGGGAGAACGTCACAGAGCCGCACGCCTGCCATCTGGTCCATGTGCTTGTCAATGATGTTGAGATACATTCGTTTCGTGTTGTTGGATGCTTCGGCCTTATAAACAGTAAGCCATTTGTGAGCGTAGTCCAGAAACAGGATGTGTTTATCGCGGACGGCCTCCATATTTTTGATTTTGTTGTTGTACTGAGCAACCTTTTCTTCCAGATCTTTGCTGCTCTTCTTTGATCGGATCGTGATATAGTGTTTCTGGGTCCCCTGATAGGTGCCGTCCCATACGCGGGCCTGGAAATATCCGTTTTTTTGACGTGTATATTTTGCTTTTGCCATGTTCTATACCTCCATTTTCTGAAAAAGGGTGCAAAAATAACAGGCATCGGGAAACGAATGTTCGTTTTGACACCTGTTCCAGAAAATGGTAATATACAGATGGTACCTGTGTCCATTATCTGGATGCAACCCCGCCTTGGTGTTGGCGCACCGGGGCGGATTTTTTTATTTACTTTTTAATGACATTTCTTGCAAGGCGTGTATCCTTGCGCCTGCGCATCGGATAACGAGATCTGATGCGGATTTGACATATTGCTGCAGCTTGATTTGGAATGATATTTCTTTCCGGAATCAGAAACCCATACCATAGTTTCCTGCTGATCGGACGATGCCGGAGCCTGTGTAGCGGCGGGAGCAGCGGTTGGCTGTGTATCGGAAAGATAATCACTTGCCACGTAAGCCTCTGTTCCATTGTAGTCGATCTTAGACCAACCGTTTTCAGAACTGATAACGGTAACAGAGTCGCCAGCCGAGAACGTGCCGAGCTTTTCGGCATCCGCGCTTGCAGCGGCTCGAATGTTGAGCGATGACTTGGAGTACATTACTTTCGTTTCCACGGGCGCTTCTGTGGGAGTCGGCGTTGAGGTCTCAGACACAGCAGAAACGGTGGAAGATGAAGCCGCGGAAGAGGATGAAGCCGCGGCTTCGGCTGCTTTCTTCCGCCCGCTACTGAACCCGCTTGAGAAGACACCGACGATCAGGAAAAACAGAATGAAGCCGAGCAGGATAGTGCCACATCCGACGGTTCCACTTTGCGCTTTTTTAGAGGATTTCCTTTTACGAGATCCTCCACCGGAAGTTTTAACGTAGCTCAGTCCGGTACCAGGTGCGCTTACAGTGGTTGTCTTTCGACCGCTGCTACTCACAGAATGATGAACACCTTTCCCGCCAACAGAAACACCAACGCTCTTATTGGAGACGTTCAGTTTGACGCCTGGAGCAATTTTCTTACTCTTTTTGAATCGCATACCCATAACGATTCCCCCTCTCTGGAAGTATAATTTCCCGAATATCGGGAACTATAATGTCATGAAAATATTAATTCAAGACATCATATACAAAAGAAATTTGACGCTCCGCCAGGCGGCCTTACTGACTGGAATCCCAAAATCTACGCTGGAAGATATCTGCAGCGGAAGAATGCCGAGAATCGACACGATGGAATCCATCGCCAAAGGCCTGAAAGTGCGGATTACAGACTTATTCGACAGTCCGTACAAATAAGTGTCCGGGAACCCGGACAAATGTCAAAAAATACTAATTTTCGCCCGAAGATCTCGTATTATTAGTAAAGGGACGTTCGAAAAAAAGATATTGAAATCGAACGAACGTTCGTATATAATAAGGCTAGAGATCGGAGGGCGTACATATGGACTACAAAAAAATTATAATTGAGATGCTCGATCATGCAAATCAAAAACAATTGAGAATGATTTACATTCATATTCGAGCACTCTTGGGGCTGAGATAACTCAGCCCTTTTTTATTTGGATGGAATCAAGGAAATTTTCTAAAACGCTCCATCCGTTTTCATCCAGTGCAGCCAAACCAGAAATCAGGCGGCGTTTGAAAGAATCTTCTTCATTAGAAAGCAAATCTCCGATAAATTCTTCAATTTGTTCGTCCTTAGATAATTCGGCAAACATTTCGCCATCTCCTGTGCGGAGCCATTCAGGATTAAGATTGAATGTCGCACAAATCAAATCTAAAAAAGGTTCATCGGGATTGGTCCGACCGAGTTCAATATTTTCAATTTTCCCTCTGCTTTTTAAACCTAATTTATTGGCGAATTCCTCTCGGGATAATCCGAGAGCTTTTCTTAACTCCTTTATGCGTTCGTTCAATGTTTTCTCACCTCCGTTTCTGAAAATATTATAACACCTGCAAAATACGTTGTCAACGCAAATTAAAAGAAAAAATGCGAAAAATACGTTGACAATGCGTTGATAATGCGTTATAATACGTTCACAAAGCAAAACAAGACAGAAAAGGAGTGGCGAATATGTCAGAAAGAGAAAAAGAAATTCTTGAAAAGCTTACAGAAAAACTTCCGCACATGTCCGAAAGAGAGCGCGGCTATTTGGAAGGCACGATCAACACCGCGGCGGCGATGAGCGAGAGACAGAAAGAAAAATCGCAGAAGCTGGAAAAATAAGAAGAAAGGGGAAATCTGAATGGAAAAGATAACCACAGATGAAGCAGCAAAGATGCTGGAGCACCTGACAGGAAAGAGATACGTAATCAGTGCCAGCAAGAAGAAAGAGCCTATGCGCGTCGAGTATCCGGCGCGCTACATGAGAAAAGCGGAGCTGCTGAGAATGGAGAATCCGCTGATCGGAAGAGAAGTCCTGAACCGGGCGATCATGTACGCACCGGAGGGCGTAGCCCGGAAAGTTGATCCGCGGAAGAAAAACAGTCCGGTCATTTTTGACACGGAAAAATTTGAGGAATGGAGGCAAAAGCATTGAAAGTACAGAACGTAATTGCCGTTATGGCAGGAGTAGCAGGAACATGGACTTATTTTGCGGGAGTGGAGCAGTGGAAGCCGTTTCAGATGGCCGCAGGCCTGGGAATCGCTGCCGCCGGATGGGCGGTCAAGCGGATCTGGGAAACGATCGCAGAACGGAAAGAGGAAGAAGAGGAGCGGATCGCACGCCATAAGGACGAGGTGTTTTCGGCTTGGATGAACTGCGGAGCAATGGGAGGAGAAAATGTACGTTCTAAATAAAAACAAAACACAGATCATCAACCTGGAGCAGGTAACAGCGATGTACCTCGGAACAGATGAAACATCAATTAAGGTGGACTTCGCGATGGGAAAAGGATGCCAGATCGGAAAATATATTTCCAGCGCATTCGCGAAAAAAGCACTGGAGATGTTGACGTTAAGTATCAAAAGAAGAGAAGAAGTGTTTTTAATGCCGGAGGATGAAGAAATCAGAGTATTGATCGAAAATCAGGAAGCTAAGAACCGTAACATCGGCGGGAAAAAACAGAAAGGACATGGTGGATCATAATGGAAATTGGATATTGTCTTGACTGCAATGAGCTGAATTATGCAATGACAAATGCAAACGGAAACTTCGAACGAGCAAACATGTCGAACAACCATGAGGGACATCGGCAATATATTTTTGAAGAACCAGAAAAGTATACTCCGCCGATCAGAAATGTTTTAACAAAGATTCAAGCAGGTCTGCCTATTTCAAATAATGAAATTGTATTGTTTAAGCTGGCAATTACGTTTGGAGATTTAGATAAATTCACGAAAACGTGAAAAATTAAATGTAAAGATAGAGCCGGAGCGAGCCAGTGAAAGAAGGGAGAAAAATGATTAAAGAAAGATTGACAGTAAAAAATCCAGACGGCAGTTACCGGATTTGGATGGATCACGCCGGAACATTCCGGCTGGAAAGCCAGATGAACTCTGTATTTGCTTACGGAGACTTGGTAGACAAGCTGGGAAGATATGAAGATCTTGAAGAAAAGACAAAAAAGCGTCCTACATGCTGAGAAACATGTAGGACAGGGATTAGAAGTGTTTTTTCGATATTTATCTTATCACGATCGGCATCGAAAGTCAAAGAAAATATTGAAAAAATAAGGGGAGAAAGTCCCCTGTTAAACCTCGATTAAGAGATTAAAGTTAGGACACATGAGATGGCGACGAAGAGGAAAGTATATAGGCTCCGAGGGGGAACTGTGCTGGATATTGATGAGTTCCACGACGGGAGATATGGAGGCCCAGGAGGCAAGAGAGAAAAGAAAAGGGAAACAACTCCGGAGCAGATGAAAGAAGCCAACAGAAGAACGAAGGTGAAAAGCTGTCAGAGGAGGATGCTGCAGTATTTTCGATCGGGAGACTGTTTCGCGACGTTGACGTATGCAGTACAAAACAGACCGGAAACGATGGAACAGGCGGTGACTGACTTCGGGAAAGCATGGAGAATGGTTCGCGCAGAATATAAAAAACGTGGAAAAGAGCTTTTTTGGATGCGAAACATAGAACGAGGAACCAAAGGAGCGTGGCATATACACGTTATCATTAACGAGATCGGAGAAACAGCAGCGATCCTGCAGAAAGCCTGGAAAAAAGGTGGGATATACATCGAAACCATAAAACAAAATGAAAGACTATATGATCCGTCTTTCCGGAAGCTGGCTGAATATATGACAAAAGACGGAGACACAAAAGAGAAGAAGCAGGACGGAACGCTGGCAAAACCGAAACTGAGAGAAGCGTCATACAACCATTCCAGGAACATGCCATTGCCGGATCCGGAGAAAAAATATCTGAAAAGGTGGAAAGAAGAAGTAAAACCGCCGAAAGGGTACTATATAGCGGACTACTACGAGGGGATCAACCCGAAAACAGGCTATAAATACCGACGATACACGCTGATTAGCCTGGAAAGGAGGAGAGAGGACGATGGAGACCGGCATCTACATAGAGCTAAGCGCAAACGATCCACGAGAAAGAAGCCGTAGTTGGGGTTATGTGCTGGAAGCTCCCGGAGGAAAAACCAAACACGAGACAGGGGAATGTACCAGCACAATGCACGGAGCCACACTGCAGACATTGATCAAGGCGCTCAGCCGGTATCACAAGCCGAGTCAGATCACGATCCACGCTGCGGATGAATGGATTTTGAACATGCTGGAGAATCAACTCCCGGCATGGGAGCAGAATGGCTTCCGGAATGCGCGGGGGGAACCGATCAAGTATCAGAAGGAGTGGGAGCAGCTGGCAGAAAAAGTAAAAGAACACAAGATCACGATCGCGCCGGGGCGGCATGAATACAGCGCCTGGCTGCAAGATGAAATGAAAAGAGGATGATGAGATGTTTGAACGATTTGGAGAACTGGAATCAGCCAAAGAAATTAACGAGTTGGCAGTAAATCTGTTCAACGAGGGAGATATGGAGAGCCTGCGCGTCATGGCGGCAGAAAACGGAATTCCGGAGGTTTTCGTGGAGCTGTTCTGCGACGGAGAAATTCGGGAACTGTGCGATCCGATGACGGCCGCACTGGGAAAGATTGAGGTCGAGTCCGCGGAGCTGCAGCCGAAAGAAATCATGGAGGACTGGGTGGAGTACCTGAAAAGCCAGTGCATGGAAAATGAGCTGATGGCGTACAGCGTCAGAAAAAAGGGGAAATCGCTGAAAGGATGCATTGCCGCACTGCTGAAATGGTCATTTGGGAACCAGATTCCAGTCGAAAAGGAGATTTTAAAAGCCGCCGGTGTGACAGCGGGAAGAGTGACGCTGGGGATTCCGGGGATGGGAACTGCGAAGCGGATCATCAGGGAATATTATCTGGGAAAGTAGGCGGAGCAGATGAGAAAAAAAGAAATTGAGAAAATCCCGTATCTCGGATTGAAGAAAATCAGCAGAAAAGAAGATGTGAAATACATTGGAGTTACTGCGGTTAAGATCATTGGAAACAAAAAGCATCTATTTGTGGAGGTGTATCAAAACCAGAAAGAGCACAAGACGGTGCCGGTGGTGCGGATCGTCCTTGCAAAAAAAGAATTCTGGAACTATTTTCCTGCAACGGAGCAGTGGACACGGCAGAAAGTGGAGGAAAACGGCGGATATGGGAAGCTGATATGGGCAGAAGAATATTCTTCACGGGTGGAGAAGGAAGATGAAAATATTCTCCAGAGCACGGAAGATCTCGAAAGAATAAAGAAATTCTGCAAGGTTAGAATCCCTGTGTACTATGAGACACGCTGGTGGGAATACATATACGGACATGAGGATGATATTGTGACCGTAGCAAGAATTGACAGAGAACATAGGAGGTTCGTGCGTCGGCAGGAAGCGCTGAAAGACAGAATGACACACACCGCGAAACTTCCGGAGAAAAGAATCTTGGAATATGCAAACAGAATTTATTTTCACGATAAACACCATCTGTATTACAAAAAACACGGGAGCTGGGCGAAAATTGCCTGCAGTAAGTGCGGAGGCGTGACGGATGCGCGGTGGAAAGATGGAATATCCTACGAGAGCCAGTTTCAAAAACATATTGATGAGCCGCGAGAAGGAAAATATGGAGAATGCCCGATGTGCGGCGCGTTTGGAATGTACAAGTGCCAGGGAAAAATCAAGGGAGAATACAGCGAAAAAATCCATCTGTTCCTGGGGCAGAAATACAAAGAAGATGGAGTCATCCTGCGGTATGTGAAAATTGAGAAAGCGTGGACACTGGGCTTCATTAAGGGGAACGATGGACCGGAGATGTACAATGCCGCAGAAGAACTTTCTGGAGTAGAGGTGGCAAGAGCCTACTTTGAGCCGGGAAAAAAGGTGCAAATCGATTACCACAAACACGACTGGTACCGAAACGAGGATTATTGGGACGACTGCAATCTATACGGACTCGCTAATATCGAAATCAAAGCGGCACCGATCATGCCGGAAACCTACGAAGAGCTGAAAAATACGGTATTCCGGTACAGCGGTTTGAAGGAATATGCAGCGCAGGTGAAAGAAGTAAATCCGATCAGATACCTGCAGACGTACCAGAAAACGCCGCAGATGGAGATGCTTGCCAAAATGGGATTGAGCGAGACAGCGGAAGCAGTCAATGATGGACACGTTGGGATTGTTGTGGATGCATCCGCGAAAAGACTGGATGCTTTCCTGGGGATTCGAGCAGAGCGGGTGAAAAAACTGATCGAAGAGAAAGGAAATCTGCGTCTTCTGAGAGTTCTGCAGATCGAAAAGAGCCTGGAGCAGCATTGGACGGAGGAGCAGGTGGATCATCTGCGGGAAACGGGTCTGGATATCGCGCACATTGCATTTGTTCTGAATTACATGACGACTCAGAAATTGCTGAACCGGATTGAAAAATATGCTGGATGTGCATACGGAACGGATTACGGAAAAGGGGCGACAAGGATTCGCAACACGGCAATCATGTATATTGATTATCTGATAATGCGGGAAAAACGGGGCTATGATCTGAATAACTCTGTATACCAGCAGCCGCGGGACCTGAGAGGAACTCATGCACAGATGGTTGCGGAGACTACCCGGGAAGAGGTCAAAAAACGGTTGAAAGAGACGGAAGAAAAATATCCGAACATCAAGAAACGGTACAGGGGCCTGCGAAAAGAATATTGTTACGAGGATGCAGCGTATCTTATCCGGCCGGCTCGATCGGCAGAGGAAATCGTGATGGAAGGAAGAATTCTTCACCATTGTGTGGGAGGTGACGGTTATCTGAGCAAACACAACGAAGGAAAAAGCTATATCCTGATGATGAGATTTCGAAAAGAGCCGGAAACACCGTACATCACAGTAGAAATCAACCCGGAACAGAAAGAAATCGTGCAGTGGTATGGTGAAAAGGACACGAAGCCGGATGAAAAGAATATTCAGATCTGGCTGGATGCCTGGCTGAAAAAGCTGAAAAGCGGAACTCTGCAGGAAGAAATGAGTGAAACACTGACAATGACAGCGTAGGAGGAAGATATGGAAGAATATACACAATTAACCTTAGATGATTGGCTTGCGATGAAAGAGAGCCTCAAGCGGGACCTGATCGGCGTGCAGGAGAGCTTCGTGCGGATCGGATATACACTTCGAAAGATCGAGGAGCAGAAGTTATACAAAAATGATGGCTATGAGACAGTGACAGAATTCGCTAAAGCAGAATACGGTTTGAGCGCCTCGACGATCTCGCGATTTATGAGTATCAATCGAAAATTCAGCATCGACGGTTATTCGGACCGCCTGCGGCCAGAATATGCGCAGATGGGGAGCAGCAAGCTCTCCGAGATGCTTTCTCTTCCGGACGCAGACATGGAAATGATCCGGCCGGAGATGCCAAAGGCAGATATCCGGGAACTGAAACATTTCAACAAGGAGGCGCCGGAACCAGAAGCGGCGGATTCACTGGAAAAGCTGGTGTGGAAGTTCTTCGAGAACAATGCGGTGATTGCGAAGCAATTGGAGCAGAGCGAGGCCTATGCGGACGGCGAGTCGGAGAAAATGGTTGAGATCGTCAATCCGGCGGGAGTCAAAACGTTCCGCGCGGGGCTGTACTACATGGCGATGTATGAGAACGATATCCAGATCAAGCAGTTCGGACAGCAGCCGCAGAAAATGAGCTGGGCGGAGTTCTTCGCAATCACGAAAAAAATCTTCGAGAGCGTGGAATGGAAACAGAGAATACAAGAAGAGCATCCCAAAACAGAGCCGCAGGAAAAAGTTGAGACAAAACCAATTGCGCCGGCGCAAATCAAAAAGCCGGAAAGCCCTGTAAATACAGAGGCGGAGCCGGTTTCGGAGACACCGAAAAAGCCGGAAAAAGGGACGTCCCAAAATACGGCGCAAAAGAAAAATGAGGCACCGCAATCAGAAGAACCGCGGAAACCAGAAGAAAAAGTGCAAAGTGAGACGGAAATTGCGGAAAACGGAGCGGAAAGCACGCAAAACGCAACGGAAACCGCACAAACCGAGACAGAGGAGCAGATGCCGGGGCAAATGAATCTTCCAGAGGATTACCCGGGAACGGAGAGCATTGATGTACTGGGAAAGACGATGCAGCGAAAAGAGTATCTGGATACGCTGACCGCGTGGGGCGTGGCGGACTACCTGCATAAAAATCTGACAGCAGAGATCCTGGGAAACAGAGAGGGTCTCTATGAATGGCTGAAAGGCAAGGTCGATGAGCGGGGATATGGAATGGAGGACGTGAATGTATTGTAGAAAAGAGGGTACGGCGATCAAGGAAGAAATATACCGATATATCGCCAGATACATTTCGAAACATGTATATCCGCCGAGCTACAAAGAGATAGAGGACGAACTGAGCATATCTGCAAAAACGGTGAAAAAACACATGGATGAGCTCGTAACCGATGGAATCCTTGAGACAGATGCGGAGCCGGGAGCGCAAAGAGCATTCCGGATCAAAAATACAAAGGTGGTAAAGAAAGGGGAAAAGAAATGAATAAAGTGATACTGATGGGAAGATTGGCAAGAGATCCTGACGTTCGTTGGACGCAAGGACCGGAGCAGAGTGCGGTTGCGCGCTATACGCTGGCGGTGGATCGCCGATTCCAGAAAGAGGGAGGAGCGACCGCGGACTTTATCGGATGCGTGGCGTTTGGCCGGCAGGCGGAATTTGCAGAGAAATATCTGCAGCAGGGAATCAAGATCGCCATCACCGGCCGGATTCAGACCGGAAGCTATACCAACCGAGATGGGCAGAAGGTCTACACGACAGATGTGGTTGTAGAAGAGCAGGAGTTCGTGGAGAGCAAGGGCGCCAGCGCGGCCAGACCGCCCAAAAAGAAAGCAGAACCAGAAACGGACGCAGATGGATTTATGAATATTCCGGATGGCGTGGAAGATGAAATTCCGTTCCGGTGACAGAGAGGAGAGAAAAAATGTTATTTCCGAAACCGCAGAAGAAAAAGAAGAGAAAGAAACATAGAGAGAGCCTGCTGCAGAGCAGGGAGAGCCGGATCTGCTATCTTTGCGCCAGAGGGGGGGATTATAGCTGGAAGCCGGTGCTGGAGGAACACCACATCTTCGGCGGACCGAATCGGCACCTGTCGGAAGAATACGGCTTGAAAGTCTATATCTGCCCGGAGTGTCACCGGACATCCGCCAGAGCTGTGCATCAGGATCCGGCGGGAGAAGCCAACCGGTATCTGCAGACGGAAGGACAAAAAGCATTCGAAGAGCATTTCCCGGGATTAAGTTTCCGGGAGATCTTCGGGAAAAATTATCTGTGAGGAAGAAAAAATGGAAGATTACGAAAAATGTAAGCACGTGCAGAGCATTGGAACATACGCGGTATATGTTGATCCAGGATGCCCAAAAGCGCACAAAATAAAAGGGACATTGGTAAGTTCGCGGCGGAAGTGCGAGCACTGCCGGGGAGGAGAAGAGAATGAAAAAAATACCGGAAGAAATGGAAAACTTGATTCTGGAAATGTTGCAGAAAGGGGAGAAATATAAAGCAATCACGGCCAGAACCGGAGTGACAGAAGCTACAGTTGGAAGAGTAGCAAGAGATAACGGAATATGCAGAAGGAAAAGGAATGTTGAAAAGGAAAATAATTATCCGCCGGAACTGATGGAAGAATGGGATCGAGTAAGAACTGAAGTTTTGAAGAAAGGATAGGGGAAATGGAAACGATTATTGGAATTTTAACGTTGTGCGCGGTTATGGTAGGCGGCGCAGCGTGGTTGCTGAACCGGCCAGAACACCCAAAGGATCCGCGGGAGGATGAAGAACAGATGGAATACTTAAGAGAATGGAGTGAGAAGCATGGTAAGACTAACAGAAAAGAGTAAAACAGGATTATGGCACCTGAGAGGTGTAAGTTGGGAGCAGCTTCGGGAAGGGCATAGAATCACAAAAACGGCAAACGAAAAGATCTACGGTGCTTTGTGCAAACTGAAAGACTATGAGGATTCTGGTATGAATCCGGATCAGGTAGCGAAAGCGGCAGAAAAGAATACGCCGACGGAACCGAAGGAAATGCTGGATTGGAACGGAATCACGGCTTACGAGTGCGAAAACTGCGGATGTGATGTATTTGAGACTCAGAACTACTGCCCGTACTGTGGCCAACGGCTGAAATGGGAGGAGTAACCATGAATGGTGAAGGATATCGTGATCCGACAGCGGACAGGGCGATTCGAAACGCTGGCCGTCTGCCGAGACAGATCTGGAGTGTGGTCAAAGCTGTACGAGAGGTCTTGAACGTGTCACATCTGGAGCTGGTCGAGATCAGAATGAGAGATCGGACAACCGGAAGAGAACATAAGTGGGAGGAGTAAGATGCGAGCAATTGCGCAAACATTCATGATAATCTTTGCAGTAATAGAAGCATGTTGTGGCTTAAAGAGAACCGTGACGACCGAAGATCATAATGGAAACAAGACATATGTTCCGTTAAAAGAAGATCAGATCTTAGGAATATTGGATTTTATTCTGGCAATGCAGATGATTCAAGTTGCAATGAGCATATAAAAATAGAAAGGAATATGGACTATGGGAATTTGGGAAGCAATTCAGGAAGAAATTGCAGATAAGCCTGAGATATCTGCAGAATTGAGAACGTCATGGAGAGAGCAGGAAATCATGACGTTGACACTTGAAAATATGACAACAAAACAGAAGACAGAAAGGGGATTTTACATAGAAGAAGGTAGAACAGAACAAGGAATGAAAAATATAGTTCAGGAAATGCTGCTGAGACTGGATGATGTAGACGAATGGAGAAGAAAGCTGGCCATGTTGAAACTGATACAGGCGGCGCTGGACATTAAGCTTGATCAGAGACAGAAACAGTACGCATTATCAGAGATTCCTGCGTGGCCGGTCGGGGGGAGAAGAACGGGAAAAACACTGGCAAATGTAATCAAAATATTGATTAACGAAAAAGAAACAATAAGAATAACGAGAGATAGTGCGTGGCGATACACGGATGATAACCGGTTCGGATATGCGTATGCATGGGAGCAGGCGAAAATATTAAAAGAGATTAGCGACAAATTACGAAAAAAAGACGTACCGGTTCCGGAAGTGAAATTAGTAGAACTGTGGTGACGATAAGAGGCGAGGCAAATGGGAAGAACAGAAACGACAAAATTTCTAGGGGAGTTGCTTGTAAATACACGCCTTGCTGCAGTTGGGAAACACTGGGCAAGAGAGGTAAGCATCGATCCGTGGACAGCAAACGGGAAACGGGTTGATTATATGCAGTTTTCTCCAGCGGATCAGTGCTCCGTATCTGGGATCGAGAAAGGCTATTTTACTTGCTACGAAATAAAAAGCTGTAAAGAGGATGTTTACAGCGGAAACGGGCTGAACTTTTTTGGCGAGAAAAACTATATAGTAACCACAATGGGATGCTACAAAGATATTTTGCCGGATTTTCGAAGTGGAAAATTTGCGAAACACATACGTGAAGAGTTTCCAGAGTCATCTAGTTATTACGGTGTTATGGTCGCAATACCAGATGGAACAGAAATAGCTGATGAATTCGAAAAGCAGACACCGATAAAATCAAACACGAAACGGTGGAAACTGGCGATTGTACTGCCGTGTCGAGTGGGTCCGAGAAAGCGATCTATGACGGAATTACTATTCTGCATGTTGCGGAGCGGACATTAAATAAAATGAGGAGGTGAGACCGATGGAGCAGAACAGAGATGAGATCGAAAAGAAAAAAGAATATCTCAAAAGATATCACGGTGCAGTGCTTGCGGAAAAGGCGATTCAGCAGGAGATTGATGAGCTGAGAATGGATAAGATGTTCCCCATGCTGGTACAGGATGGGATGCCGCACGGGAGCAGCTACGGGGATCTGTCGGAGTATGCGGCACAGTTGGACGGGTTGCTGGCGGATCTGAAAGAACAGATGGAGAAGCGGATCAGCATCCGGAGAGAGATCACGCAGAAAATCGAACAGATGCAGGATGAGACGGAAAAGACGGTGTTAAGATTACGATACATCCATTGGCTCCGGTGGGAGCAGATTGCCGAGCGGATGGGATATAGTCCGGAACATGTGCAGAGGATACATAAAAAGGCGCTTGAAAATTTTAAGATGTCATAGAATGTCATACTGCATATGTGATATAGTGTAAAATAAGAGAAACGGGAAAAGGAAAACCGCTTCTCTTTCAGCACCAAAATCGATCACACCTTGTCACAGAAAATCCCTGCAGAAATGTGGGGATTTTCTTATGGGGGAAACATGACAGATAAAGAAGCAAAGGAATTCTACAATTCCGAAAAATGGAAACACAAACGCCTGGCCATTCTGCGGAGAGATCAGTACGAATGCCAGGACTGCAGAAAGAGACTGCAGGAAGCAAAAGAAAAAGATGTGAGGCTGCAGGCGATGGATGCAAAGATCCGGAGGGCAACACAGGTCCATCATATCATGGAGCTGAAAGAACATCCGGAGCTGGCGCTGGATGATGAGAACCTGGTGAGCCTGTGCACACAGTGCCACAATGAGCGGCATGGCAGACATGTCGAACGGAAATTCATTCCGAAGCGCCGAGTGATCGCGCCGGAGCAGTGGTGACCATCCCCCCGGGGTAATTCTCGGCGATTTTTGACCGGGGTAGAACGGGTAGGAAGGGGCATGACTGTTCAGATTTTTCAGATTCTCGCGTGAAAGGGGTGGGGGTAACCGGTTCGGGTGAAGTGGAAAAAAACAGAAGGGTGGTGAGCAGATGTCACAGAAAGATGTTAAGGAGTCGCTGCTGGAGCAGTTGAGATTACAGGGAAAAACAGCGGATTTTTACGGAGATCTTGTAGAAGATTATATGCATTACTGGAAGTTGAAAAAGGATCTGATCCAGGATATCAAAAAGCGTGGAATCCGTTATGAAGCCATGAACGGAAACGGAATTAAGGTGGAAAAAACGAATGAATCTGTGCAGAATCTGCAGAAAACCACGGCAATTATGTTAAAAATTTTGAGTGATCTTGGTCTGAGAGACCAGATCTCGAATGAGTCTGAGGCAGATGGTTACCTGTAAAGAAATTGACGACTATCTTGCCTACGCGAAAGCCCATCCGGAATGGATCAACAAAGAAAGACAGCTGCTGATCAAAAACATCGTACTCCCGACGTTAAGGCGAGACGATGTTTTTTTTGACGAAGAAACCTACAGAAAATGTCTGCAGTATTGCGAGAATAATTATTACCCGCTTTTTCCGTATCAGAAATTCATCTATGCGTTCGTGTTTATGTACGTGAACGATATGCCGCTATTTCAAAAATTCATTGTGATGATGGGAAGAGGAAACGGAAAGGATGGATTTATCGTACCGCTAGCGAATTTCTTTCAGACGCCATTGTACGGCGTTGAAAATTATCACATAGAAATCGTGGCAAATGCAGAAGATCAGGCGAATGAAACTTTCAAGGTTGCTTACAACGTATGCAAAAAAAAGAAGTTCAAGGGAAAATTCAGCGTCACAAAAGAGCTGATCACGAATCTCAAGACCGGATCGGAGTTGAAATACAACACGAGCAGGGCAGAGACAAAAGATGGAAAACGGCCTGGATGCCTGATTTTGAATGAGATACACGCCTACGAGAATTACGAGCAGATCAATGTATTCGAAAGCGCACTTGGAAAAGTAAAGCATCCGCGGGAATTTATCATCACCACAAACGGATATGTAAGAGATGGACCGCTGGATGAAATTCTGACGATGATAGAAGAGATTCTGAGGACGGGTGAAAATCCGCTCGGATATTTTCCGTTCGTCTGCAAGCTGGATGCGAAAGAAGAAAAAGATCTTCCGGAAGCCTGGCACAAGGCCAATCCGTCGCTGGAATATATGCCAATTTTGGAAACGCAGATCATGAAAGATTATCTGGAAGCACAGAAGCTTCCGAGCAAACTTCCGGAGTTGATGACCAAACGGTTCAATCTGCCGGCGCGGAATGAAGAAGAAACAGTAACATCATGGAACAACATTCTGCGGTGCTGTTATGACGATATCGAACGGAAAACACCGAGAAAAACAGCGGACACGAAAGGCAAACTTGCGATTCTGGCGTTGGACTATGCCGACATTCGAGACTTTGCATCGGCCGGAGTGCTGACGCAGGACGGAGAGGAGTTCATCTGGCGGCAGCACACATGGATCTGCAAAGATTCACCGTTTTTGGAGAAAATCAAATTTCCGCTGAACAATTTTGGACAGCCGGAATTTGAGGACTTTGAGGTGGTGGATGGTCCGACGATCCCGATTGACGCCATCATTCGATGGTGTGTTGAGAAGATGAATGAATATGTTGTGCAGAAGATCACAATGGACACCTACCGCTACCAGATGTTTAAAGCAAAATTCGAAGAAGCTGGAATAACGATCGAAAGCAAACAGAATCCGGCGGGACTGGTAAGACTGGTGCGAAGAATCGGATCGGCGTGTGCCATCATTGCTCCGGAGATTGAAAGGCTGTTTGCAGAAGGAAAAATAAATTATGGTCCGTCATCCATCATGCGATGGTACACAAACAATACGAAAGTGAGCACGGACAAATACGGAAACAAGATGTACGGAAAAATAGAACCGAAGTTAAGAAAAAACGATGGATTTATGGCTTTCGTGGCGGCGATGTTTTCGAAGGACGAGATAAAGGAGACGGTTATCTATGTTTGATTGGTTTTTCAAAAGAGCAGAAAAAGAAGAGTCTCTGCTCGAAATCATAACATCGACCACACAGCAGCTGCAGTTGTATGAGTTCGCAAAAGAGAAAGCAATTGGTATGATTGCGGATGCGATTGCAAAATCGGAAATTGTAGTCCAGAGGAAAGACAAAAAAGGAACAAGACGGGCAAAAGATGACGTCTATTGGCGGCTGAACGTGCGGCCGAATGCAAATGAAACCGGAACGGATTTCTGGCGTGCGGCAATCCACAAACTGCTGACGAAAAAAGAAGCGTTAATCTGCAGAGTGGGTGAGCAATACTTTCTTGCGGATTCCTGGACACTGAATGACAGTGTAATCTTACCGCAGATCTACAGCGATATCACGATCAGCTGCAACGGAAGAACGATGACGCTGGACATGTACCTGACGGCGGATCAGGTGCTACACTTGCGGCTGCGGAATGATCGCCTCAGCGCACATCTTGGAAATATTGCGAAAAAGTATAACAAGCTGGCGAACGCGGTCTGCACGATGCAGACATATGTTAATACGCCGAAATTCAAGCTCCATTTTGACGCGACAAATTCCATCATTGCGACAAAAGATGAGAATGGAAACGTGAAAACGCTGACAAAAGATCAATACAAAGAGAAGCTGCAGGAGACGTTGCTGAGTGATGAACCGTCAACTATCATCACGAGCGCCGGAATTGATATCAACCAGATTGAAATTAAGGCCGGAGGGGCAAGTGAGGACGTTGTAAAGTTTGCGAAAGAAATTTTTAAGGACACAGCAATGGCATTTAACATCCCAATGGCGGTATTCCTGGGAGAAATCACAGAAAAAGCGGACAGCACAAACGAGTTCATTACCTACGCAGTTTCACCGATTGCCGAAATTCTGAACGATTCATTCAACGCAAAACTTGTCGGAAAAGAAAGTTATGAAAAAGACGAGAAAATTTGGGTGGATCTGTCAAGATTCAAGCACCGCGACCTGATCGAGTGCGCAACCGGCATGAGTACCCTGCGGAGCATCGGCTTCAACCTGGATGAGCTGCGGGAATCCATCGGCTGGGAAGCGCTGAATACAGAATTCAGCCGAAGCCGCATGGTGACAAAGAACTATACCGCGGACGAAAGCGCGGTCACGGGAAACACAGAGTAAATCTCCCAGCTGATGGGTGAAACAGCAAATAACAAGGAAAGGAGAAAGCCATGAAAAGAAAAGAAATGCATTACTGCCAGCAGGTGGATGGCAAAGTGCACAAGATCTTTCTGTATGACGATATCTCGAAATATGGAGAGTGGAACTGGGAAACCTGGGACTATGACGAGTCGGAGACATCCGCGGCACATTTCCAGAAGCTCCTGGAAGCGGTGCCGGATGGGGAAGAAATTGAACTGCATATTAATTCCTACGGCGGATCGGTTTCGGAAGGAACGGCCATCTACAACCTGCTGCAGGAGAGCAAGGCACACAAAGTGGGAATCGTGGACGGCGTATGCCATTCAATCGCGTTTACAATTCTGCAGGGGTGCGATGAGCGAATCATGGGGTACGGCACAAGCGCGATTATCCACAACATGTGGGCCAGCGTCACAGGAAATGCAAAACAGCTCCGGGAAGAGGCGGACAAGCTGGACGTGTGTATGGAATCCTGTGTGCAGCTGATGATGCGCCGTGCGACCATCGATGAGGTAGAACTGAGAGCCATGATGGATGCAGAGACCGTGCTCACGCCGCAGAAAGCCCTGGAATGCGGATTAATTGATAAAATCGGCGTGGAGCAGAAGGAGGAACCGCGGACAGAACAGCTTCTCGCAGAAAATGAACAGCTGATCAAACAGCTGAACAATCGCACATTCCTGGATGCGGAGGTTAAAAAGTTCATGCGGGCCGTTGCGCCGGCGCAAAAACAGAAAAGCGGATTTGACGCTTTCTTTCAGAAAGGAGAAAAAAATGAACATCGATAAAATCACAGAGGCAGAGCTGAAACAGAAAGTAATGAAGATGATGGAAGATGCAGACGATAAGGTAGAGGCGATCTATCAGGCTGCAGCTATGATCGTGGAGGAGAAAAACAAAGAACTCATCAATCAGCTGGTGGAGCAGAACGCCCGCGCGGCTCACGATGAGGAATACAGAAAACGCCTGAACCTTCACAATCTGTCAGACAAGGAAAAACAGTTCTACGAGGGGCTGAAAGATGTGAAACAGGCAATCACTGCAAAGCAGATCGACATTATTCCGGATGAAATCATCGACAGAACGCTGGATGATGTGAAAAAGGCAAGTAAAATTCTGAGCCTGGTAAAATTTGCCCCGGCAAATGTGAAGAAGTGGCTGGTTGGTGAACATTCCGGGACTGCAGTATGGGGGGACTTAACAGATGCCATCAAAGGAGAGCTGAACGCAAGTTTTGAAACTCTTGACCTGGAAGTGAAAAAACTGACAGTATATCTTGTGATTCCGAAAGCAATTCGGGATCTTGCGCTGCCATTTGTGGACAAATATTTTACGGCAATTCTTGCGGAGGCAATGCAGGACGGTCTGGTAAAAGGATATCTGGATGGAAACGGAAAAACGGGTCCTGTAGGAATCATGAATAAGATCGCGAGCTTCAAAACGGACGGAACCGCGCAGGCGAAAACGGTAATGAACACGGTAACCAAATTCAGCCCGAAAGGACTTGCTCCAGTAAGAAAGACACTGAGCAAAGACGGAGAGAGAGAAATCGGAACGCTGTATTTACTGTGCAATCCGAGCGATGAGGCGGAATATGTGGACCCGGCGCTGTATGGAGAAAGTCTCACAGGAGGATATAGAAACACCTCATTTATGAGCCTTGAAAAGATTCCGGATGCGAACGTACCGAAAGGAAAAGGCATTTTTACCATGGCAGGTGTCTACACGATGGGAGCATCTGGCGTGGAGCTGAACACTTATGATCAAACAAAAGCAATGGATGATGCAGACGTTATCATCGGAAAATGCCATGCGAACGGCCGCGCGGTGGATGATGACTGCGCCGTAGTATTTGACGTGACGAAACTGGAAGAGTACGTGCTTCCGGTTCAGCAGGTAACGGTTCCACAGACAATCGCGCAGGCAGCAGAGCCAACAGGAGAATAAGGAGGTAAGGCGGAATGCTGGAAGAAATGATTGAGGAAGTGCGGCAGGAATTTCAGATTCCGCCGTATTTCCCGGATGAGTCGCTGCTGCGGTACCTGAAAGAAGGAAAACACCGTCTTGATACGCTCAATCCGGGAAGAAGCCTGGAAACAGATGATACGTTTCGAAGTCTGCTGAAAAATTACGTGTACTATGCGTACAATCACAAAACGTACGAGTGGGAGCAGAATTACGCTGCGATTATCTTATCCTGGCAGCTGGAAAGCGAGGTGCCGACATGAGCCTGCCGGTGTATACAAGCGGATGCTTTGAACTCTACAGAATCAAAACAGACGAAACCAAAGACTTTCCGGAGGATATTCTGGAAAATCAGCACATGACGATCTGGTACAACGAAATTTCTGTGTATGACCATACCCGATACGCACTGAGCCAGAGCGGCCGGGAAATCACGATGAAAATTCGGATTCCGCAGTACAAGAAAATTGACAGTGACTGTGTGTGTATCATTGAGGGAACACAGCACAGAGTCTATAACGCCGCACACATCATCAACAAAGACGGATTCCCGGAAACGGAGCTCACACTGGTGCGACCAGATCGAACGATTGAGGTGATTGCATGACAAAACAGGAATTAAGCGATTTGCTCCACTCGCTCCAGATCCCGGTCAATGAGGGAATCGCAAGCCAGGAAAATACAAACAAATACCCGCGTGTGGTCTATTGGGACTATATCTGGGAGGATATTCTGGCATCTGGAGAAGAGTACGAAAATGTAGAAACGTACCAGATTAGCTTCTATTCTCGTACGCCGCGGAATGAAAAACTGATGGAACTGAGAGAAAAACTCAGAGAAGTCGGGCTCCATCCTACCATCTATCACGAGTACGTGCAGGAAGATAAGGTCTTTCATTCTTATTTTTCCGTTGAGGTAACAGTATGAATGAGGACGATTTCTATTCTGCCGGCATGAACGAATTTCAGAAGATCATTCAGGAATATCAGGAGAAATTCGAACAGAGCAGAATTGAAGCAGCCATGATGGAGGGCGCGGAGCAGCTGGCCAGAGATGTGCGGGCGCTGCCAAAACCGAGATCACAGATTCGAAAGCCTGGATACACCCATCTGCTGGACACCGTTTCGGCCAGAAAAGGAAAAAACGGGGAAGTAGAGGTCGGATGGGGAAAATATTACGGCCCGATGGTAGAAGCCGGAACATTGAAAATGAATGCACAACCGCACCTGCGCGGGCTGTTCAAGAAAGATTCGAATAAATATTATAACCTGATACTACAAAAATTATTCAGGTAGAAAGGAAAAAATATGTCAATCAAAACGAGCAAACCACCACTGAAAGAAACTGTAGGAGCGCAGTATTGGTGCTTTAACACGATATCGGAAGATGGACAGTGGACAGAAAACTTTGAGGAAAGTGTTGAAAAAACCGAGGTTGTAAAAAATGTAAAAGTAACAGAAAATACCGGGACAACGGATGTATATGCTTCCGGAAAAATCTACGATACAGACACACGCCAGTCATCAACGAATATCGAAGTTGAGGTAGTGGCGTTCCCGGCAGACACACTTGCTAAAGCGCGAGGGGATGAAGTGACAAAAAGCGGCCTTATTTTGTCTGGTGGAGAAAGTGTACGTCCGTTTTTTGCATATGGAAAAGTGGTCAAAAACAAGGACGGCTCAGAGAGATATGACTGGTATCCGAAATGTAAGCTCACAGCAAACACAGATGATGCGGCAACAGGTGAGGATACATTTTCCGTGCAGACAGATACGGTGACGATCGTTGCATATCCGTTTAACGCAAAAGGAAGAATTAAAGTATCACTGGATTCCAGCACAAAAGCATTCCCGGAGGGACTGACAGAAGAAAAATTCTTCTCAAAACCGATCCTCAAAGATGAGGATCTGACAACGGCAGTAGCCGGATAAGGAGAAACATGAAAGATTATATTGTGGATTTGACGGACGGCACCCGGCTGCCCGTCAATGTTAATTTTGGCACGCTCTACTATCTGCAGAAGATGCCAAAATTTTACAAGCTGGCCAAAAAGAAACAGGAAAAGCTGACGGATCCGGAAAAAATGGATCTTGCGGCCGCATCCGTGTACGCGATCCTGCGGAGTAACGGAAAAACGGTGACGTTTGACGAAGCACTGCAGCTGGTGCCGATGGACGATGAACAGATCCGTGTGCTGCTGGAGGGCTTTTCGGCCAGATGCGACGAATACGCTAAAAAAAAACGAGCACGCCAGCAGATGGCGAAGGGCTTGACGTAGACTGGGCGGAATACCGGATCTGCGCCGCGGAGATGGGGATGAGCGAGGAAGAATTTTTTAATTGCGACCCCATCTTTTTTAACGAAATGTATGAAAAATTCTGGGAGAGAAAGAAAGTAGGTGAGCTGTATGGCGGATGATATGAAGCGGGTCGGTTTATCGTTTAAAACGGATGGTACGGTAGATTTTCAGAAGAGCCTGAAACAGATTTCGGAAGCCGTACAGGGTAACCGGGAAGAATTTAAGCGTGCCAAAATCGCATGGGATGACAGCACAACGGCCATGGAGAAGCTGACCGACAGACAGAAATATCTGCAGAAACAGACTGAGACGTACAATGAAAAGGTGGAGGTCCTGAGAAGAGAGCTTTCTGAGCTGGAGGAAGCAGAGAACAAAAACGAGAAAGCGATCTCACAGAAGAAAAAGCAGCTTTCCCAGGCAGAGACCACACTTGCCCAGTACCAGAAAGGCCTGAAAGAAGTAAATCAGGAAATCAAGAGTGGCTCTGCAGTTCTGGAAGAGAACATGAAAAAGCTCGATGACTCCATCAGCACGCTGGATGCATCCGCAAAAAAGAATGAATCCTCATTCGAGTTGATGAAGAGCCAGTGGGACAAGAACACCTCATCCGCGAAAAAATTAAAGGATGAGCAGAAGTATCTGACGGAGCAGGGCGAGACCTACCAGAAAAAAGTTGGTCTTGTGAAAGAAGAGCTGAAACTGCTGGAAAATGCCGAGGGTGACAATAAAAAGGCGATCGAAGAAAAGAAAGCCGCACTCAATGAGGCGGAGGTATCGCTGAATGAGTACAAGAGCCGGCTGAAAGAAGTCAATGAGCAGCTGAAATTCGGGAAAGCATCCATTGAAGAATACACCGAAAAAGTCCAGAAAGCAGGAGAAAAAGTCAAGAACGCGGGAAGCGGAATGACAAAAACGGTGACAGCGCCGATTCTTGCGGCCGGAGCGGCATCTGCAAAAATGGCTATGGATTTTGAGGATTCAATGGCAAAAGTTTCGACAATTGCGGATGCCACAGAAGTCCCGATGGACGAAATGCAGAAGGCGATTCTGAATCTGTCCAATCAGACAGGAATCTCATCAGAAGAGATTGCACAGAATATCTATGATTCTATCTCGGCAGGACAAAAAACGGGCGATGCAGTCAATTTCGTTTCGAACTCAACAAAACTGGCAAAAGCAGGTTTCGCGGATGCCGGAGCGGCGCTGGATGTGCTTACAACCATCATGAATGCGTATGGATTGAAAGCATCTGAAGTAACGAATGTTTCTGATATGCTGATTCAGACACAGAATTTGGGCAAAACAACAGTTGCGGATCTTGCCTCATCAATGGGAAAAGTAATCCCGACAGCAAACGCCTACGGAGTAAGCCTGGACGAGCTGTGCGCAGGATACGCTATCATGACGGCAAATGGTGTTGCAACAGCGGAAAGCACAACGTACATGAACGGTATGCTGAATGAGCTTGGAAAATCAGGAACGAACGTATCGGAAACCCTGAAAGAAAAGACGGGAAAGACATTTAAGGAATTGATGGACAGCGGAATGTCATTGTCTGATGTCCTGAAAATAATCAGCGATGCGGCGACGGAAAACAACAAATCGTTTGGCGATATGTGGAGCAGTTCGGAGGCCGGAAAAGCAGGTATGATCCTGCTGGGAGACAGCGCTGAGAATTTTAATGGCGTTTTGGAACAGATGCAGAATAGTGCAGGCGCGACAAATACGGCATTTGAAAAACTGGACACAAACTCCACAAAGATTAAAAAGGCGACGAATGAGCTGAAAAACGATGCTATAGACCTTGGAACAACACTGATGGAGGAACTCACACCGATTATCGAAAATATTGCGGAAAAGATTTCGCAATTTACAGAATGGTTTAACGGGTTGTCGGAATCGGAAAAACAGATGATTATACAGATTGGCCTGATCGTGGCTGCTATTGGTCCGTTGCTTATTGTGCTTGGAACAGTGGTGAGTAGCGGGGCAAAAATAATCGGAGGTATTCCGGTCATAGCAAAAGGCTTATCGGGTCTATTTGGCATCATCGCGGCGAATCCGGTCCTCGCAATTATAACGGCAATTGTGATTGCTGTTTTTACACTCTGGACAACCTGCGACGAATTCCGGGAAGGGGTACTCGAAGGGATTGATATTTTAAAAACGGTACTGACCGCCGGTTATGATTTCTGCGTGGAGCTGGGCGAAGAGAAGCTCGGCCGGATCCAGGATGCCTACGAAAAACACGGAGGCGGAATCACCGGAATCTTGGCCGCGAGCTGGCAGACATGGAAGGAAATATGGTCCACGGGATTTGATGTGATCGACAAGCTGACAGGCGGCAAGCTCACAGGAGTCAAAAATAAATTCTGGAGCAAATTTGAGGAAATCAAAAACGTGGTAAAAAATGCATTGGACACGGTGAAAAGGTTTCTTGCCGGCGATTGGCCAACACCAAAAATCAAAACACCGCATTTTCAGATCTCGCCGTCGGGTTGGACAATCAGTGATCTACTCAAAGGCAGTATCCCGAAATTAAGCATCAACTGGCGCGCAAAAGGCGCGATCCTGAACAGACCAACGGTGGTTAATCAGTCCGGAAACACGATCGACGTAGCAGGCGAGGCAGGGCCGGAAGCCGTAACGCCGATTGAGACGCTGAAAAAGTACGTCCGCGAAGAAGTACGGGCCAACAATGCAGACCTGATAAAAGCACTTGCCGAGGTCCTGGGAGATCTCGGATTGACGATGGAAAATGTAATTAATCTTGGAGACGAAAGAATCTACCAGAAAGTCGTGAAATTAACCATCAAAGAGCTGAACAGACAGCAGATAAGTAAGCCTGTCTGGAAAGGAGGCTTTGCATGATTGACGATTATGAAGTTATTTTTGCAGGGGTCAGTTCTGCCGACCTCTGCATTTTTGCGGTCAACAGGCCGAACATCCCTGCAGCAGAACGGGACATCGAAACTCTGGAAGTGCCGGGAGTAGATGGGGCTTATCATATCGACAATGGCCGCTACAAGGAGATGACAATCTCGATCGAGATGAACTATATCGGCCCGGAATCGAAATGGCATGAAAAATGGCGGGAAATCAAACGATGGGCACAGGAGAAAAATGCAGAACTGATCCTGAATGATGACCCTATTTTTTCGTACCGTGCCTATTATGCAGTATTAAGCGAAAACAGCAGGGAAAGCCTGCGGGTGGGAAAATTCACGATCACATTCTATTGCTCACCGTATCTGTACGTACGCGGAAGCGATGAATATGAAAAGCCATATCCAATGCCGGTATACTGGGGTCACAAAGTAGGCGGCGGAGGATATGTGCTGACAAAAAGCGGTCAGAAAGTAGCCACAAAAAGAAAATTTTTTACGCTGACAAATGAGTATGACACCGCGTGCCCTAAAATCAAAATCGAAGGGAACGGAGAGTGCTGGGGACGAATCAACGGAAATGAGCTGCTTGCACAGGTCAATGGAACACTGATCATCGATACGGAAAAAGAAATAACGGTGAATGGACAAGGACAAAATGCGAGCAATGCGATCAGAGGAAATTACGAAGATTTCTATTTGAATCCGGGGGAAAACGTTATTCTGTTTGATTCTGCGTTTGAAGTTTCGGTTGCACCGCGCTGGAGGACAAGATGATACAGGTTTATAAGCCAGAAAACAAAAATTATGAAAATAACGGCGACTGCGTATTACACCCAACGAAATGCGAGCTGACTATGCAACTTAGCGGTGAATGGACTATGGATATTGAGTGCGCAGCGGACTCACTATATATTGAGTGCCTGAAAGCCGGATCCGTTATCACGGCGCCAACTCCATACGGAGAAGAAGAACAATTCCGAGTGTATGACGCGGAAAAGGAGATGGGTGGACTTGCCGCAAAGGCACGGCCCATTTTTTTTGACGCATCAAGAGAAACACATCTAAAGGATGTGCGAGCGACACAGTGCACAGGTACGGAGGCGGCAGAAAAACTAAGCGTTGGAAAATATCATGTTACTTCGGATATTACGGATATCAACACGGCGTATTATGTCCGCAAAAACTTGATCGAGGCACTGCTTTCGGATGATGAAAACAGTTTCATCAACCGGTGGGGTGGAGAACCAATTTTTCAAAATTATATGTGTCAAATGAGAAAAAGAGCCGGAGGAGACTATGGAACAGAAGTGCGGCTCGGATTCAATATGGCATCCGTCAAAGCGAAGGTAAACATGGATAACGTGGTTACAAGAATTATTCCGGAAAGCTATAATGGCCACACACTGCCAGATGATAGCTACTACGTAGACAGCGCGAATATTGGAAAATATCCAATCGCCTACACGAAAGTTGTGCAGTACGAAGACGTGAAGATGCAGGCAGACTGCGGAAACAACGAAACGGGATGCGCAACGCTAGAAGAGCTGCACAAAAAATTGAGGGAAAAGGCAAAAGCGGACTTTGAGGCAGGGTGCGACCTGCCGGAAATCACGTATGAAGTGGATCTTATCAACATCGAGAACACAATTGAGTACGCAGATGTGGAGAAACTTGTGAAAATCGGCCTCGGAGATTACGCGAAAGTGGAGAACAAAGATCTGCAGATATCAACAAGGGAACGTGCTGTGAGCGTGGTGTGGGACTGTATCATGAAAAGAAATAAAACCGTCACGCTCGGATCCGCGGAGAACGATTATCTGGATCGGATCAGTGCGGCAATGAAAATGGCAGAGCTGGCGCTGAACAAAGACGGAACCGTAAAAGGCGATCAGGTAACCGGAATGATTAACCTGATGAAAACAAGACTGAAAGCAACTGCAGAGAATGCGGAAAAACAGGCGGCAAAAGCAATCCTTTTCGAAGAATTGGACAAGAACAGCGACCTGTACGGAGCGATGGCACTCGGAACAACGGGATTTTTGATCGCATCCGAAAGAACGCCGGACGGCAGAGATTGGGACTGGAAAACGTTTGGAACGGGTCAGGGATTTCTGGCAGATTATCTCATTGCAGGCGTGCTACTATCACAAAATTACAAAGATGGAGAACAAGGATTTAAACTGGACTTGAACAGCGGAAAAATTTTTGCATCGCTGTTGGAAATTTTTGGAAGAGAAGCAGGGAAACCATGCTCGGTTGCTTTGGAAAATGGAAGAATCCTGGTGAAAGAATCCAGCGGAAAGTCAGTTATCCAGATATCACCACTCCAAAATGTGGATATCGTGACCGGAAAAAGCACATGGTCGGGAATGATCGGAAAAGGAAATACCTTCATCGAAGTAAATCCGCAAGATGATTATATCAGGTTCCGAGCAGGGGCTATCTATGAGGGGTATTCCGGATCAGCGGGATTGAGCGGAAAACTCGTGTACTCGGACGAGAGTTATCTGGTTGTCCGAAACGGAAGAATCACAGGAGGAAGGATCAAGAAATCAGATGGAACGTGGGAGGAGTTAAAAAATGGCACTAATTAGCTCAAATGCTTATCTGAGTATGGAAAATGCCACAGATAATGCGCAGTACATCTACAATTTCATGGTCCGAAATGGAGCGTCGCAGAACGCGGCGCTTGCCGTGCTGGGTAATATGTATGCAGAATCAACGTGCAATCCGGGAATATGGCAGAACCTCGACAGCAGCAGAACAGACCTGGGATTTGGACTGGTGCAGTGGACCCCGTCCACAAAATATACGAGCTGGGCCGCGGCCAAAGGATATGAAAGCAAGAACATCAATGGGCAGCTGCAGCGGATCCTCTACGAGAAAAACGCAGGGATCCAGTGGCAGAAAAGAACCACATCAATGTCATTCGCAGAATTCTGGAGTTCCGGAGCAAGCCTGGAAACGCTGGTAGAATTATTTGAACTCAATTATGAGCAGCACGCCGGAGCAGTACAGCCAAAAAGAAAAGAGTATGCGAATTATTGGAAAACGCATCTGACGTTGGATGATGATTCGGTGGAAAAAATTGAAAAGGCGATTGCCTGGATGCTGAATATCGCGGCGGATAACTCACATGGGTATGATCAGGGGTATCGGTGGGGGCCAGATTATGACTGCTCCTCATTCTGCATCACAGCGTGGCAGGAGGCCGGCGTGCCGGTGAAAACGTATGGAGCAAGCTACACCGGAGATATGCGAGCAGTATTCCTGCGCTGTGGCTTTTCGGATGTGATCGGGAGTGTAGACGTCTATTCCGGATCAGGTCTGAGACGCGGTGATGTACTGCTGAGCGAGGGCTATCATGTGGCTACGTACATAGGCAATGGAAAGATTGTGCACGCATCTCAAAATGAATTCGGCGGAGCAGTGGGAGGACAGACTGGGGACCAGACGGGAACTGAGATCTGCACAAGGAGTTATTATTCCCATACGCCGCCGTGGGATCATGTATTGAGATATAAGCAGGGCGGCACAGAGGAGACACCAACACCGGAACCAACGGCAACAGTGTACCCGGTGCAGTGGATACCGGCATAGAGAGGAGACAGAAAAAATGGACATGACAATGTTTGAATGGCCGACGAAAGCCAAAGTCGAAAGCACAGATTATGTAGCAATTTGCGACGCAGACGGAAACGAGAAAAAAATTGCCGTAGATGATTTGAAAAATATCCAGAAAACGGAAACAACAGGAGGAACTGTGGAGGAGTGGCTTAAAGCCAAACTGAAAAGCTATGCAGGTTTTTCGGACGGATTTTACCCGGATCTGGGCGGATGGTCCGGAGGAACGGATGCGTTCGGACTGATCACAAAAAAAGGAGTTAAGGTGCAGTACGTAGGATTTATGGCAGATGGAAAAATCCGTATGGGATCCTATGATACGAGCAGCGGTGCGTACAAAATCTATATGCACGGAGATACTCTGGCGGATCATCCAGTTGGATCCGTGTGGATCACGGAAGAAAAAACTGCAGATCCGAATACAATTTTTGGCGGAACGTGGGAGAGATACGCAAAAGGAAGGACACTGGTTGGCGTTGATGAAGAAGACACCACGAAAAAATGGAACACAGCTGGACTGCAGGCCGGTGTTACGACAAATAACATCGACCACAAACACTACGAGACCAACGGAGCCGATGAGGGATCGATGTATCAGGTTTTCGGAGAAGATGGAGGACCGTATGGCTCTACGGTCCAGGCAAAAATGAATAATGCATCATGGAAAGCACAGACATCGGTTGGAAATATTAGAGTAAATAAAGTCTCCAATATTATTGATGGATCAAAAACTATCAATAACATGCCGCCGTACATCACAGTCTATATCTGGAAACGTACAGCTTAGGAGGGAAAGATCATGAGAGTACTTGAATTTTCAGTTATGGGTCAGCAAATCGAAAGGAGAGGGGATTTTTCCGGTCTGGTGGCGGGCAGTGAGCAGTATATGACAGCGAAATTTTATTTTGACCGGGAGTGGGCCGGAAAAGTAAAAGTGGCAGAGTTCCGCCGAATTGATTCGAAGATCGCAGAATGCTTTTCGGAAAAAATCACTGGAAACTGCTGCATCGTGAGAACCGAGGTGCTGCACGGAAAGAAATGGTACGTGAACGTAGTAGGACTGGGAAAAGATGGAATGAAACTGTCAACAAACAGGGTAGAGGTGAAACAGGAGGAATGACATGAGTAAAACAGACGAATTACTGGAAGAGATGCTGGAAGATGTGGAAGAGTACGCAACACCAGTCACGGACGATGATCTGCAGTTCTGGATTGATGAACATCTGAGAGTAATTTCTATCCCGAAAAACGGCGTAGTGGCTGGAGTTGAAGGAGATAAAAATGTAAATAAGATCAAATTCGGCATGAACCGGTACTACCACGACTTCGATATGTCCACATTCTCCGGAAGAATTTTGTACTCAAACGCCAAAGGAAATAAAAATTACTACAACATCACAGATATGCAGGCAAGCGGGAGCATCATCACGTTTTCGTGGCTCGTAGACGCCGATGCTGTGCAGTACATGGGCAAAACCGCGTTCGTAGTCTACCTCTTCAAAATTCAGGGCTCGGAGCTGCGGCAGAAATTCTTTTCAACGTTGGCGACACTGAAAGTATTGGAAGGAATGGAAGTAGATTCCGCTGTACCAGTCGAAAAACAGACGGACATCATCGAGCGGATGAAAGAGGAGATCAGCGCCTACGCAGAAGAAGTCAAGAAAAGCCTGCCGGCCGACTACACGGCGATGACGGAGCAGGTTAGTTCACTCAAGGAAGATTTATATAAGTTAGTAAATGAAACAAATTATGGTATTAAATCAACATTAACGTATGATGAATATTTAAGTGGCAAAAAATTGAATGAAAGTGGAAATTTTGTTAGTGATAATTCTTATGCGATATTAAGGTTTAATGTAAAAAATATTAGTATTATCAGATTTGATTGGCTTAAACATTCGGATATAGGTAAAGCTCAATTTCAAGACAACAATAATAGACCTAGTTCTGGTTTAAATATGAATTTATTAGGAAAAAATTTTGAAATAATAGAAGGTAAACCAATAATTGTTCCTAAATCAGCTAAATACCTATTCGTTAGTTCTTTGGTAGAAGATAGTTTAAGCTATTATATAAATGAATTATGGGATAATTCTACAGTAGTACCTAATGTCTTACGAAATGGAGAAATTGTATCTGATGGAGGAAAAAAATTTAGCAATAATGTTATTAATCAGATTATATCTAATTTAAAACTTGGAGATACTATTACTGTATCTAGTAATGGATTGACTCATAGACTGCTTATCTGGGAAAACAATCCATTCGGAACAAAAATACATGATACTAACTATACCAAAGACACAAAAATAGTTAGAATTACAACTAAAAAAGCTGTAGCAATAATCAACTTCAAAAAAGAAGATGGAAGTGTCATTTATCCAAGCGAATACACTTCTAATGTATCAGTTGTATCTGATGAACTCGGTAAAATAGATAAACTGATTGGGAGCAATCGAGTTTATAATAATATGCTATACACTGATGGTCTGACAAACATTACTAACGCACTAAGTTTTAAAAAACGAAGCTACGGAACGAATTGGGATACTGGTGTAGGAATTTTAGAATATTACGATGACGCTTTAGATGCTTATACAACTGACCCTTTTAATTTTAAAAACGATGTTGTTACTCTTTTTATTAAACCAGAAAGTGGATATGTATTTTTTGTTGATGAATTTAAAAAAAGAGATGATGGAAAATATGAAAGAAATTATATATATCCATTGTTTCAAAATAATGATAAAGAATTTAAAGTAAGAATTCGCGATGAAATGTATATCAATTTATATCCAGAAAGGTATTATATTATTTCTGTAAGAACAGAAAATTATGAAACTATTGATGATGTGAAAATATATGACTTTGTTTCTATTTATAAGGTTGATAACACTATTCATATTCCTAATTACTATGTAGAACATTTGAATTATTGTATTGATAAAATCAATAATAATACAAATGGGTTCGGTGACTATAGTTTTGCTTTCATAACAGATATCCATTGTAGACATAATACTCAACATAGTCCTGCTTTGTTAAGAGAACTTATAAATAAATGTGCTATTAATACTGTTATAGGTGGCGGAGATTGGAATACAGCATATAATTATACTGACATGGGAATAAAAGCTTTAACAAATGACTTTAAAACATTAAGAAGTTATTTCAATGGTATTCCTATGATAAAGACGGTGGGAAACCATGAATGGGCATATGGCGGCTTTGAAAATCCATACAATGTTTCTAATGAATGGGTTTATGATTGGTATTATCGAGATGATGAAGCGAATAAAAATAAACCTATTATTTATGGGGAAAATGGAACATATTTTTATCAAGATGATTTGACAAATAAGGTTAGATATGTTTCTGTAAATGTTATGGATTATCAATCTGAATATGAGCCAACAGAAAATAATAAAATATTTAAGTTTTTTGTTAGTCAAACACAAATAAAATGGTTAAAAGAAAAAGCATTTTATTTACCGGATGATGATTGGCAAATAATTGTATTTTCACACGTACCTATTTGGACAGATTCTGATAGACCCGATTGGAGTTCTTCTTATATTGATAATGCAGAAGAACTTGAGCAATTAGTAGATGATTTTTTTAGAAAAACTAATTATGCAACTTCATATAAAGGAACTCTTGTGTGTTGGATTTCAGGACATACTCACAGAGATGCTATGTTACGAATTAAAGGCGGTGTTATGCATATTGTCACAAATGGAGATTGTTTCTTACAAGCTACTGGTTCACAGGATAGAATAAAGGGAACAATATCCGAACAATGTTTTGATGTTCTATCTGTAAATAAATCAGAAAGAAAGGTTTATTTGACACGAGTTGGGGCAGGCTCTGATAGAGAGTTTAACTACTGATTAATGAACTAAATGGCTCCGAAAGGTAACTACCGATACCATCCGAAATGCATAGAATGGTATCGGTAGCATTGGAAAAGGATCATGAATCATGTTTCTCAAGCCACTCGGAAAGAGCCTTGCGGATAACCCACGATGCGGTACGCTCTTCGCGTTCGCAGTATGAGATAAGCTGCTTAAGCTGTTCCGGTTCAAAGCTGATCGACATTTTCTTGTACTTGTCCTCTTCGGATTTGCGTGGATGAGCCATGACAACCACCTCCTCGAGACCACTATACCAGATGCGAGTGAGTGGTAGCAAGAAGCAGTGATATATTGGGATATGTAGGCATAACAGACGAAGCGCCGCCTCGTTTTAGTTAACTAAACATTTTTCGGCAGTGTCAGAAATTATATTTTTTCACATAAGGAGAAAACCATCTTGTTGAAAATATGTTCTTTTTTATTGTATAATAAAAATAAAAAAGGACGAATCAAAGGATGAAACATTATCGCGCAAATGTAGTAGTACCAAATGAGGGGAATAATGAAATTTCATATGTAATAAAACTTAAAAATAAGTGTAGGTTTGAGCTTAACGAGTGTTATTTTACAATGTATAAATCGGCATTTGATGAATACAGCGAGTCTGATTATTTTTGCATTGATTTAGTGACGGAAAAAGACAAAAAAGAAGCCGAGAATATAATGAGACATGCAATAGATTTCCTTGTTTATATTACACAGGTTCCATATGAATTAGAGCATATAACAGAAGACACAAACACAGAGATTGCTCCAATTGATATAGGAGTAAGTAGAAAGAAAATTTTGAATCTAAAAGAATTAGATTGTCAATATAAAAGAATTAGAGGAAAAAAAGAATTACTTCAAAATGTCTTAAGATTGTATTCACTGGCTTTAAAATATATTATTCTGTTAGAAGATGTTGAAGAGTCATATTTTGCGATGTTTAGAGTTATAGAAAAAATTGTGAAGGATGAATTTGGAATTGAGCATGCAACAATATCAAATGGATATGATGATATAAGGAATTCCATTAAAAAAATAGCTGAAAAATCTTATGGAATTAAATTAACATCAAAAAAATTAGACGCTATTTCAGGAACAATATCGAGTGAATTGTTTAATAATGTATTTTCAGACGTTTATTCCAAAATTGCATGGTTTTGCAACAAAAAGGAGATAAAGTATGATGAAAATATTTTGGCTAAAGCGGTTAAGATTAGAAATAAACTTGCACATGGGGAATACATTCGCATTAACCGTGAAAGCGAAGAATATAACTTGGTAATTGAATTAGCCAATAAATGTATACGCAAAAAGTTTTTTAATAATATAAAGAATTGTTATTTGGAAGCTGATATTGAATCCATGTATGAGAATAATAAGTCTTGAGAAAGGTTGCAATCCAAAGGGTGAGATTACGAAAAAACTTCACATAAAATATGAAGTTAAAAAGCAGAGAGGGCAGAAATGCTCTCTTTTTGTTTAGGAGAAATTTATGAGAAGAATCAGAGCGGAGCCAGATGGCTTCTTTTATTTTATAAGAAATTGCGCCGGCGCAATTGCCAGAAAGGAAAAGAGATGGAAACAATCATTTCAGCCTGCATCGGTGCGGCGGTTACATTAATAGTATGTGTAATCAGCAATAGCGCACAGCAGGAGAAAACACGTACTCTCATGGAATATAAGCTTGTTCAGTGAACTAGATTTTTGAAAGAAAATCGAAAATATATTCGAAATCGCGCATGAAATGTGGTATAATAAGAGGGTAGAAAACTAAAAAGGGAGCCGAACTCCCGACGACCAATCAAAAAGTTCGACTCCTACACCACCCACAAGGGGGCTGTGATTATTATAACACATCCGCCTCCTTTTGGGTACCCCGCAAGGAGGTTTTTTTATGCGCGAACAGTTTGTGAAAGAATTCGTGACGAAGCTTGTGAACCAGATCCCGGATGATGTACTTAAAATCGTGTATCAGAAATTGACCATTTTTGTGTCGGACTACGAAATAGAGCCGAGAAAAACGGAAATCGTCCCATACGAGGGATATCTTCCGGAATGCTATGAGATTTATTTTGCGACACGAAAAATCGAGGGACTGAGCATCCGCTCGCTGGAGCTGTACAACATGGTCCTCCGGGATTTCTTTTTCCAGGTCAATAGGCAACTGACGGAAATTACGACGAACGATATTCGGGTGTATCTGTACCAGACCCAGGAAACAAGAAAAATCAGCAATGCCACGCTGGATAATCGCCGAGTCATTATTCACACATTCCTGGAGTGGGCGGCCAACGAAGGATACATCGGAAGTAACCCATGCCGAAACATCAAGGCGATTAAGTACGAGCGAGCACAAAGAAAGCCACTATCCGGAATGGAACTGGAACGGGTGAGAAATGCGTGCGAGACGCTCAGAGACAAGGCCATGATTGAGATGCTGTACAGTACCGGATGCCGCGTGACGGAGCTGGAACATCTGAACATTACAGACGTAGATTTTGAGCAGAAGGACGTGCATCTTTTTGGAAAGGGGGATAAGCACCGTACATCGTGCCTTAATGTACGGGCCGAACTTGCACTGAAAAATTATCTCGCGACAAGAAATGATGAAAACCCGGCCTTGTTTGTCTCTGAACGGGCACCTCACGGACGGCTGAAAAAGCCGGCGATCGAGAAAAGGGTGCGGCAGTTGGGCGAGCTGTCTAAAATCGGACGAAGAGTGTATCCGCATCTGATCAGACACACGACAGCGACAGATGGATTGGATCGAGGAATGCCAATCGAAGAGGTACAGCAGTTCCTCGGGCACGTAAATATTAACACCACCATGGTCTATGCTCAGGTATCGAGAGCCAATTTAAAGCGGGACCACAGACGGTGCATTGTGTGAGAGCGGATTTCCGCTCTCATTTTTTGAAGGAGAAAATATGACTGAGATTAGAGCAGGACCCCGCGCGGAGGTCCTATTTTTAACACATAAAATAAGAAGAAAAAGGAGAAAAATCATGAAAATTATTGACTCTTATAACGCTGCAGTAGGCAGCGTGGTAGCGGTGCTGTCGTATCTGTTGGGGCCACACTGGATCCTGTTTGCACTTTTTCTCGGCCTGAACGTGGCGGACTGGCTTACGGGCTGGATGAAAAGCAGAATTGCCCACAAAGAGAGCTCCAGCGCGGGCTGGAAAGGGGTACTCAAGAAACTCGGGTACTGGCTTATGATTGTAGTAGCGTTTGGAGCGAGCACGGCTTTTGTTGAAATTGGCAATACAATCGGGATTGACCTCAAAATCACAACATTGCTGGGGTGGTTTGTCTTAGCATCACTGCTGGTGAATGAAATTCGGTCAATTATTGAAAATTTTGTGGAAGCTGGATTTAATGTACCAATTGTCCTGACCAAGGGGCTGGAAGTCGCAGATAAAGCAATCAACCAGGAACAGGAAAAGAAAACAGAGTGAGGTTTTGCGCCGGCGCAATTCGCTTGGCAGAAGGAGAAACAATGAAGATTGACAGATCATACATCAGCAGCCAGAACACCTATTCGTACAACAACCCACAGTGTATTGTTGTACATAACACAGACAATTTTGAGCCAACTGCCAATGCCCGCGCTCATGCCAGAGCACAGCATGACGGGAATTTTTCTGGCATGTCGGCTCATTATTACGTGGATGACAGCGACACTGCCTATCAGGCCGCGCCGCACAACCTCGGATGCTGGCACGTTGGCATCAACTACGGAAACGGCAACCTGTTCGGCTCTTATGGCAACCGTAACAGCATCGGTGTGGAAATGTGCGTGCAGGGCGGATATAACTATGAGAAAGCGTTTCAGAACACTGTGGAGCTTGTACGGCAGCTAATGAAAGAAACAGGCATCCCGGCATCCAAAGTCTATCGACATCTCGATATCTGCAGCAAAAACTGCCCGTCGCAGATCATTGCAAAAGGCGACTGGACGAGATTCAAGAAGCTGATCAGCGGCGGCAGCTCAGAGTCTTCTGGAAACAATACATCCGGCGAGGAGATATATAAGCCAGGAGTTTACAAGGTCAATGACACGGAATTAAACATCCGTATCGCGCCGAATGCAAACAGTAAGATCGTCGGAGTAATCCGGGATCAGGGCAGCTATACTATCACCAAAATCCAGAATGGAAGTTGGGGAAAACTGCTTTCGGGCGCAGGATGGATCAATTGTCATAGAAAATACTGTACCTACGGCGGTACAGCATCCGTTCAGAAGCCGGACGCAAAAGCGATATCAGTTGATGGAGTATGGGGTCATGAGCTGACCAAACGTTTGCAGGAGATTTTTAAAACCGGAGTAGACGGCGTGATCAGCGATCAGCCAACAGCTAACAAAGAATACTGCGCTGGCATCGCGGCGGCCGAATGGTCTGACGAACTGTCCGGCGGCTCTGACCTGATCAGAGCTATGCAAAAGTGGGCCGGAACCACAGAAGACGGCTATATCGGACCGCAGACCATCCGTGCGCTCCAGAAAAAACTCGGCACACCGGTAGACGGCGTGATCAGCTACCCGTCAGCGATGGTCAAGGCTTTGCAGGAATGGTGTAACCGCCAGTAAAAAATATAAAAGATATCAAGAGGCGTGGGGATTTCCCTACGCCTCTTTTTATTGCAAAAAAAAATTAAAACAACCTATTGACGTATACGCCAATGAGTGGTATTATATAATCAAAGTTAAGGGATAACAAAAAGGAGGAAATTAAAATGAATAAAAAAGTAACAAGTTTAAAAGGAATTGAAAAAGTTAGAGTCAATGATTTCTCAGAGTATGATTCTGAGAAATCTTCTAATGGAGGAAAATATGGATTCTGGACGGACTACACCCGTTTGGAAAATGGAACGTGGGAAGTTTCCTACGGCACAACGGCGGAGTTTGATTTTTGCCCGTGCTGTGGTGACTTTGGGAACCACTTGATGGAAGACGGCACCTATAAGTGCGGTGAGTTCCAGACGATCAGTGAAGAGAAACTGATCGAAAAAATAAATAAATTCGTTGAGACAGACGACGAATTTATTGAATATAAAGGAGAAAAATAATGAAAATAAAAGAAATCCGGAACGCCTCCGGCTTAACACAGGAGGCGTTCGCAAGAAAATATAACATCCCCAAGAGGACTCTTGAGGGATGGGAGGCTGGAAAAAGAAACCCGCCGGGGTATGTGCTTGAACTGCTTGAGAGAGTAGTAAAAGAGGATACCGAAAAAACAGCCTGCAAATAAAAAGTCAAGGCTAAAATGAAAGAACTTTGAAAATTTTATA
>OGCO01001373.1_pt1 | contig 36865 bp, 36 predicted proteins | sample 1570171 | NCBI WGS metagenome assembly OGCO01 (sample SAMEA4370583, study PRJEB24528) | human gut metagenome
GATTCTTGCGGCAGGAAGAAGCAAGCTGCTGCCGCAGGCATCAGGTCAGGGGAGAAAAACCGTAGCTGTTGGACAGCGCGTCAATTTTCTGCCCTGCCTTGCACATGGGACAATCCTTGACAAGGCTGGTCACATATCCGGGGATATCCTCCGGTGAAAACAGGCTGATCACGGGAATGTCGCCCACCTGCTTCAAGGCGCTGAAGACAGCTGCGACCCCCTGCGTGGTGCCACCGTAATACTCTATGCACTCGAGTGCGCGAGCCGCGGTCTTTCCCGAATTCACCGTGGAGATCAGCAGCAGGACATTCTTTTCGGACACCATGGGGCGAAGATTATCCCGGAAGATCAGAAGTCCGTTGGAATCGTGCTCCGGTGCGACGACGCAGATATTTTTTTCGCTGCTCAGGGAAAAGAGATTCTTCTGAGAGAGCTGGCGGGCGAGAAACGTACCGATGACCTCGCTGCCGTCCAGGCAGACGACCGTATCGATCTCCTTTTCATAGACATAGTGATTGGCAAGAGAGGCGGCAGCGATATTGGCCATTGCACATTCATGCTTCATGCGGGTGATGTCGAGATAATGGCTGTTGTGAGAGTGGCGGGTCGCAAAATGCCCGTGGTATGCGGTCAGCTTCAAGTCGTTTGCTTCTCTGGATTTGATGATCATTGAACTCATAGCTCCGTCCTCCTTTTTGTTTTTTATGCGTTGATGGGAAAAGAGAGAATTCAGCGATTCTTTTTAGCTTCCAGAAAGTCGTTCAGTTCGGAATTGATGATATCCGTAATGAACATGTGGCCCGGGGCATGGGTGATAGCAATGGGCGGTTTCGCATTTTCGACCGCCGCCTGCGGCGTCACGCCGCAGGGCCAGAACACGGGAATCTCACCCTCGTAGAAATCAACCGCCTCGCCGTAGTCAGGCTTCATCACATCGGCAACGCCGACCTCGGCGGCATCGCCCATGTGGACGGGCGCGCCGTGGACATTCGGCATTTTGACGGTGATGTCATACGCCTTTTTGGCGTTTTCCGGCGTCATGGGGCGCATAGAGCAGACCATGGGGCCGCAGAACGGACCGGCCGGCTCGGTCATGATATTGGTCTTGAACATCGGTACATTGCGTCCTTGCGCGATGTGACGGATCTCGATACCCTCACGCATGAGCGTTTCCTCGAACGAGAATGAACAGCCGATCAGGAAGCCGACATAGCCCTCTTTCCAGTAGTCGCTCACATCGGTCAGCTCCTTGCCATCCCACTTGCCATCGCGGTAGATGCGATACTTGGGAATGTCGGTGCAGATGTTGCCGCCCTCGCCCATATCGTGCGTCTCGGGCGTACCCCGGATAATCTCAAGGATCGGGCAGGGGAAGGGGTTGCGCTTGGCAAATTCCTCAAAATCTCCCGCGTATTCCGGCGGAAGGATGATAAGGTTGGCCTGTGCGTAGCCGCGACACATACCGGCGGTTGGGAAGTCAATGACACCCTCGCGGATGAGCTTGCGAACCTCGCTCGGCTTCTTATCGATATAAGGGGTAATATCAAAGGCCATGTGTCGTTCCTCCTATTACTATTATTTTTTGCGTTTTAGGGCTGCGTCAACGATTCATGGCGCTGCGCAGGCAGTTCAGCGTAGCGCGCTGCGCAAGCAGAGCCTCCTGTGCAGCGGCGATGGAGACCTTTTCGAAGCGCACTTTGTCGCCTGCCTTGAGCTGGGCGAGAATGCGAAAGTCTGCGGAGATGACGTTGGCGATTTTTGCATATCCACCGGTGGTCTGGCGGTCGGCCAGCATGATGATCGGCTTGCCCGCAGAGGGCACCTGAATCGCGCCGAAGGCAATGCCATCGGAGATGATGTTGCCGTCCTTGATGTGTTCGATCAGCTCGCCGTCAAGGCGGCAGCCCATGCGGTCGAACTCCGGTGTAAGGGTGTAAACGCTGCTGAGAAAGGTCATAGCGCCAAGCTCGGTGAAGGCGTCGTCCTGCGGGCCGAGCACGACACGCAGTTTATACTCTGCGCGCGGCACGAACTCAGGCGAAATGTGGCGCACGCCGAGGTTCTTGAGGTCGGTCTTGGGCGCGCGGAAGGCGATGACGTCGTCCTTTTGCAGCTTGCGGCCCTGATAGCCGCCGATCTTCGCTTTCATGTCCGTTGAGCGGCTGCCCATGACCAGGGGGATATCGAGTCCGCCCGCGAACGCCACGAAAGCGCGGCAGCCGGTGCGCAGCATGGTGAAGCGCAGCGTCTGACCCGCGTTCACGGGAACGGCGCGGTAGGTGTCGATGCTCTGACCGTCGAGCGTTGCGCCGAGGTCTCCGCCGGTGATGGCGATGATGTTGGGCGCATCAAAGCGGAGGTGGGGCCCCATCATCGTGCATTCGAGCACAGCCTCGCCCTCATCGTTGTCGACGAGGATGTTGGCGATAGACGCGCTGCGCGGATCCATCACGCCGGAGACGGACACGCCGTACTGCTGGTAGCCGATGCGGCCGAGATCCTGTACGCTGGTGAGCGTGCCAGGGTTGAGAATGGTGATGCTCATGCCTGCTCCGCCTCCTTTCTCGAGTAGGTGTGGACCGTATAGCCGCTGGAGGCCTCCAGCGCGGCGATACGGTCAAATTCCGCCTGATCGATGGCGTAGAACTTGATGTACTGGCCTGCCTTGGGCAGGATGGGAACGGCGCGGTCAGGGTCGTACATGCGCACGGGCGTGCGGCCGATAAGCTGCCAGCCGCCCGGGGAGTCGATGGGATATACGCCCGTCTGGCTGCCGGCGATGCCGACGCTGCCGGCGGGAATCCTGACACGAGGTTGGGCAAGGCGCGGCGCGGCAATTTCCTCGCTCATACCGCCAAGATAGGTGAAACCGGGGGTAAAGCCCAGCATATAGATGAGATATTCCGTGGAGGTGTGAATCCGGATGACCTCCTCAGGCGTTTTGTGATTGTGCTCGGCAACAAAGCCGAGGTCGGGGCCCATTTCATCCCCGCCGTAGAGCACGGGGATCTCCAACACATCGCTTGGCGGAATCCGGATGTGGTCAAGCTGATTGAGCAGGCCCTTGAGTTTCTTGACAAGCGCACCGTAGGGGATGACCTCAGGGTCGTAGTGAACCATCAGCGAGCGGTAGGTCGGCACGAGTTCCACGATCCCAGGGAGTTTGCTCTCGGTGAGCGCGATGCTGAACGCACGAATCTGTGCGTTGATGTGCTCACTGATCTCGTTGCCGAATTCCACGGTTACGGCTGAGTCGCCGCTGAGCAGGAATCTGACGTCGGACATATCGTTCTCCTTTCAGGCGGAGCCGGTCTGTGGGACAGACCGGCTCGCGGAATGGTGCAGGTTCGTTACGCGAAGAGCTTGGCAAGGTTGGGCAGCGCCGTGACGGCAAGGTAGCCTGCGACACCGACCACGCACCAGCCAAGGATCTGCAGCCACACGGGGTGCTTGTACTCGCCGACGATGGACTTCTTGTGGCAGCCAAGCAGCATGCAGCACAGGGAAATTGGCAGGATCAGGCCGTTGAGTGCGCCAGCCAGGATGACCATGCGCTTCGCGCCGCCGAGGATCGCCATAACAAGCGTGGAGAAGGCGATAAAGCCGACGATGAACCACTTGTCGTTCTTGGCGATGAAGGGGTGAACGGTCTTGAGGAAGGAGACGGAGGTGTAGGCCGCGCCGATGACGGAGGTGATACCGGCGGAGAACAGCGCGAGACCGAAGAGACGGTAGCCGATGTCGCCGGCAGCAAGGCGGAAAGCCTCGGCTGCGGGGTTGGCAGCGCCAGTGACAGCCGCGACATTTTCAGCCACAACGACCGTACCGGCCGTGCAGACACCGAGCACGCACAGGAACAGCAGGATACGAACGCTGCCCGAGACACAGATGCCGGTCAGGACGGACTTGCGGAAGTGCTTGACTTCCTCCGGCTTGCCGCCCCACCCCGCATCGAGCAGCTTGTGTGCGCCGGAGAAGGTGATGTAACCGCCGCAGGAGCCGCCGAGCAGCGTGACCATGACGGGAATGAGTTCCTTGGGATTCTCAGGGGTAAAGATATGGACGACCGCATCGCCGACGGGGGGCTTTGCCATGAAAGCCACGACCAGCATGACGACGATAATAATGCCGCCGAGGATCTGGGCGACCCTGCCGACGATGTCGTTTGCCTTCTTGGAAAGGAAAATGCAGATCGCAAGCACGCCGCCGATGATAACGCCGGCCTTTTCGGGAATGCCGATCATGGCATTGAAGCCGAGTGACACGCCGCCGACATTGCCGATATTGAACGCAAGACCGCCAAGCACAACAAGCACGACAAGAAGATACCCGAGACCGGGAAGGACCTTATTGGCAATCTCCTGACCGCGCAGGCCGGAAACGCCGACGATGGACCATACATTGGTCTGCGCGATCATATCCATGATGATGACGCAGACGATGACGAAAGCGAAAGAAGAGAGATACTTTGCGGTGAATTGCGAGGTCTGGGTCAGAAAGCCGGGGCCGATGGCGGATGTCGCCATCAGAAAGGCCGCGCCAAGGCTGACGGAAAGTGAGCGCTTCTGGGTAGTTTCGTTACTCATGATCATCCTCCTGAAATATTGCCGCAGTGCGGCAGATTTGGGGTGTTGGTCTTTGCGGAACGGAACAGCTGGAAACGAGGCTCTTTTTATACGATCTCGCGGATGGGGGTAATCTCCACGCCACGGGCGGTGAGCTGCGTGCGGATATTTTTGACGAATTCGACGGCCGAAGGGTTGTCACCGTGGACACAGATGGAGTGAGCCGCGATTTCGACCTCCTCGCCGGTGATGGCCGTGACCTTGCCCTCGGTGACCATGCGGACGGTGCGCGCGATGGCCTCGTCCTTATCATGGATGACGGCGCCGGGCAGCTTGCGCGGCACAAGCGAGCCGTCGGCCTGATAGGCGCGGTCGGCAAAGACCTCGTTTGCGACGCGCAAGCCCAGCTGCTTGCCTGCATCAATCATCTTGCTGTTGGCAAGGCCAAGCAGGATAATGTTCTTGTCTACCTCGGCAATCGCCTCGGCGATGGCAAGCGCCAGATCCATGTCTTTACCAGCCATGTTGTAGAGAGCGCCGTGGGGCTTGCAGTGCTGGAGCCTGATACCCTCTGCCGCAGCGAAGGCCATCAGCGCGCCGAGCTGATACTTGACATACGCCTTGACCTCCTTGGGCGAGACGACCATGTTCCTGCGGCCAAAGCCCATCAGATCGGGGAAGCCCGGGTGTGCGCCGACGGCGACGCCTGCCGCCTTGGCTGCGGCAACGGTCTTTTCCATCACCAACGGATCTCCTGCGTGATAGCCACAGGCAACATTGACAGAGGAAACATGCGCGATGACCTCGTTGTCGAGCCCGATGGTATACGCGCCGAAGCTCTCGCCGAGGTCGCTGTTGAGATCTACCTTGTACATACTGAAATACCCTCCTTTTTATAGTTGGTCTACAGGGTTTTTCGAGCAAACGGCGTTCCAATTTGATCAATGGAAGCGCTCTTTCAAAAATGTCTGCTCTCCTCTCCCTTGATGATGTCATTTTACAGGATACCGCCGGAAAAAGCAAGAATAATAATACACGGTCTTAGTTGTCACAACAGCAGTATGATTCTGTCTTGCAAAATGCGATTTCGCAGGTCGGCAGTGGCGGCCTTCCACTTTGATGATAGCATCCCGCGTCGCGGGGCGACCCCGGCGTGGGTTTTCTGTTATTTCATCGGGCGAAGGATTTGGGCATCAAGGACACTACAAAGCCCTCACCGAAGCAACTCTGGCGAGGCTTTGCCTTTGACCACATAAAATGCCACAGGCATGTGTAGAACACATGGGAAACTCAAGTCTCAAGATGTTAGAGAATGAATTAAAATCGAGAAAAACAGCTAAAGACGATTGAAAATGCAGAAGAAAGGCTGCGGCAGCTTTTTGATTACAGCGGTGCGTTTTTAGAACAAAAAGCGTGACTGCGGCAGCTTCAATTTGCCACTTTATTTTTTGCAGAGACTGTGGTATGCTACTTAAGAGGTGAGGGCGGTGCAGTTTCGACCGTTTGTTTATCGTATCTTTTTTGCGATGTGCCGGAAATTCGGCGTGTCGTGGTCGAAAGCCAGCGAGAAGCAGAAGGCTTTCATTGAGGAAATCACCCGAATCAATTATGAGAGAGAAACGGCCAAACGGAATATGACGGCGAAGCCCATCCGTGGTTTCTTTGACGCAGAGGTGTCTGTTTGACCCACACCGAGACCCACACGGGGAAACGAGCGGACAAAAACAATGGAGAGGATAGGACGTACCTCCCGCAATATACCGAGCGGAAAGGCTCCAAAATCCCTGAAAACCGTCAGACGGAGCACCCCGATACACTTCGTGATCAGCAGGTCATGTGTTCGAGTCACACCACCAGCTCCAAAAAGCATCGAAAACTTCGGTTTTCGATGCTTTTTTGTTGCAAAAACGCTGAAAATGGTGTGGGTCAAAATGCGGGTCAACTGCCTGACCCACACCGTGACCCACACGCGGAAATGTCCCGATGGATTTGAAGAGTACCGGAGAGGAAGCTTTTGCCTTCTCTCCGGTATTTCGCATCCTTTTTCTGCTTACATCACTTGCGCCATGAAGCTGCCCATCGTTTGTGCGGCTTCGTCCTGCTTCTGCCTCATAGCGTGGGTGTAGGTGCGGAGTGTGAATCCAGCGTCATAGTGGCCGAGCATACTGCTGACGGTTTTGACGTCCACGCCATTTTGCAGTGCCAGCGTTGCGAAGGTATGTCGGAGATCATGAAATCTGATGTGCGGCAGCCCAGCATCCTTCAGGATCTTCTTGTGCAGATTTACGACGGAGTCTGGGTAGTACATCTCGCCGGTTGCCGGCGAGGGGAACATGTAGGGATTCTCAGGATGCTTGCCATGTTCCGCTATCAGCAGATCGACAGCCTCCTGTGGAATACTGACTTTTCTGACCGAAGTCTCCGTTTTGGGACGGGAGAGCGTCAGTTCACCATTGGGATTCTTTACATACTGTTTGCTGACGGAGATGGTTTTGTTTTGGATGTCGAGGTCACTCCAGAGAAGCGCCGTGATCTCGCCCTTCCGCAAGCCCGTGACCAGCTCCAGATAGAACATGGGGAGCAGTCCTCTCCTGTCAGCAGCTTCCAGATAATCCTTGATGTGCTCAGGCGGAAGAATCTGCATTTCGATTTTTTGAACCTTCGGCGCGATGCAGTCCTCGGTCGGGTTCCGCAGGATCAGGCGTTCCTTGACCGCCCGTTCCAAGGCACTGTGCAGCATGAGATGCAGACTCCGAACCGTGGTGCTGCTGAGCCCTGGATTGCCATGACCGCTCTTGCGGTCGATGCGACCGTTTTCCATCAGATCTTTGTAGAGCTTTTGTAAGTCATGGGCAGTCAACTTTGTCAGTTTGATGCTGCCGATGCGGGGGATCGTGTATTGTTCGACCATCAGTTGATAGCGGTTTGCTGTTGAGATGCGGATATTCGGTTTTGCGTAGATCTCATACCAGCTGCGCAGCCAAGTTGCTACCGTGTACTCATCAGCGCGGCTGACGTCGATTCCTCTGGCAGCCTCCATTGCGGCACTGAGCTTCGCCTTGCATTCCGCCTGCGTCTTACCCAGCACGTTTTTGATGATGCGCTTTCCGGTTTCGGGGTGGTAGCCCGCTGTGTAGCGACCCTCCCAGCGACCGTCTGCGCGCTTGCGAATGTTGCCCTCGCCGTTGGCGCGTTTTTAGCCATTCGTGATCATCTCCTTTGCTTTTTCTTCCTCGTCGGCATCGAAGGAGTAGGGCGTTCCCAGCTCTCCGGCGATACCGGCCGCCAGCTTGAAGCCCGCCGTGAAGCTCATCAACTTGGCTTCGACCAGCAACGCGTTCTGTGCGTCCACCAGCCGCAGCAACTTTCCGCGCCCCATGGCGTCCATGTCCCGCCGCAGTTCCTCCTGCGCGTATTCGACCTGCTTGTCCAATTCACTGTGTTCCTGATGGTCGAAACGCTTTTGCAGGGCTTTCATGTAGTCATACATTGCGGCACCTCCTTTTTGGCAGCCACAACACATACCACAACTCCGCTCACAAAGCTACTGTTTTCTGAAATGTTTCTTTGACTATTGCGGCGCAAAAACTGAACACCTCGACCCGCTTTATATATGGAATTTCATTGAAAATCCCTGTTGCTGTTCCAACTCATGATCGTCCGGCTTGTGACCAAGGGCGACGCGCTTCTGCCGCAGCTGCGCCAGCCGCTTGCGGTCGATTTGGACGCCGGTAGCAGCGGGAGCCGGGGCGTTGTCCCGAAAGATATTGCCCATGTGGTAGAGCAGCCGGGTGGCGGACAACAGGACGGAGGGCGGCTCCTGTTCGCCGCGCTCCATGCGTTTCATGAAAAATTCCGCGTAGGCATGGCCGTTATCCCGCGCCGCCGCGAACCATTCGTAGGCGGCGTCCATGTCCTTCGGAACGCCCTCACCCATGAGGGTCAGCTTTCCCAAGAGGTACTGTGCGTAGGCGTTGCCGTTATCCGCGGCCTGCCGCAAATATGACACTGCTGTTTCGGCATCTTTTATCGTATTTTTGCCGCTGAGATACTCCTTTCCCAACCGGTAGGCGGCGTAATCGTTGCCGTTGTCAGCAGAGCGTTTCAGCCAATAGATGCCCTTGGCGGGATCGTGAACGTCTGCATCATCGGAGAGATACAGCTTGCCGAGGGCGTACTGTGCCGCGTCCAAGTCCTGCTCGGCGGCGCGTTCCAACAGCTTTTGTGCTTTGACCGTGTCGGGGATCAGCAGTCCGCCGTCACGGTACGCCGTGCCGATGATGTACTGCGCGTAGGCGTCGCCTGCATCCGCCAACCGCTCCAGTTGCTCTGCCGCTTCGTCCCGTTCCTCCAACGGAAAGCTCTCATCGTTCGCCACGCTTTGCAGATCCTGACACTCATAACTCATGTCATAGGTGCTGATCTGTTCGCCGTCATCCTGCATTTCCTCGTCCTCGAAGGAAAAACTGTTCATGCGGATATGCTCCGCCTCACGGATGACCGCGTTCTTGATTTGACGAAATTCTTTTTGCTGAGACAGCGGCGGACGGATTCGTTTCTTCCCCTCGGAATAGTAATCCTCCACCTGACATTGCAACTCCCACCATGTCTGGTAGCACGCATCCACAGTGGGCAGCCGCGCCATCTGGTCGACGATCTCATCCACCAGCTTTTTCATGGGCTTGGGCAGATAGCCGTAGGTTTTCTTGCCGCCGACCTGATCGAGCTGCCGCGACAGATCCCAGATCATCTGCTCCGCCTCCGGGTGGATGCAGGTCATTTCCCGCATGGCCTTCGCCAATTCCAGCATGGCTTTCCGCGCTTCCACCACCAGTTCGTCTCGCGATTTGCTTTTCTGTTCGTAGACGTGCAGCAGCTCCTGTCGGAAGATCTGATTGGTCAGCGTGGACTTGATTTGGCGGATACCGTCTTTGGACAGGTACGCCTGATTCGGATTCACCGACCACGCCATCATGTGGACGTGGGGATGGTTTCCCTCATCGTGGAAGGCCGCGTACCAACGGAAATCCTCCGGCGGGATCTTCATCGCCGCGGCGATGTCATTGCGGTGGGTACGCAGTAATGTGCGCCATGCGTTCGCATGGTTATACCCCAACCGCTCCGCGTCCTCCCGATGGAGGGAGATGATGTGCGTCCACACGTTGCCGGTGTAGTGATCCAATTCGTCCGCGACAGCGGCGAGGTCAACGGCATCATCGTCACCGAACAGACCGTGCTCACCCAACCGCTCCGCCCTCGGGCGCAGGGCGATGTACTTGGCGTAGCCATCCATCGACGAGAGCCTGTCCCAATTCGATTCCAGCGCCAGCGTGATGAGCGCGGACGCCGTTGCTTTGGTTGAGTGCGCCGCGTAGTCTTCGTACTCCATCAGCTCTTTTGCGTCAGGGAAATCCTTCACCAGTTTTTCGATGAGCTGCTCCTGTTTTCGTGTTGGCGGACGGTCATCCGGGATGATCTCCACCCGCTCCCGTGTGGCGATGTACTTGAGATACCCACCGGCGCTTTTCCCAGCGCCGCACTTGATGTACGGACTTTTGACGATCAGCCTTGCCATGCTTCGCTCCCCAGTTCACGGAGCTTCTGTTCCAACCGCAGCTGACCGTTGGTGCGCTTGACTGCGGCGATGCTCTTGGCCCGTTCCTGCCGCAGCACTTCCTCGCTCACATTGAGGCTTTGCAGGAGAATGGACATTGCCATGTCCATCTCCACCGCCTGCTTGTAGAGCAGCGACGCGATGCGATCCTCGAAGAGCTTCAGCCGACCGTCGATGGCAGACTGCACCGCACGGGGCAGCGTGGTGCTTTCGCCTGCGGCGAGCATATCCGCGTAGCAGTTCACCGCCTTTTCGATGAACTCGTTTTTGCTGCGGCAGTTATCTTCCTGATACCACCGCTCTATTTTTTGCTTGGTCTCCGGCTCTGGCCGGTAGGTCAAGCGATCCTTGTTATCACTCATAAAATGCCTTCTTTCTCGCTAAGACGCCGTCGAAAAGCCTGTATTCATCGGCCTTTCACGGACGTTAGACGCCAATCGTACAAAAAATCTTCCGAATAGACGCCACAACCGACTGCGCTGAAACCCCCGTCAACTGCCCGCACTGCGGGCAGAAGTGATTGGGCAGAGCGTCGGTTCTGACGCCAGCCCTTTATCCTGCTTTAAGAAAAACCCGTCACCTCCCATCAGATTCTCTTGAAATACGCTGAGAGTCTCTCTTACAGCGAAAAGAAAACACTTCGCTCAAAACGCTCTCAAACCGCAAAATTATCTCTCACAGGTATCGACACCTTACCCTCTCCGGTAAAATCGCACACAACGGCTCACACGCCGAAACAAGGGGGATTACCGTTCCGTCATACCGAGTGCGGTCTACCGCCACTTCAGCTATAGAATCGGAACCGTATCCGCTGAGAATGTTGAGCGCAGAACCAAAGCGAAAAATGAGCCGAAGGATAACAGCCTGACGCACAACGGATGTGCGCCTACGGCGCGCGTCCGTTGTGCGCAGGCGTCGCGGCCCCGCTGGGCTGCGTGATCCCATTGCTGTTTCTCTCACCGCATTGATGGGCTTCACGGTTTTGTCTGTCCATGATAACAGCACGCAGAGAACATATCTACTGTTTTCACACGCTGGTCTGCTCCATGCGTCTTGCCACGCGCTGCCGTTCCTTTGCCCTGTCCACAGCATTCATCTGCCGCTGATAAAACTGGTCGATGGAAAACTGGATCGGCAGGATCGTGTAGAGCAGACTTCCGTTTTGCTTGCGCCCGTCCTGCGTGATAATGCTGGTGCGCTCTGTGCGGATGAGCCCGCGTTCCTCCAACTCCTGCACATATTTTCGCACGGTGTTGTTGCTCATGCCCACCGCCTTGCCGATGGTGGCATAGCTGGGATGGCACTGGTAGGTTCTGCGGTCTTCGATGCGGAGCAGGTAACCGTAGACAGCGATCGCACTGTGAGACAGACCCAGCTGATAGATCTCATTGGGCAGAGGAAAATAGTTCTTGACCGGATCGCGCTTTGTCCAAGTTCTCATCTGGCACCTCCAGTCTGCCGCTCTACCCACTGTTGGAATTTATCCTTGGGCACCACGAACCGACTGCCGATGCGCACAGACGGAAAGACTTCTTCGTGCATCAGCTCGTAGGCACTGGAGATGGACACGCCCAGCACCTTTGCCACCAGTTCCGCGTTGAGGAACAGCGGCAATTCATCGTAGCTGTGATAGGTTGATATTTTCATAATCGTTACCTCCAATAGAATTCAGAGAAAAATTACTTGCGTTTCGGAGGTCCCTCTGTTAGACTGTTTGCAGATGGAGTCTGCGTTTTCCGAAACGCGGCGCGCCGCTGGACTGCTGCAACAGTTCAGCGGTTTTCCTTTTTGTAGGAACGATGTATGTTTCTTCCCCCTTTCTTTGTTCTCTGCCACGCACCGTACCCGTTCCTGCCCTGCGGCCTTGTTTGACCTGCACGGCGTTTTCGCTGCCTTGGTACGCTCGACCGCTTTGCCGCGGCGTCCTGGCGTTACTTCTCCGGCGTATATCATCTCCGGTGATGGGTATTCAGTTGTCGAGGTGCTTTTTCGGATTTGTGACCGTCTTTTTCATTGACAATCCGCAGCCCTCGTGTTAGACTAACTGTAAATTACTTTTGACAGTCTTTCCGTGATCGTATGGTAACATACTTTTCACCCCTTGTCAAGACTGCCCGTATTTCTATATTACGATTGTCTATTTTGAGGTAATCTGCCATGTGGTATGCCAAAATGTATTTCTCTGAGGGAAGAGAGATTTTCCAGTATGATTCCCTTGGTACGCAAGGCGTTCCGGACGTCCAGAAGGAGTTTCCCTTTCTGGAAAGCCTGCTTTCCTTTCAGGAATTGGACTGCGCGGAAGTGACGCCGATACTGCAAAGCATCACGGATAACTGGAGCCGGTTTATCGCAGAGGATGACAGGGACGCACTTGAGAATGTCAGGAGAAAACTGGGGAGGTTAGCCTCCATACACATTTATTTTCGACTTCTCTATGTTCACTGCCGCTACCGCCAGTCGGCGATGTACAATCAAAATGACCGAGGCAGTGCAGAGGATGCGCAGATACTGGACGAGCTGCGCCAGCTCCCCGAGCAGCTTCCGCGGTATCAGCAGCAGATCCAGCGATTTTTTGAGTTGGTGCTGAATGTAGACAGCGCAGGACGGGAGCCGCAGGCACAGGCGGCAAAAAATTACTTTCACGACTCTCCGAAAGATCCCGACCTGTTTTCGTTCCGCCCCATCCCGCTCAGCTTTGAGCCGGTGGAGCCGGGGCGGTGTTCGCCGGTGCTGTATTCCTCCAGCATCCGGGACATGATCGACTACTCTCTGCGGAGTTGCGTGGAACGGAACATCACCGTGCGGCGCTGCAAGAACTGCGGACGATGGTTTCCGCAGACCGGGCGGGTCAGCGCGGAGTATTGCGAGCGGCCTGTTCCAAGAGGAGAGCAGGTCTGTCGGGAGATCGGGGCTTTCAAGCAGTGGACAAAGAAGCAGTCGGATGACCCAATCTTCAAGGCATACCGCAAAGAGTATAAGCGGCGCTTTGCGTGGATCAAGGCGGGGCGCATCACGGACGAGGCGTTCTATGCATGGAGCGAAAAAGCTAGAGAAGAGAAACAGAAATGTGACCGAGATATTATCTCGTTAGCGGAATTTCAGCAGTGGCTGAAGGAATCCAAATGAAAAACCGTGTGCTGACCTTGCGGTCAGCACACGGTTTTCTTTGTCTATTGCGAGGCAGATTTTAAACCGCCTGCATTTTGATATGCTATCAAAGCGCGGCTTTCTCCCATTCAATCAGGATCTCCGCCAGCTCAGGCGTCAGCCGCTTGCGGCACTCCTGCCGCAGTTCCTTCGGCACGCCGTAGAATGCCTCAGCGATGCTGCCGGTGATGGCGGCGAGGGTGTCGCTGTCACCGCCGAGGGACACCGCCGTGCGGAGAGCATCCTCAAAATCTGTGCTTTCCAGAAACGCAGTGATAGCCTGCGGCACGGTCTCCCGACAGCTCTCCACATGATGATAGGTTGGACGGATCTCATCGCAGGTACGGCTGAGATCATAACCAAACTTGCGCTCCACATGTGCCTTGATCTCCGCCTTACCGTGACCGGTGCGGGCGAGGAAAATCGCCGCAGCGACAGCCTGTGCGCCCTTGATGCCCTCTGGATGATCATGCGTCACCTCGGCGGTGAGCTGCGCCAGATGCAGCGATTCTGCCATGTCCTTCGCCAGCCATGCGGCAGACGACACTCGCATGGCACTGCCGTTGCCGTAGCTCTGGTAGGGCTGCGGGTCGTCCTCATAGAGCCAGCCGCCAAAATGGGTACCATAGCCCCGGTCGGGATAGGCACGGCCCAGTTGCTGCATCTCCCGCACCAGTGCTGCTTTGATGGCGGCATCGTCTTGCCCACGGGTGCTGAGCAGCGCCTTTGCCACCGCCAACGTCATCACCGTATCGTCGGTAAATTCGGAACGCTGGCTGAATAACGGAAAGTCCTTGGCCTTATAGTTGTTGCAGTCGAACTCGTAGGGGCTGCCCACGATGTCACCCAAAATCGCTCCGTACATATCCTTATCTCCCTCTTTTCTGCACGTCCTCGTCGATGCGGCGCTTCCAATCGGCGCTGAGCGGCCGGGCGGCGCGGACGCTGCACACCGCCTCGCTGATGACCTCGTAATTCAGCGCCGTGCCTGCCTCGTCGCATTTGTAGTTCACTGCACGATCCTCGCCAATGCCAAAGCGTGCTGCTTCCTTCGCTGCGTCGATGTTTGCGCCGAGGAACAGGAATTCCCAGCCGTATCTCTCCTTCTGCCGTTCGATCATGCGGCGCACACGCTCGTAATCGTAGCGGCGGCTGGCGTTTTCGTAACCGTCGGTGGTGATGATGAACATCGTCTTCTCCGGAACGTCCTCCCGGCGGGCGTACTTGTGAATGTTGCCGATGTGATGGATGGCGCCGCCCACGGCATCCAGCAGCGCCGTGCAGCCGCGGGTGAAGTACTCCTCCTCCGTCAGAGGCGGCACCTCGCTCAGCGGCAGGCGGTCATGGATGACCGTGCTGTCGTTGGCGAAAAGCACCGTGGAGACCAGCGCCTCCCCCGCCTCCTTCTTCTGCTTGGCGAGCATGGAGTTGAAGCCGCCGATGGTGTCCGATTCCAAACCAGACATAGAGCCGCTGCGATCCAAAATAAAAACCAATTCCGTCATAAAAAAGCCCTCCTTCGTTTGATTACGCTCACATTGTAGCGCATCCGAAGGAGGGTTTGGTCGCCTGTGGGGCGACATTTATGTTGCATTTTTACAGCCTTCCCAGCCGCTCCAATCGGGACTCGATCGCGCCGGAGGTGCGGCCAAAGTGCGTACAGAGGTCTTTCTTTTTCATACCGCCGTCGAACAAGCGGCATAGCTCGTCGTCCAGTTCCTCCGTCCAAGGTTTTCCGTTGTTTTCGGGCAGCGGTTTTTTCCGTCTGCGGGATAGTTCCTCTACGGCGCAGTGCAGCGCCCGCACGATCTCTCCTTTGTTGCACACGTGGTTATCCGGCAGCACCTCCCCCGTCAAGGGATCAACGCCGTCCGCCAAAATCGTCAACAGTTCTTTTGCTCGATGTACATCCATGGTGTTACGCTCCTTCGTTATAAAAGCATATTTTTCCTCACGCTCCCAGCAGACTCTGGTCAAACGCGAACAGCGCCTCGTTGATTCTGAAAATATCGTAGTCCCGCTGCATGATAAAATACTCGATGATGACATCAAACTTGCTGCTGGGGCTGAGGGCGTAGCCCGCGCGGGCGATGAGGTCGCGGGTCTCCGGCAGGCTCAGCTCCAGCGCGATGGCGAAGGCCACCGCCGTGGGCTTGGAGGGCTTGTAGTCTGGGTTGTTGCGGATTTTCGAGAACAGCTTGCGATCCACGTTGGCCTTCTTGTAAACCTCGGCGTCCTTTTTGCCGCTGCGGTCGATGAGCTTCAACAGCGTCTCCGAAAATCCGGCGTCCAGATGCGCAAGCGCCTCGTCCAGCCCGGAGGCCACCATGGGCGCATCCTCGCAGGCGGTCAGCATCCGGCTTTCTACGACGCCCATCCGGCGCATCCGCTCCCGGCGGGAATCGGTGTGGGCATCCACATAGTGATCGTCGATGTAGGCGGCGATGTCCGCGAAGAGCTTATTGCCGATCTGGTACGCCGCGCGATCGAAAATGACGATGTACACCGTCATGTCGTTCTCTGCGAGGAATTCGCTGATGGTGTCCACTGCCACCCGGAGTGCCTGAGCCTTGGGGTAGCCGAAAATGCCGGAGGAGATCAGTGGAAATGCCACCGTCTCACAGCTGTGCTCCTTCGCCAGCGCAAGGCTCGTCCGGTAGCAGGAGGCGAGCTGCTCCCGCTCACCGCACTTACCGCCGTTCCACACAGGGCCGACGGTGTGGATAATGTAGCGGCACGGCAGGCGGTAAGCGCCGGTGATCTTGGCCTCGCCGGTTCGGCAGCCGCCCAGCGTCCGGCACTCTTGGAGCAGCTCCGGCCCCGCCGCACGGTGGATGCAGCCATCCACGCCGCCTCCACCCAGCAGAGACTCATTCGCCGCGTTGACGATAGCGTCCACGCTCATTTTCGTGATATCATTTCGAACGATGATAAGGGGCATGATACTCACCTCTGCGCAATCATTATTTAAATTCATTGTAGCAAAACAAAACCGGTTTTACAATGGGTAAATCATTTCAAATAATCTTCTCTATGAGCTTGGGACTATCCCAAAATACAAAACAGGGCGTTTCGGCGGTCAGCAGGAACGCTCTGTTTTTTCGATGTGGGTACTCACCGGGATTTGCTTGCTACTCTGCAAGCAAATCCCGGTAAACCCACGTTTCGCAAGTGCAGCTACGCTTGCTGTGCTTGCTCTTCCTCAAACAATCATATTGACTCAATGGAAGAGATTGACCGTCTATTCAAACGGCTCTATGAGGACAACATCTCCGGCAAAATCAATGATAGCCGATTTAAAAAGCTGTCTGTCGATTATGAAATGAGCAGGCAGAACTGCCGGAGAGCATCATTGCCGAAATTCTCACTCATGCATCAAAAAGCAGAACAGCGTGACTTCCGCCACACTGTTCTCTCTAAAGCTATAAACCTGTCTTATGCGCCACTCCCCTCACGCAGTCATTTTCTGCGCCGGGGGTGCTTTTATTCCTGGGGGAACTCAGTCGAGGTTCTTTTTCTTGAGCATATACCACGCGAAGAAGCAGCCGACCACGGTGATCGCGAGCGGCATCCACCAGACCCAGTCGCCCGGTATCCGTCCCTCTCCGATGTTCATGCCGAAGAATCCGAACACAATATTCGGAATGGTCATGATGATGGTCAGGATGGTGAGGACCTTCATGATGATGTTGAGGTTGTTCGAAACGACCGATGCATAGGCATCCATCGTGCCTGCCATGATGTTCGAGTAGATGCTCGCCATCTCGATCGCCTGACGCACCTCGATCAGCGCGTCCTCCAGAATATCTCGGTCATCCTCGTACAGCTTGAGCACGCGGCCGCGGAGCACCTTCTCCATCGTGACCTCGTTGCCCTTGAGCGAGGAGGAGAAGTAAACGAGCGATTTGCTCAGGCCGAGCAGCTGAATCAACTCCTCGTTCTTGAGCGAGTCGTACAGGCGCTTCTCGATGCGCGTGAAGTCACGCTCGATCATGCGCAGGTTTTTCAGAAAGCGGCCTGCGATGCGCAGCAGGATCTGGAACACAAAGCGCGTGCGCAGCGCGGTATGAACGCCCTTGACCGCGCCCTCCGCGATCGAGCGGAGGATGATGCTGTCCTCGAGGCAGACCGTGATGACCGCACTCTTGGCCACGACGATGCCCATAGGAAGGGTGCTGAACAGCTGACCGCCGTCCTCGACCGAGCTTTTCTCGACCATCGGGATGTCGACGATCATGAGCAGCTGCTCGTCCTCCATGTCGACACGCGAGCTTTCCTCCGGGTCGAGCGCCGCACGGACGAACTCCTCCTCGACCTCGGCCGCCTTCGCGATCTGCGCCAGCTCGTCCGAGGATGGATGTACCATATTTACCCAGCAGCCCTCAGAGAATTCGTTTATCTCCGTGATCCTTCCGTCGATCGTCTTGAAAAATTCAACCATATAATAAAACCGCCTTTCTTCGGCGGTCTTATCGGAAAGCGCCGCCGCGAGTTAGATTGTTCTCCCTACTTCCAGGGTCCGTACTCACAGCGATCACTCTCCTTTCTCTCTCAGGTTTACAGGAATTCAGCCATCTCTCATTTTACAGAGATTTAACCTGTAGCATCAGACCAAAACAGCCCCGAGGGGCTGTTTTGAATCCATTCAGTTTTTAGCGGTGGTCCTTGTCGAAGATGCGCATCAGAACATCGAAGGCTGCATCGTCCGAGCCGACGTCGCTCGAGGACTGCGGCTTTGCTGCCGGCTTCTGCTCAGCCTCAGCGGAAGCATTCGAGAACAGGCCGGAGCCGGTCTGTGCCGGAGCCGCCTTGCGCTGGAGGCCGGCGCCGTCCATGTCCATCTTTGCGGAGTTCGGGATGTTGTCGAAGCCGGTCGCGATAACGACGACGCGGATCTCGTCATCCATGGTGTCGTCGATGAACGCACCGAAGATGATGTGTGCATCCGGATGAGCCGCCTGCTGAACCATGGTAGCTGCGGTCTCAACTTCATCGAGGCCGATATCGTCAGAGCCGATAACGGAAACGATAACGCCGTGAGCCATGTCGATGGAGGTCTCGAGCAGCGGGCTGGAAATTGCCTCGCGTGCAGCCTCTGCAGCCTTGTCCTTGCCTGCAGCGGAGCCGGTGCCGATGTGAGCGAAGCCTGCGTCCTTCATGACGGAGGTAACGTCCGCGAAGTCCAGGTTGATGAAGCCCGGAACGGTGATCAGCTCGGAGATGTTGGCTACTGCCTGACGCAGAACGCCGTCTGCGATCTCGAAGGCGTTCTTGAAGGTGATCTTCTGCTCGGAGACGTACTTCAGACGCTCGTTCGGAATGATAACGAGAGAGTCAACGTTCTTGTTGAGCTCGTCAATGCCGGCCAGAGCCTGCTCGAGGCGCTTCTTGCCCTCGAACGCGAACGGACGGGTAACAACGCCGACGGTCAGGATGCCCATCTCGCGGGCGATCTGTGCAACGACCGGAGCTGCGCCGGTACCGGTGCCGCCGCCCATGCCGGCGGTGATGAATACCATGTTGGTGCCTGCGAGCGCTGCTGCGATCTGCTCCTTGCTCTCCTCGGCAGCCTTGCGGCCGATCTCCGGGTTCGCGCCTGCGCCCTGACCCTTGGTCAGCTTCTCGCCGATCTGGATTTTGGTGCCGGCCTGAGAGAAGTTCAGCGCCTGCATATCCGTGTTTACCGAAATAAATTCAACGCCCTGCACGCCGCTCTCGACCATGCGGTTTACCGCATTGCCGCCGCCGCCGCCGACGCCGATGACTTTGATACTAACTACATTATCCAAGCCCTGTTCAAACTCAAAACCCATTGTTGACATCCTCCGTTTTATAGTTAAAGATCGTACAGATAATTTTTAACGTGCCTTTGACGGACAGCCCCTGCCGCTCCGCGCGGACAGTCTGCCCCTATTGTTATAATTCTACCTCTATTTTCCCGATTTTGCAACAGAAAATAGCGAACCTGTGAAAAAAAACTTGCGGTTTTCCGTCCCTCGCCGCCTTTCGCGGCGGACAAGGGCGGTTTGCACACATTTTTGCGCGCTGGCGGACTTTTTTTGCACAAATACGTTATTCGCTGTAATCCGACTCGTCGGAATAGTCCGAGTCGTCATACGAATCGTCATAGCTGTCGTCATACGAGTCATCGCCGCTGTCATCGTAGCTGCTGTCATCGTAGTACGTCGTATCGTCCGACGAGGTATCCGTGCTGTCCGAGGTGTCGGCGCTGTCCGTGGTATCGCTGCTGTCCGTGGTCGAGCTGTCCGTCGAGGTCTGCGCATTGTTCTTCTGCGAATCGGTCAGCCCGTTTTCGCCGTCCGGGTTCTGTGCGATGGTGTTCATCGCATCCGCCGCACCCGAAACGCTGCCCGAACGCGCGACCTCCTCGGCCGTCTCGGGCACAAAATGCATCCTGCCCTCATCGTCCCAGTACAGCCTGCCGATGTCCGAAGGAGAAAGCCGCTCGGACATTACCGTCTGCGCGAAGCGGATGCGGTAGGACAGGTCGCTGTCCACCGCGCCGATGCGCAGGTCAAAGCGTCCGCCGCAGCCGATGCGCACATCGGTCAGCTCCTGCAAATTGATGAACTGAAGATCGTCGGCCATCTGCTGCTCACCGAGCGCCTGCATGATCTCGAGATAGGCGCTCACCGCCGCGTCGGTCTGCGGCGCGATCTCCTTGCCGGTCTGCATCTGTGCGCCCTCGAGGCCGGTCACGACCGCAAGACCGCCGTCCGAGGTGCTCTGCTCGAGGATCTTGCCCGTGCTGCTGATGTAGTAGTACGAGCCGTCCTCCGCCTTGACCGCCGCCGCCGCGCGGCACTCGGTCACGGTCAGCACGAGCGCGTCAGGCAGATGCCTGCGGATGCGCACAGAGTCGAGATAGGGCAGCTTTTCGAGCAGATGCTCCTGCACCTTCATCTTGTTCCAGAGATAGAGATTGTCGCCCTTGCTGATGTCGAGCGCGTTCGTGATCTCCTCGGCGGAGTATTTTTCCGCGCCCTCGACCGAGATCGTGTTCACCTTGAAAAAGATGGTCATCATCACGATCGCCGCCGCCGTCAGCAGCAGGAGCAGCACCGCACGGCTCAAGGCGTGCAGTGCGCGTCTGAATTTTCCGGGCCGGCGCCGTCGCTTTCTGCGCGGAGGCGCCGGCGCTTTTCTGTTCTCATTCATGCGTGTTCCGCCTTACTTGCCGTGGTTTTCGATCGCCCGGAGGATCTCGCGGTAGATCTTTTCGCTCGCGTCGTGCGCCGCCAGCACGGTCGCGTTCTCGCCCATCGCGTGCAGCCGCAGCGGGTCGGACAGCATATCGCCGATCTCGTCATACAGCTTCTGCGGCGTAGCATCCTTTTCGAGCAGCACGCGGCAGCCGCCTGCCGACTCGAGCGCGCGCGCGTTCTTCTCCTGATGGTTCTCCGCGACGAAGGGGGACGGCACGAGCAGCGCCGGACGGCCGAGCATGCACAGCTCGCCGAGCGTCGCCGCACCTGCACGGCACACGATAAGGTCGGCCGCCGCCATGCGGTCCGCCATGTCGTAGATGTATTCGGTGTACTGGATATTCGGGTGGTTCTCGAAGTCCGCGCCCTGCTCGCGCGCCATTTTCGGCAGCCATTCGCGCGCCGCCGCGCCGGTGGCGTGGACATGGTGGTAGGAAACGCCGTTTTTGCACTCGAGCGCGAGGGTCCCGGCCATGTGCTCGTTCATGTACTTCGCGCCCATCGAGCCCCAGAACGAGACGACAAGTTGGTCGTTCTCGCCGAGACCGAACTTCGCGCGCGCCTTTTCCCGGCTTGCCGCGAGGATCTCACCGCGCACCGGCGCGCCGGTCAGGATGATCTTTTCGTCGCCGCCGAGCAGCTTTTTCGCCTGCTCGAAGCAGACGAGCACGCGGTCCGCCTTTTTCGCGAGCATCTGCGTGACCTTGCCGGGCAGAGCGTTGACCTCGAGCAGGACGGTCGGGATGCCGAGCTCCTGCGCGGCCTTGACGACCGCGAAGGACGCATAGCCGCCGCAGCCGATGACGCAGTCCGGACGCGCCGCCTTCAGCAGCTTTTTCGCCTTCGCGACCGCAGAGACCGCGAGCTTTGCGGCCTTGATGTTGTGCAGGATGCCCTTCGGGCTCATCGAGCGCGACAGGCCGATGATCTCGATGGCGTCGAGCGGATAGCCCTCGCGCGGAACGAGCTTGTTCTCGATGCCGCGGGCCGAGCCGGCGAAGCGGATGACCGTCTCCGGCTGGCGCTTTTCAAAATATCGTGCGATAGCGAGGCCGGGCGTGACATGACCGCCCGTTCCGCCTCCGGTAATATAAAGTCTCATCGTAAATTTTCCCCCTCTCGCCTGCGCGGCAGGCGAAATTTATTCTGAATATAAAACTGAATGTGCGGAATGCTTTGAACGGCAGACAGCGCGTTTCTGTCTCCCCTTCACAGCCCTCCGCGCGGCGGAACGGGATCTCTCTCCCCCCCGCCGCAGCGGTCTGTAACTGCTTTTGCTATTCTGTTCGCGCCTCTATGCGCATATACCGCGAGACATTGAGCAGGATGCCCATTTCCGCGAGCTGGAGCATGAGCGCGGTGCCGCCGTAGCTGAAGAACGGCAGAGACGCGCCGGTGACGGGCATGAGGCCCGTGACGACAAACAGGTTCATGATGGTCTGGATGGCGAGCTTCGCGGTGATGCCGGTCGCGAGCAGCATGCCCATGCGGTCGGGCGAGGAGCGCGCGATGCGCAGGCCGCGCCAGATCAGATAGGCGAAGACCGCGATGACGGCGAGCGCACCGATGAGGCCCATCTCCTCGCACCAGGTCGCGAAGATGAAGTCGTTGTGCGGCTCGGGCAGGTACAGCTGCTTCTGCATACCGTTGCCGAGGCCGCGGCCGAACAGTCCGCCCGAGCCGATGGCGATCTGACCCATGGCGGCCTGAAAGCCGGTGTCGCGCATATCCGAGAACGGGTCGAGCCAGATATTCACGCGGTTGCGTACATGCTCGAACGTCAGATACGAGGCGAACGCGCCGAGAGCGGCGAGGATGCCTGCCGGGATGAGGAACCAGATGCGCAGACCGGCGGCGATCAGCATGATGAGACCAATGCCGCAGGTGATGATGATCGCGGAGTTATGCGGCTCCTTCGCGAGCAGGAAAACATAGACCGCGAGCAGCGCGCCGTATGGGTAGAGCAGCTTTTTCCAGTGCTGCACGTCGCGGTACTTCGTGGACGCCCACGCCGCGAAGCAGATGATGACCGCGTCCTTCGCGAGCTCGGACGGCTGAAAGCCGAACAGCCAGCGCGTCGCGCCCTTGGTCGTCGTGCCGACGCCCGGAATGAGCACCAGGATCAGCAGGAAAACGCTGAGCGCGATCGCCGGGATGGTCAGATATTTATAGTCGTGATAGTCCCACTTGCTCAGCAGGAACATGGCAATAAGGCCGCCTGCCGCCCACCTGAGCTGTCTTGCGATGAAGTAGGTCGCGCTGCCCTGCGTGTACAGCGCGTTCGAGTAGCTCGCAGAGAACAGCGCGATCAGGCCGACGAGCAGCAGCAGCAGCGTTGCGCACATGGTCGGCATATCGATCGTGTGCGGCTTTCGCGCGCGTCGCTGCGGCCTTGCCGGACGCTTCGCGGACGCCGGGCGGTAGGACTGCCGCGGCATCGGCTGGCGCGAGGGACGCGGCGCCGGATAGGCTGCGCCGCCCGGTGCGGGCCGTCCCGCTCTCCGGCGGCTGCCCGAGCCGCGCGGCTGTCTTGTTGACGATGTCATTGTGCCACCTCCGAGGGGGATGCGTTACGGCAGCGCGACAAAATACGCCGCGAGGCACAGCACGATCGTGACCGCAGTAAACGTGAGCACGATGCGCTTTTCGCCCCAGCCGCACATTTCAAAGTGATGATGGATAGGCGCCATCTTGAACAGGCGCTTGCCGTGCGTTGCCTTGAAGTAAGTGACCTGCAGGATGACCGACAGGGTCTCGATGATGTAGATGAGACCGACGAGCAGCAGGATGAGCGGCATATCGCACGCGAAGGCCATGCCTGCGACCGCGCCGCCGAGGAACAGCGAGCCGGTGTCGCCCATGAACACCTTTGCAGGGTTGAAGTTATAGATCAGAAAGCCGAGCAGGCCGCCTGCCAGCGCGCCGGCGAAGATGGTCACGCCGGTGTTGCCGATGCGCGCGCCGACCGCCGCGAAGAATACCGCGACCGGCACCGTGACGCTCGCGGCGAGGCCGTCGATGCCGTCGGTGAGGTTGACTGCATTATCCGCGCCGACGATGACGAAGGCCGCGAAGATGATGTAGACCGGCCACGGCAGATCGATCGAGATGCCGGTGAACGGGATCATGAGCGACGGCAGGCCGTCCGACTCGAGGAACAGCACGAGGATGAACACCGCCGCGACCAGGATCTGAAGCACGAGCTTCTGTCTGGGCGTCAGGCCTGCGTTCTCCTTCTTCTTGATCTTTGCGTAGTCGTCCACCAGACCGACCGCGCCGTAGGCCACCGACAGGCCGAGGATGGCCAGCGCGTGAACCGACAGCGTGCCGGTAATGAGGCCGCCGAGAATGACGGCGAGCGCGATGCCGATGATGAACATGAAACCGCCCATCGTCGGGATGTTCTGTTTGTTCATATGCCACTTCGGTCCGATCTCAAGAATTTTCTGACCGAATTTCATCTTGCGCAGATAGCGGATAACCGACGGGCCGATGGCGGCCGTGATCACAAACGCGATCGCGCAGCAGATAAGTGCCTGCTTCATTTATTCAACTTCCTCCCCTAAAAACAGTGCGAGTGCGCGCTCCATGCGCATGCCGCGGCTGCCCTTGAACAGCAGCGCGTCGCCCGGCTTTGCGTCCGCACGCAGCTTTTCGACCAGCTCATTCTGGTCGGTGAAGGCGTGGACCGCTGTCATCCCCTTTTCCTCCGCGCCGCGCGCGATGGCGTCCGCCGAAGGGCCGTAGGCGTAGAGCACATCCGCGTGCTCCGCGGCAGCTCTGCCTGCACGGCGGTGCCCCTCCTCGGTATAGTCTCCGAGCTCGAGCATCGAGCCGAGCACCGCGATGCGGCGGCCGGTATCGCCCATCGTGCCGAGCACGCCGAGCGTGGCCTCCATCGCGTCCGGGCTTGCGTTGTAGCAGTCGGCGTAGATGCGAAAGCCGTTCTGCTCATAGATGTTCTGGCGCATGCCGCTCGCGGTGTAGGACACGAGACCCGTTTGGATGTTCTCGACCGTCTCGCCCATCAGCAGACCGACGGACGCCGCCGCGAGAGCGTTCAGCACATTGTGCGCGCCCGGGATGGACAGCTTTGCGGTGAAGCTGCCGCCGACCGGCAGCGTCTCCGACGGCAGACCGTTGTTTATGACGGTAAAGCTGCCGTCCGGATGCAGGTGCGCGACGAGGTCGCACGCCTGGTTCTCCATGCCGTAGGTATAGACCGTGCAGCCGAGGCTGTCACGCTTGTCCCAGAGCAGCGGCTCGTCACCGCACAGAACGGCAGCGCCGCCCTGCCGCAGACCCTCGAGGATCTCGAGCTTGGCCCTGCAGATGCCCTCGCGCGAGCCGAGGAACTCGATGTGCGAGGTGCCGATATTGGTGATGACGGCATAATCCGGCTGCGCACTCGCCGTCATGCGCGACAGCTCGCCGAAGTGGTTCATGCCCATCTCCGCGACCATGACCTCGGTGTCCTTCGTCATGCGCATGAGCGTCAGCGGCAGGCCGATCTCGTTGTTGAGATTGCCCTCGGTCTTTTCCGCGCGGAACTGCTGCGCGAGCACGGCGTAAAGCAGCTCCTTGGTCGTGGTCTTGCCGACCGAACCGGTCACGCCGACGACCGAGCCGCCGCACATCATGCGGTAGCCGCCCGCCAGATCGAGCAGCGCCTGCGAGGTGTTCCCGACGTAGAGCGCCGGGACCGGATACTCCTCGCACGCCCGATGGCTCATGACCGCCGCCGCGCCGTTTTCGAGCGCCTTTCCGATGAAATCATGGCCGTCGAAGCGCTCGCCCGCGAGCGGCAGGAACAGTGCCTCCTGCGGAATGCGACGCGAGTCGGTCGAGACTGCGGTGAGCACAGCGTCTCCCGCCGTCTCGCCCTTCGTCCACTCCGCCGCCTGCGCCAGTGTAAATCGTTCCATGCCGTTTCCCCCAGTGTAAATATCAAAATTCCGCCGCTGCTTGCAGCGATCTGAGGCTGTCATTGACAGCCTCTCGCTCGAAACCACGCTTTCGAGCGAAGATTGAAGAAAAACCGCGCCCTACGGGCACATTTTTTCTTCCCTTGTATAATTTCCGTGATACATGCTCCCGGAAATTATGAATTTGCTTCGCAAATTCTATTAAATGCGTGCTGTCGCACGAAGTGCCCAGTCAAAAGCTGATGGACTTTTGAAGTCCCCTATCAGTTTTTGAAATATTCTGCGACGATTTCACGCTCGTCCATGTGATGCTTCACATGGTTGACCTCCTGATAGGTCTCGTGACCCTTGCCCATGAGGACGATGATGTCGTCCTTCTGTGCATGCTCGAGCGCCCAGTGGATGGCCGCCGGGCGATCGACGATGACCTGCATCGGGGTCTTGCTGTCCTTCATGCCCTCGAGGATGTCGTCGATGATGGCCTTCGGCTCCTCGGTGCGCGGATTGTCGCTCGTGACGATGCAGAAATCCGCAAGGTCAGCGGCGATCCTGCCCATCTTCGGGCGCTTGGTCCTGTCGCGGTCGCCGCCGCAGCCGAACAGTGCGACAACGCGGCCCTTTGCGAAGCCGCGGACGGCCTTCAGCACGTTCTCCACGCCGTCCGGCGAGTGGGCGTAGTCGATGAGCACGGTGTAGTCCGTGTCGGTCGGAACGACTTCCACGCGGCCCTTGACGCCGGTCGCGGTCGCCATGGACTTCGCCGCGTCTGCGAGCGGCATGCCGAGCGAGAGCACCATGCCGAGGGCGTTGAGCGCGTTCTCGACCGAGAAGTGACCCGGAATGGGCAGTCTGACGTGCGCGGTCTCGCCGTTATACCGTGCGTCGAACTCCACGCCGTCCGCGTGCAGCTGAAGATTCGTCGCGCACAGACCTGCCTTTTCATTACCACAGGAATAGGTCAGGCACGGGCACTTCGCGTCCGCGAGCATCTTGTCTGCCGCCGCGTCGTCGAGATTGATGACGCCTCTGTCGCTGACGGTGAACAGGATAGCCTTGGCCTGACGGTAATTCTCCATGGTCTTGTGGAAGTCCAGATGATCCTGCGTCAGATTGGTGAACGCGCCGACCGCAAAGCGGATGCCGTGCACGCGGTCGAGCACGAGCGAGTGCGAGGAGACCTCCATGATGACATGGGTGCAGCCTGCGTCGCGCATGCGCGCGAACAGCGCGTGCAGCTCGTAGGACTCGGGCGTGGTGCGCTCGGTCTCGATGACCTCGCTGCCGATGAGGTTCTGGTTGGTGCCGATGAGGCCGACCTTGTGGCCAGCGTCCTCGAGCATGTGCTTGACGAGATAGGTCGTGGTGGTCTTGCCGTTCGTACCGGTCACGCCGAGCATGACCATGCTGTCCGCCGGATGGCCGAAGCGGTTCGCCGCGATCTCCGCGAGCGCCTTACGCGAGTTCTCGACGACGACCGCCGGTGCGCCCTCGGGCGCCTCCTCGCACACGACTGCCGCCGCGCCCTGCTCGAGCGCCTTTTCGATATATTTGTGGCCGTCGGTCGCGTAGCCGCGGATGGCGACGAACAGATCGCCCTTGCCGACCGCACGCGAGTCGTAGCGCACTTCACCGATCTCGGCTTCGCCGTCCGCCGTGCTCGAAAGCACGTCGACGCCCTTCAAAAGTTCCTGCAATTTCATAAAACGTCCTCCTATCGGTCGTTGACCGTGGTCGTATCGGAAAATTCTACTGTGATGACCGAGCCTATGCTCACCTTTGTACCTGCCGCAGGCGACTGGCTGCTCGCGGTGGTATCGCCCGTGATCTGCGAAGTGGCGACGCCGCGCTGCTTGAGGTACAGGCCGTACTCCTCGAGCGTATCCCGGCAGGTATCCGGGTCCATGCCGCTCACATCAGGCACCTCGATCTCCTCGGTCGGCTTCTCTTCACCCATGTAGAGGATGACTCGGCCGCTCGCCGGGATGCGGATGCCGCTCGACGGCACCTGATCGGTAACGGTCTCGCCCTCGCCGTGGATGATGTACTCAAAACCGCTGTTCGTCAGCGCCTCGTCCGCTGCGTCGCGCGTCATGCCGATCACATTCGGCACGGTCTGCTCGCGGCGGTCGCTCTCGTCCTCGTCATAGGATGCGGTCACGCCGATGTACGGCAGGACGTCCTCCATGATGCGGCCGACGACCGGAGCGGCGATCGCGCCGCCGCCGTGGGGCGCGGATTCGGGCAGGTCGTTGATGGCAACGAGCACCGCGATCTGCGGATCGTCCATCGGCGCAACGCCGATGAAGGAGGCGGTGTAGCGGTCCTCGGTGTCGGTGATCTTGCCGGTCTCGTCGCGCTCCTTCTCAATCTCGGAGGTCGCGGTCTTGCCGCCGATGCGGTAGCCGGTGACGTAGGCGTTCTTGCCGGTGCCGGCTGCGACGACCTGCTCCATCGCCTCGCGCATATAGGCGGAGGTGTCCTCAGAGATGACCTGCCGCAGCACCTCGGGATCGGTCGTGGACTTGATCGTACCGTCGGCATTCAGCACGTTTTTGACAACGTATGGCTTTTTGAGCTTGCCGTCGTCCACGATCGCGCTGACCATGGTGATCATCTGCATCGGGGTGACGGTAAAGCGCTGACCGAAGGACGCGGTCGCGAGCGCGACCTCGTTCCAGTCGCTCGTCTCACTGGTGTTGTGGAACTGGCCGCGGCTCTCGCCCGGCAGGTCGATGCCAGTCTGATCGAGCAGGCCGAAGGCCTTGTAAAACTCATAAAACCGCGCCATGCCGACCTTCTGGACGATCTGCATCATCGCGACGTTGCACGAATTCATCAGCGCCTCGGTCAGCGTCTGCATGCCGTGGCCGCTCGTGTTCGCGCAGTTGATCGGCTCCTTCCAGTCACCTACCATCAGCGAGCCGCCGCAGTAGAACGAGCTGTCCTCGTTCACCTCGCCCAGCTCGTAGGCCGTAGCGACGGTCATGAGCTTGAAAGTGGAGCCCGGCTCGTAGTTGTCGGAAACGACCGGGTTGCGCCAGGTCTTCATGAGGATGTTGACGCGCGCCGAGCCGAGCTTGCTGACGATGTCGTCGTTCTTCTGAAGCTCCTCGGGCAGATTCGCAAGGCCGCCCTCCTCGTACCATTTATCCGGGATGACCGCGTTGATCTTCGCGTCGGTCAGGATCTTCTGCACGTCGGTCTTGAGCTCGTTGATATAGACCTCGCTGGTCAGATGGTAGGCGTCGTTCGGGTCGAAGTCCGGCAGGTTCGCCATCGCGAGCACCTCGCCGGTCTTGATGTTCATGACGATGCCGGAAACGCCGTCGCGCGCCTCCGGATTGTCCGCGAACGCGGTCTCGAGATGCTTCTCGAGGTAGTTCTGAATATCGCTGTCGATGGTCAGGACGAGCGAGTTGCCATCCTTGGCTGGGATATACTGCTGCGTGTCCGGAACGATGTCCTCGTTCTGGGCGTTCTGCACGCGCACGATGCGGCCGGCCGTGCCGGAAAGCTCGTCGTTGTACTGCGACTCAATGCCGTAGGCGCCGTTGTTGTCGCTGCCGACGTAGCCGAGCACGGCGGACAGGAACGAGCCGTGCTGATAATAGCGCTTGGTGTCCGGCTCGGAGTACACGCCGGTGCAGCCGGCGGCCTCGAGCTTGGCGTTGAGCTCCTTGGTGACGTCCTTGTCGACCTTCTGCGCGATGATCTCGTATTCCGAGTCGGTCTTGTTCAGCTTCTCCATGACGCTGTCATAGCTGACGTCGAGCGTCTCGGAAAGGATGGTCGCGAGCGTCTGACGCTGGACGTCGGCGGTCACGCCGTTCTTCTCCTTGGTCTCGGACACGACCGCCTTGGGCGATACCGTGATGCGCTCGACCTCGGCGGACTCGGCGAGCACCTGCATGTTCGCGTCGTAGATCTTGCCGCGGTTCGGGGTGATGAAGGTATCGCGCGTCTGGAGCGAGGTGGCCTTCTGGATATAGAAGTCGTGGTGGAACACCTGCATATAGAGCAGGCGCACGCCGACCAGACCGAAGCCGATGACCAGAAACAGCGCCGTGAGCACGCGCAGACGCATCGTCATATTAACTCTGGGCTTTTTCTTCTCTCCCATAGAAAAAATATCCTCCGAAATAAACAAAAGCCTATCTCCTCCTGCCGCATTCCGGCAAAGCCGGAACAGGCAGGACAGGCCTGCCGCAGCAGGCCGCATTAAAATCTCCAAGAAAGTCAGGGCGTGTACCTGACTTTCTTACCTCTGCCCGCGCCGGGGCGGCGCGGCCTCGTCCGCCGTGCGGACGAGAGGGGGGTATCCCCGGCGGTTTCTCCGGAACCGACGGGGTATCCAGGGGGGACCGGTCCCCCCTGGAAAAATAAAGGGAAGTCAGAAGCATCCCCTTCTCACTCCCCTGTATATATCCTATTCCTTCCGTCAGCGGATATATTCCACGATCGAGGAAAACCACTCCGTCAGACCGGAAACCACGTTTTCAAGCGAGTGCTCGCTGTGCGCGACCGTCACAACGTCCGGACGGGTCAGCTCAACATACTCGATCTGCGAATTATCCATCTTGACCATGCCGAGATCGTCCACAGCGTGCTGCTCTACCTCGGTCATGTCCATGCTGTTCATCTTCTTGGTCGTCAGCGAAACGTTCTCCGCCTGCATCTCGCTGAGGTTGTCGCTCTGCTTGCTCACCTCGGCGGTCAGCTGCGTCAGCTGCATCTGGCAGTAGAGAATGTACGCCGATGCGCCTACCGCCGCCAGAATGCTCAGAATGACGCTCCTGCGCAGGCTTTTTCTGCGGCGCTTCTTCGGCGGCTTCGCCAGCTGAAGGCTGCTCTTGCTCTCCGCCTTGACCGCCGGCAGCTTTTCGTTATATCGTTTATAGGCGGCACTGTCTCTCGTTGCTATTGCTGCCATAAAGCATTACCCTTTCTGCTAAGTCCGTGCACGGCGCACCGTGCTTATATTTTTTCGCACACGCGCAGCTTTGCGCTGCGTGCACGCGGGTTCTCCTCGATCTCTTCATCGCTCGGAAGGATGGGCTTGCGCGGCGTCAGACGCACCTTCGGCTTTTTGCCGCAGACGCATACCGGAAAATCCTTCGGGCAGGTGCAGCCCTGGGCTGCCTGATTGAACGCGGCCTTGACGATGCGGTCCTCAAGGCTGTGGAACGTGATGACAGCGAGACGGCCGCCCGGATTCAGGCAGTCGATCGCCTTTTCCATCGCCTCGCGCACCGCGCCCAGCTCATCGTTTACCGCAATACGGATGGCCTGGAAGCTGCGCTTGGCCGGATGCTGCTTTTCGCGCAGCGCCTTGGCCGGCATGGCGCCGCGGATGATATCCACGAGCTCCAGCGTGGTCTCGATCGGCTTTTTCCCGCGCTCGCGCTCAATGGCGGCTGCGATCAGCGGAGCATAGCGCTCCTCGCCGTATTCGAACAGGATGTGCCGGATGTCCTCCCGGCTCCACGTGTTGACCACATCCCACGCAGAGAGCGCCTGCTGACGGTCCATGCGCATATCGAGCGGCGCGTCCTTCATATAGGAGAAGCCGCGCTCCGCATGGTCGAGCTGCGGCGAGGAAACGCCGAGGTCGAACAGGATGCCGTCCGCGCCCGAAAGGCCCTGCCCCTCGAGCACGCGGTCGATCTCGCGGAAGTCGCTCTTGACGGTGGTCACGCGGTCCCAGGCCGACGCGAGACGTGTCTTTGCGTTCTCGAGCGCCTCGTCGTCGCGGTCGATGCAGATCAGTCTGCCGCCCTCACCGAGCTCTTGCGCGATGTGCAGCGAATGGCCTGCGCCGCCGGTCGTGGCATCCACATAAACGCCGTCCGGCTTGATATTCAGTGCGTCCAGACAAGGCTGGAGCAGAATGGAAACATGATGAAATTCCATATTCACAGCCTCCCGGTTAAAAATCGATTCCTTCCATGTCCGCAGAGATGCTTTCCGCGTCGATCGAGCCGTTGTACTCGTTCCACTTTTCGGTGTCCCAGATCTCGGCGTGGTCGAGCAGGCCGACAACAGTTACATCTTTTTCCAGACATGCAAATTCGCGCAGATTACCCGGAATAAGGATACGTCCCTGCGCGTCGAGCTGTGCATCGAAGGCGTTGGCGCAGTAATAGCGCTTGATGCGGCGCGCCTTTTCGCCGTTGCCGAGACTGCGGATGCGTGCTTCGAGCGAAGCCCACTCTGCGTCGGGGTAGACAAAAAGACAGCCGTCGAGGCCCTTTGTGACCGTGAAGTGCTCGCCGAGCTCGTCGCGCAGCTTGGCAGGCATGGCAAGGCGCCCTTTTGCGTCGATGGTATGCCTGTATTCGCCCTTCACCCTGTCTCACCTCACACTCGCTTTCCTGCCGCCTCGATGGAATGCGTGACACTTTGCCCCACATCTCACCACTCTTATTAACATTATAACGGCACAGCGCCTTGAATGCAAGATTTAATTTGTTATATTTTGCAGAAGTTTACCGCTCTGTATTCGCGATTTTGAGCAGATTTTGCAACTCCGAACACTTGTTCGAAGTTTGCCACGTGTTTTTTCCGTCCTGCACACTTTTCCCACGAAACAGAAAAAGAGGGACCGCCGCGAAACAGTCCCCCGTGATCTTCATGTTTACTTTGCGATGCTCTTGAAGCGCTGACGAGCCTTGCGGACCTCGTCGAGCGAGAGGGCGACAGCCTCCTCGGTGCGCTTGAGGGTGTCCTCGCAGTACTCGTTGGCAACTCTGCGCAGCTCGCGCGCCTGGATTTCGGCGTTGCCCTGCACTTCCTTGGCCTTTTTGCGGGCGGCGACAACGATCTCGGTCTCGGAGACCATCTGGCGCGCGTCCTCCTCGGCCTTGCGGCGGATGGCCTCAGCCTCGCGCTTGCCGGAGGCGAGCAGGTCGTTGCGCTTGGCTACGATGTCCTGCGCAGCCTGCAGGTCGTTCGGCAGAGTGGAACGCAGCTCGTCAAGTAGGTCGAGCATCTGGTCGCGCTCGAGGATGCACTTCTCGCCAGCCAGCGGAATGCCCTTCGCATCCTGCACCATGTCGTACATACGGTTAATCAGTTCGTCTAAAGTTGCCATATTTAGTCTTCCTTTCGTGTGCGGCGCACGATATCCTGCACGATCTCATCCGGTACGAAACCGGCCACGCTGCCGCCATGTACTGCTATGTCCTTAACCACCGAGGATGACAGGTACATATACTCCGAACTGGTCATAAGGAATACCGTATCAAGATCGGCGTTTAATTTCCGGTTTGCCAGAGCCATTTGGAACTCGTACTCGAAGTCCGATACTGCGCGCAGACCCTTTACGAGCACGCAGGCGTTTTTTCTGCGGGCGTAGTCCGCCAGCAGGCCGCCGAAGCTCTCGATCTCCACATTCGGGAGGCCGGCCGTCGTGCGCCGGAGCATTTCCATGCGCTCCTCGACGGAGAACATCGGCTTTTTGTTCTGGTTGTGCATCACCGCGACGATCAGCCGGTCAAACAGACCGGAAGCGCGGCGGATGATGTCCAGATGTCCCAGCGTCACGGGGTCGAAGGAGCCGGGATAGATCGCAATTCTCATATTTCTTTTACTCATCCGTTCCGCCGTCCTGCCGACGCAGAACGGTAATCATGGTCGCGCCGTAGCGGCGTTCCCTGACGACCTCGAAGCCGTGGGCGAACCTGTCCTCTACTGCACTTTCACAAATTATTATACCATTTGCAGAGAGAATGTCAAACCTTTCTATGCCGGAAAGCGCATTTTCCAGAATAGTTCCGCCGTAGGGTGGGTCGAGGAAGATAAGGGAATACTTTTTCGCGGCGGCTTTCGCCAGAAAATCGCGTGCCTCGACGCGGTGGAGCGAGGCGCGGTCCTGCACCCGGGCGGTCTGGACGTTCTTCGAGACGACGCTGTACGCCGTGCCGTTGTGCTCGATGAAGTCGCAGTGCGCGGCGCCGCGCGAGAGGGCTTCGATGCCGAGCTGGCCGGTTCCGGCGAACAGGTCGAGGACGTCGGCGTCGCGGACATGGTCCTGAATGAGATTAAAGACGTTTTCTTTGACCCGGTCGGTGGTGGGACGGGTGTTCATGCCGGGGACGGGCTGGAGCCTGCAGCCCCGGGCGGAACCGGAAACAACGCGCATAATATTTTCCTTTCTTAAAAAGAAGTAAACAACTATCCTAAATGTAAATCTCTCGCCGTTCCGGCGGCTTGCCGCCGCAGGCGAAGAATGGCTGCCGATGGGCCAGCCGGGCATTGCCGCCGCCCGGCGGCAGGGGCAAGAGGGGGCCAAGACACCCTCCGGGTTTCTTATCCCCCTCTTGACACCCCCACATCTTCCTTCGGACGCGACTCCCTCCGGTCGCGCGTCTAAATGCGAGAGGCCCACAGGGGCGTCTGGTGCTCCAAGGGTTCATTCTTGATCGAAGCGGAGCTTTTCGCAGCGCAAAGCAAACGCCCTTCACCGTCTGGCCGCGCACTGTTATGCGCGGCAGACTACGCAAAGTAAATTCAGGGTCTTACAGCGTCCCATAAGCGAAACGACGCACGGAACCGAGCCCTCGTTTCCCCCGTTTAGCCGCGCAACCGAAGGGCGTCGCGGCTCGAAGGAGGGTTTGGGGGAGTCAAGAGGGGGAAAGGGAACCATACGGTGCCCTTTTCCCCTTTTGCCCCCCGCCGCCGGGCGGCGGCCAGTCTCGCCTCCAGCGGTACGCCGCTGTATCGGCAAAAGCTCCGCCGTCAGCAGACGGTAAACCAGTGAAGTCTCTCAGCCTTCCTTATGGAAGAAATCGTAGATTTCTTTGGCCGTGTTCCGCGGGACGATTCTGGCAAGCTCGTTCTCCTCCGCATGGCGGATATTCTCCACGCTGCCGAAGTGCTTCAGCAGCTCCGTGCGGCGCTTGTCGCCCACTCCGGGTATCCGGTCGAGCGTCGAGCCGCGCACACGCTTTCCGCCGAGCTTTCGGTTGTACTCGATGGCGAAGCGGTGCACCGCCTCCTGCATCCGGCCGACAAGCGCGAACAGCGCAGGCGTTGCCGAAATGCCGAACTCGCGCCCGTCCGGCGCGATGAGCGCACGGGTGCGGTGATGGTCGTCCTTGACCATGCCGAAGCACGGCACCGACAGCCCGAACGAGTCGAGCACCTCCTTGCAGATGCGCACGTGCCCCAGACCGCCGTCGATCATGAAGGCGTTCGGCAGCGGCGCGAATTTCTCGTCCCCGTCCACATAGCGCTGCACGCGGCGCGTCAGCATCTCTCGCATGGACGCATAGTCGTCCTGCCCGTTCGCGGCGCAGGCGATCCTGAACTTGCGGTAGTCGGACTTCTTCGGCTGTCCCTCGACGAAAACGATCATCGAGCCGACCGTGTCCTGTCCGGCGAAGTTGGAAATATCGTAGGCCTCGAGCCGCAGCGGCAGCGCCGCCATGCCGGTCACGCTCTGGAGCAGCTCGAGCGACTTATGACGGCGTTCGGACTGCTTTTCGCGCCGCTCGATCTCCTCATAGGCGTTCTTCTCCGCGAGCCGGGTCAGCACGCGCCGCTCGCCTCTCTGCGGTACGGCAAGCTCTGCCTTTCGTCCGGCGAGCGAGGACAGGTACTCCCCCGCCGCGTCCGCGTCCTCGATCTCGTGCGAGAGCAGGACGGTCTTCGGCGCGGCGCCGCGCTGGGCGTAATACTGCTTGACGAAGGCGGACAGCACCTCGGCCGGGTCGCCCCCGGTCAGGTGGAACAGCGTGTACTCCTTGCTTTGCAGCGAGCCGCCGCCGTAATGCAGCACGCACACGCACGCCCGGGTCTGTCCCTGCACGAACGCGATCGCGTCCAGCTCGGCGAACGCCCCGGCGACCACATGCTGCCGCGTGCCGAGCTTCTGGATGGCGCGCAGACGGTCGCGAAGGTCGGCCGCTCGCTCGAACTGCAATTCCTCCGCCGCCTCGTTCATCTTCTCGGTCAGCTCGCGCTCGAGCTGCTTCGCGCCGCCCTCGAAGATGGACGCCGCCTGTAAAATGAGCGCGCGGTACTCCTCGGCGCTGACCCTGCCCGTGCAGGGCGCGCAGCACCGGCCGAGATGCTGGTTCAGGCATGGCCTGTCCTTTCCGATGTCGCGCGGAAAGACGCGCGAGCAGGTCGCGAGATGCAGCGCCTCGCTGATCGTGTCGATGGCGCTGAAGGCGGCCTTTCTGCCCATGTACGGGCCGAAATACCGCGCGCCGTCCTCCGCAGGCCGCGAAACGACCGTAAAGCGCGGATAGTCCTGCGTCGTGTCCAGCCGGATATAAGGATAGCCCTTGTCGTCCTTCAGCAGGATGTTGTACTTGGGCTGATATTTTTTTATCATCGAATTTTCGAGCACGAGCGCCTCGAACTCGCTCTCGGTGACGATGATGTCGAAGGTGTCGATATGGCTGACGAGCTGGCGCGTTTTGGCGTTCAGGCGCTCGGGCGGCTGAAAATAGTTCGCCACACGGTTGCGCAGCAGCTTGGCCTTGCCGACGTAGATGACCTTGCCGGTCTTGTCCTTGTGCATATATACGCCCGGCTGCATGGGGAGCCGGCGCACGCGCTCTTTCAGCTGTTCTCTTGTCATGGCAGGCCGTTCCTCCCTCGCGGTTTTCGTCCTGTTTCGATAAAAAAGCACCGACCTAAAACAAAAGATCGGTGCTCATTCAGGATGCGATAACTTAGTCAGTAAAATTGGACGTGATCAGCTCGACCAGTGCAGCAACAGCCTCTTCTTCATCCGGGCCGTCTGCGATCAGGTTGATGGTCGTGCCCTTGGTGATGCCAAGGGAGAGAATGCCGAGCAGGCTCTTCGCGTTGACACGACGCTCTTCCTTCTCTACGAGGATCGTCGACTTGAACTCGTTAGCTTTCTGAATAAAAAAAGTTGCCGGACGGGCATATAAGCCTACCTGATTGGTAACCTGTACCTCTTTTGAATACATAATCTGCATCGCTCCTATTTCTTCAAATCCGTTATATATAGTCTATCTCTTTTTCCGGAGTTCGTCAAGGAGAATTTCTCTCCGGCATGTTTGTTTTTTGAATGAATTTTTTCCTGCAAAACCCGATTTTATCGGTCAAATTGCTGTGATTGCTTAAAATAGTTTACCAAAACGCAGTAAAGGCCGCGGTTTTGTTCAGCATTTTTCATAGAAAACCGAGGAGATTTTCCCATGAATTAAAGCATCTTTACTTTATTACAGGCTCTACCCAGCCGAGTGCTTTCCCCCTCGCCGATACAGCGGCGCAGCCGGTGGAGGCGACTTTACGCCCTCGGAGGGCGTGTGCCTTTGCCGCCGCCCGGCGGCGGGGGGAGTGCCGCCGTCTGGCGGCGGAGACAAGAGGGGACAGGGCACCGATGGTTCCCTTTCCCCTCTTGACACC